>JAEEGL016061697.1_pt1 | contig 22134 bp, 24 predicted proteins | sample 9134231 | NCBI WGS metagenome assembly JAEEGL01 (sample SAMN16246548, study PRJNA631951) | gut metagenome | biome: gut microbiome; feature: rumen; material: fiber-attached | host: Bos | place: Iran: Karaj | collected 2018-10 | reverse complement strand
TGTGCTGTCATCAAGCAGAATCCCGTTTCTTCCTGCCATTATGAGCATGGGAGGAAGGCCTTTAAGCTCGCCGAAGAGAGGACTGAACACAGGGTCTTTCGGATCGCCCTGCCCCGCGATGTAAGCCTTTGCGGCATTCAGGACATATTCTTTTGTGAGCACGGGATCCCGGTCTTTATATGTTTCATATGACTCTCCCGAACCCGTCATGTCGGTCCAGGGACTGAAGAGCAGCAGGGCACGGGGACCGGGCTTGTTTTCGGCCATGAGCTTCTGAGCAAGGCAGAGAGCAAGGTTACCTCCTGCGGAATCCCCGGCAACAATGATGTGATCCGGAGAATATCCGTTATCCGTGAGATGCTTCCATACAGCCATGCCGTCATTTACGGCAGCGGGATAGGGGTGCTCGGGAGCAAGCCTGTAATCAAAGGAGTAGCAGGTGAAGCCCGTTGCCATGGCAAGCTTTGAAGCGAGTATCCTTGCATAGTTGAGTCTTCCCGTCACGAAACCTCCGCCGTGAGCGTAAAGAATGGCGTATTCGGGATTGTGGGCAAGCTCCGGGCGGATCTCCTCACATCGTATCTTTCCCACCGTGAAATTTGTTTTTGTGATATCGCCCTTAGGCGCGGCAAGCCGTCCCGCACGTTCCATAACAATGCGGTGCCTTTTTAAGTCCGCTTCGTTCATGGAACTGCCGGATATGAAGTTTACCGCTTTTAATGCCATAAGAAGCGGGTCGTTTTTGCTTTTGATGTCTTTATTCATAAGACTCATTATATAACAAACGGGCACTGTACTCAAAGGATTTTTACAGATGTTTTTTATAATTTGGTTATTGACAGGTTAGAGAAGTCTAACTATAATTATGCAAAGTTAGAAAGGGCTAACCGGCGGAACATACGGCGGACAGCCTTATCTATTAACAGGAAGGGTGGAGATATAAAAGTGAAAGAGAATTTTCTTGAGATCAAAGATCTTAAAAAGAGTTTCGGAACGGGAGAAGCAAAGCAGGAAGTCCTCAGGGGCATGGATTTTACCGTGCGCAAAGGAGAGTTCTGCGTACTTCTGGGACCGTCGGGTTCCGGTAAATCCACATTGCTCAACATCATCGGAGGCATCGATACACCTGATTCAGGGTACGTGAGCATCAACGGTGATAAGCTGGAAGAGATGAACGAGAGGGAACTTACCGTATACAGGCGTAAACATCTGGGTTATGTGTTCCAGATGTATAATCTGATCCCCAATCTCAATGTAAAAGAAAACATCGAAGTCGGAGCGTATCTTTCCGATTCACCCCTTGATGTCGAGGAAGTGCTGACAACACTGGGGCTTCAGGATCATAAATACAAATATCCCAACCAGTTGTCGGGAGGCCAGCAGCAACGTGTATCCATCGGAAGAGCTGTGGTAAAAAATCCCGACATCCTTTTATGTGACGAGCCTACGGGAGCACTTGATTACAAGACTTCAAAAGAGATATTGTCCCTTATCGAAGACTGCAACAAGAAGTTCGGAAACACGGTTATCATGGTAACCCACAACGAGGCCATAAAGTACATGGCAGACCACGTGATAAAACTCAGGGACGGTGTTGTACGGCACAATAACATAAATGAAAAGAAGATCTCGGCATCCGAGCTTGAGTGGTAAGGGGGCGCACCATGAAAAATCCTCTTATCAAACGGATACCGAGGGAACTTAAGTCAGATTGGCATAAGTATCTCGTTATCATAATATTCATGGTCATGATGATCGGCGTGATCTCCGGAATGTATGTCGGTCATGACAGCATGTTGGCTGCGGTATATAACGGCAGAGAAGAGCTCAATCTTGAAGACGGGTCCTTTGAACTTGCCCATAAGGCAAACGATGAACTGCTTAAAGACTTAAGCGCCGGCAAGAAAGCCGATGTTCGCGCTTATTACATCAACAAAGGAAATGAAGAAGCCGACAAAAAAGTGGCGGAAGCCATAGAAGAAAAGCTTTCCGAAGAGGTTACAAAAGCCATCGAAGATGCGGTACGGGCGCAGTGCGTTTCTTACGGCATAACGGATGAAAAGGTCATAGGCGAACAGATAAGCGCTGCAATGGAAAGCTCTTACGAAGAAGCACTGAAAGAGGCAAGAGATTCGGAAGAGTTTAAGAAAGCGGAAGAAGACGCCTATAAGGAAGCCCACGAAAAGGTGACGGAAGAAGTTGATAAAGAATGGGACAAGGTCGCAGAAAGATACGATCTAAACGACGAATATGAGCCGGTCTCCGTCACCATATATGAGAATTTCTATAGGGAAGGCACGGAAAAAGGCGGCACTCACGAAGCGAATGTGAGGATATTTAAGAGCGATTCCGAGATCGATAAGGCGTCCTTCAATGCAGGTCGCGCACCGGAAAACGAGACCGAGATAGCAATAGACAGGATGCACGCCAGCAACGTCAAGATAAGCATCGGAGACACCATCACCGTTGACGGAAAAAAATTTACGGTCGTTGGGCTGCTTTCGTATGTAGACTATCTTACGCTTCACGAATCCAATACGGATCTTATGTTCGATGCCTTCGGATTCGATGTGGCGATGGTGACGCCCGAAGGCTTTGACCGCCTGAGCTCCAGGATCCATTTCAATTATGCTTTTAAGTATGATGAAAATCCTGAAGACAGCGTGGCAAAGGCCGACAGTTCAAGCGCGTTTTTAAAGAGCCTCATTACTCAGACCCTCGTTTACGACAATGAGATCGAGGATTATCTTCCGGAGTATCTCCGTCAGGCCAGCAATTTCGCGGCTTCCGACATAGAAGGGGATTCTGCCGGAACAGCGATACTCTGCTATATCTTAATAGGCGTTATAGCGTTTATATTTGCCATAACCATAAGCAATACCATCGATAAGGAAGCGTCGGTAATAGGAACATTAAGGGCTTCGGGGTACAGCAGGGCCGAGCTTGTGGTCCACTACATGTCAATGCCCTGCATAGTGACGATCCTCGGAGCGGTGATCGGTAATGTGCTTGGATATACGGCATTTAAAGATGTTGCTGTGAATCTGTATTACGAAAGCTACAGCCTTCCCACATGTCACTCCGTTTGGAGCAACACGGCGCTCATCAAAACAACTGTGATACCCCTAATCCTCATGTTTTTTATAAACCTCTTTGTCATCGTTAAAAAGCTTCAGCTGAGCCCCTTAAGATTTTTAAGGCACGATCTTTCAAAGAGCAAGAGGACAAAAGCAAGAAGACTCCCGAGATGGTCGTTTATGCGCCGCTTCAGGCTTCGCATCCTCTTCCAGAACATGCCTAACTACGTGATCCTGATATTCGGCGTGATCTTCATAATGCTCATGATGTGCTTTGCCTTCGGTCTTCCCGATTCCCTCGACCACTACGCCGAAGAAGCACCATCCATGATGTTTGCGGACTACCAGTATATGCTTATGGACTATCGTGATGGGGATGATGCTCTTATAGAGACTTCGGAAAAAACCGCGGAAAGATTCGGTGCGGTAAGCCTCATGTATCCCAAGAAAAAGAGCTCCTTCCGTACCGGCATGGGCAGCGGCGGAGATGAGAGCGTGACGGTTTACGGCATCTCGGAGAACAGTTCTTATATCAAACTTGAAAATGAGACCGGAAACGGAAAGATACTTGTTTCCAGCGCATTCAAAAAGAAATTCGGATTGTCCGAAGGTGATGTCATAACCTTAAAAGAGGAATACAGGAACCGTTCCTATGAGTTCACGATATCAGGCGTTGTGGATTATGAGGGCGGGATAGCGGCATTCATGGATCTGGCGGACTTTAACACCGAATTTGAAAAGGAAAGCGATGAATTTGCCGGTTTCTTCTCGAGGAATGAGATAAACGATATTGACGAGCAGTATATCGCAACGGTGATAACCGCCGAGGATATAACGAAAGTCACGACGCAGCTGGATCATTCCATGGGCGGCATCATAGATGTGTTCAAATATGCGCTCATAGTCATGGCTGCGGCCCTCATTTACCTTCTTGCGAAGATAATCATCGAAAGGAACGAACAGTCCATATCCATGGTAAAGATCTTAGGCTTTATGAACGGTGAGATAGGAGCCCTTTATATCCTTCCCACTGCGATAGTTGTGACGATCATAGCGCTTATAGGTTTCGCCGGTGGATATTTCCTTATGATGTGGGTATTTAAAATATTCATGATGCAGATGGACGGTTATTTTGCTTTCTATATGAGCGTACCATCCATGATACTGTCCGTGCTCTATCTCCTTATTGGATATGCCTTCGTTTCGGTCCTGGATTTCATAAGGATCAAGCATATCCCTATGGATGTGGCGCTTAAAAATGTGGAATAAGGTCAAAACTGCATAAAACTCACCTGTATTTTTTCAGAAAAAATCTTGATGAATTTGTAATTTTAGAGTATATTTAGTGGAAAGACTGATCATATCAGTCTTTCTTTAAATGGAGGACATATGATAAAGACCGTTCTCATTGGATTACTAATACCGTTTATCGGCACGGCTGCGGGTGCTGCCTGCGTCTTTATACTGAAGGATCAGTTAAAGGACGGAGTCCAAAAGGCACTGTCGGGCTTTGCCGCGGGAGTCATGGTGGCCGCATCCATCTGGAGCCTTATAGTTCCTGCTATAGACCAGTCGGCGGATAAAGGGAGATTTGCATTTCTTCCGGCGTTCATAGGGTTCTGGCTCGGCATATTGTTCCTTCTCTTTTTGGATCATGTGATCCCGCACCTTCATGCGGGGATAGACCAGGTGGAGGGACCCAAGAGCAAACTCACAAGGACAGCAATGCTCGTGTTTGCCGTGACTCTCCACAACATTCCCGAAGGCATGGCTGTAGGCGTTGTATACGCAGGGTTAATGAACGGATCCGGACTCATATCGGCAGGCGGGGCCCTTGCTCTTGCACTCGGTATAGCGATCCAGAATTTCCCCGAAGGAGCCATCATCTCAATGCCCCTTTTTGCCGAAGGAAAGAGCAAGAAGAAGTCCTTTGGCCTCGGCGTTCTGTCCGGCGCAGTTGAGCCGGTTTTCGGAGGCCTCACAGTTCTCCTTGCGGGGCTCATCGTTCCGGCAATGCCGTACCTCCTGTCATTTGCGGCGGGAGCAATGCTTTATGTTGTAGTTGAAGAACTCATCCCCGAAATGTCCGGCGGAGAGCATTCACATATAGGAGTTGTTGCATTTTCAATCGGTTTCAGCCTCATGATGGCCCTTGATGTGGCGTTGGGCTGATGGTTTCATGTAAAAAAGGAGGACGCTTATGACAGACAGCTTAAACGAGAAAACGAACACCAATCTTTCCGATGAAGAGATCAAAGACGTTTCCGGCGGAGAAAACAACGGCCACCCTGCACAGGGATATTGCAGATGCAACCAGAAAGGCCCATGGGGCCAGATATGTCCAAAATGCAGGAGTGCATATGCCGATTACAGAGCGGGCGCAAAGTTTAATTTCTTTTGATCCACAGGGAGGTAAATGATATGGACAAGAAAGAAAAAGAACAGAAGATCGCACCTCAGGAGCTGAACGAAGAAGTGCTTGAAGATGTTACGGGCGGCTTGGATACCTGGAGAAACACAGGAGCGGACGGGAACAGACAGCACATGCCCCGTCAGGTCCCCCAGGGCCGTACTGTCGGAACTTTACGCGACAGTAACTTTATATGAAACATAAATAACCAAAGGGACGTTTCTCTTTGGCTTTTTTGCAGCATTTTTGGGAGGCATCAACATGGGGGACGATAAAAGAACAGACCTTTCGGGGCTTACGGACGAACAACTTGACGAAGTATCGGGCGGAAGCTGGATAGCAGCCGGATACAGTGACAATAAGTGCCCCAAATGCGGGAGCGAAAAAGATCCTTTGCAGCTGGGGGAAAACAGTTGGGCATGTCCTGATTGCGGTTTTGCTAAGACAAAATACGTAGGAACATCGAGACTTACTCCTCCCAGACTGTAAAAGGAGACGGTACATATGAGTGATGATAAAAAACAAACAAAAACAGAACTGGATGACAAACAGATGGAACAGGTGACCGGGGGAGGCAGCAGTCCGTCAGAAATGTGTTCCAGGCTGAAGCATGTTCCCGGCAGAGACGGTTTCTGCAAAAGATGCGGCCGCAAGGTCTCAGATTCTTCATACACGCCTCCGAGACCGCTTTAAAAGTGTAAACCAAGAGTGACGTTTTATTATGACTGAAAAAATGAGAGAAGCTTATTTTGCCGGCGGATGCTTTTGGTGCGTCACGCCTATCTATAAATTATACGGAGTTGATAAGGTCATTTGCGGCTATGCGGGCGGTGATGAAGAAAATCCCACCTATGAGCAGGTGAAACAGCAAAAGACGGGACACAGGGAGACCATCAAACTTGTTTACGACCCCGAAAGAGTCTCCTATGAGAGATTGCTGGATATCTACTTTGCCAACGTCGATCCTTTTGATGCCGAAGGGCAGTTTATCGACAAAGGATTCTCCTATACCCTTGCGATATTCTATAATTCGGAGCAGGAAAAAGAAATGGTGGAAAAGAAGATAGCAGTGCTTGAAAGTGAGTCGGGTAAAAAAGCGTATGTTTCGCTTTTGCCGTATAAAAATTTCTACGAAGCCGACGAATATCACCAGGATTATTATTTGAAAAATCCGGAGGCCTTTGAAAAGGAACTGATAGAATCCGGAAGGAAACGGGATACCCATGACGCTTAGAGACTTAAAAAATGATATTATTGAAAACTATGAGCCCCAAATTAAATTGGGGCGTTTTTTTCCTTATTGAGGATAAGCCTATTCCGGAAAGACAAGATCTCCTGCAGGAAAAATAAAATTACTGTCATTTCGGACGTGATTTTGTATAATTGGGAGGGTATGGATTGCCTGAGATCGTAACAGTGCTATCATGGGGATGCAAAAACGGAGGCGGTTGTGGGAACTACACAGTTATATCTGATCTTTAGTGTCACATTGGTCTTAATACTGATCGGCTGTATCGCTGTCCTTGTGAGGAATTACTTAAAGCTGATGGCACGGAACGATGCACTTCGCGAAAGCATCGACAACCTGTGCGGGCTGAATGACAAACTCAGAATGGACAGACACGATTACCTTAACCATCTGCAGATAATATACGGCTTGATGGAACTGGAGGAATATGATGAAATGAATTCATACCTCCGTAAGGTATACAAGGAGTTGCTTAAAACAGGAAAAGCTGTAAAGACGTCAAAACCTGCCATAAATGCACTCCTGGCAGCCAAGTCGGCCGAGTCCGAGGCTAAGGGGATCGAATTTGTGATCGAAGTAAAATCCGATCTTAAAGATCTCGGTATGGAAGACTGGGAGCTTTGCAAAGTCCTTTCCAATCTGATCGACAATGCCGTGAGGGCGCTTGACGACTGTGAAGGAAAGGAAAAGAAGCTCAGAGTCAACATTACGGAAACGCCGGAGAGGTACATTTTCAGTGTGGAGAACAACGGACCCGAGATCCCGGAGAGCATAAGAGACAGGATATTTAAGAAAGGGTTTTCCACCAAGAAGGAAGAAGGCCACGGAATGGGGCTCGCGATCGTATCCGAAATTCTTAACAATAACGATGGAGATATCGATCTTTCGTCGGATGACGAAGAGACCGTCTTCACCGTAAGTATCGGGAAAGGAGAATAACAGATGGGAGCGGTTCAGATATTGGGGATTGTAGTCCTGATAATAGGGATAATCCTGATAGGCATTGAGTTTTATATGCCGGGCTTCGGATTTCCCGGGATCGCCGGTATCATCTTTACCGGAGCCGGAATATTCCTGTCAGGCAGAAACGTTCAGGAAAGAGTGATCGTCGGAGTCATCGCGATCGTCATAATCGCCGTTATGCTTGTGATAAGCATAGTGGTATTCAGTTCGAAAAAGATAAAGTCACCTATTAAGCTGAATGAAGATCTGCAGGGAAAAAATCTTTTCATAGACGAGAAGGACATGGAATACCTCATAGGGAAAAAAGGTATTGCCATAACAGATCTTAAGCCTGCGGGAAAAGGTGAGTTTGATGGGGTGAAGCTTGATGTCTTTTCTTCAAATTATTACATAAAAAAGGACACTACCCTTGTCATAAAGGAAGTAAAAAACAACAAGATAATTGTTGAGGAGGAAAAATAACATGAAGACAACTGTGATTATTGCATCGATCGTGATCATACTGGTGGTGGCATTCTTTACGATAATTCCGGTGGGAATGTGGATCTCCGCCGTAGCCAGCGGTGTTAAGATCAGCATCCTCTCGCTTGTGGGAATGAAGCTTCGCCGTGTAAATCCCGCCAAGATCGTAAGGCCTCTCATAAAGGCTACAAAGGCAGGCATCAAAGTTACGACCAACCAGCTTGAAGCTCATTATCTTGCGGGCGGAAATGTGGACAGTGTTGTAAATGCGCTTATAGCTGCAGAGAGAGCCAGCATGAACCTTTCATTTGAACAGGCATCTGCAATTGACCTTGCGGGACGTGATGTCTTTGAAGCAGTGACCATGAGCGTAACACCTAAGGTAATTGAAACACCTCAGATCTCGGCAGTGGCAAAGGACGGTATCGAGCTTCTTGTTAAAGCCCGTGTTACGGTTAAGACAAATATCGACAGGCTCATCGGCGGTGCCGGTGAAGCAACGGTCCTCGCAAGAGTCGGCGAAGGCATCGTAACGACTGTAGGTTCTGCGGAAACTCACAGCTGCGTGCTCGAAAATCCCGATGACATCTCCAAAGTTGTATTGGAAAAAGGTCTGGACTCCGGAACTGCATATGAGATAATGTCCATTGATATAGCCGATATCGACATCGGAAGAAATATCGGTGCAAACCTCCAGAGCCTTCAGGCTGAGGCCAACACCAAGATCGCACAGGCCAAGGCAGAAGAGAGGAGAGCTATGGCAGTAGCTCTCGAGCAGGAAATGAAGGCCGAAGTTGTTAAGGCAGAGGCTGACATTCCGAGGGCTATGGCGGAAGCATTAAGATCCGGAAACCTCGGCGTACTTGATTACTTTAGTCTCAAGAACATTCAGGCAGATACCAAGATGAAGAACGATATCGGCAGCAGCGTTGCTGAGTACGTAGGGATCAAGAAGGAAAAGGACAAGGATTGATGCGTTAGATCTGTTAAGAAAAAAAACGAAGGGGCGAAGCCATGATCAGAGTGATGATAGTCGAGGATGAGGAACAGATCAGGACTATTCTTAAAAAAATGATAGAGAAGACTTCCGACTGTGAAGTTGTATCATCCTGCGGAACTTTTGCAGCAGCTGTCACCGACTTTATCAGACTTCGCCCCGACGTTGTTTTCATGGATATAGATCTTTCCGGTGAAAGCGGTCTTGATTGCGCCAGGGCCATTACGGAAGCAGATCCCAAGGTGAAGATCGTTTTTGCAACGGCCCACAGCGAGTATATGGCGAATGCCTTTGAGATATATGCTTTTGACTATCTTGTAAAGCCCTTCGACCTCGAGAGGATCGGTAAGACTCTCGGTAAGATAAAGAGCATGACCGCAGAAAAAACCCCCGACCCTTCCGAGGTCAAAACAGATGCGGGCTATGAGAAACTGGTCATCCGTGGCAAAGAAGAGATAAATCTCATCGACACCCAGGATATCATCATGATAGAGCGTACCGACGGCATGTGCAGGATAGTGACCGGGGAAGAGTCATTCCTCACGGCGACATCCCTTTCCTCCATTCAGGAAAAGCTTGATCCCGGAAAGTTCATGAGATGCCACAAGTCTTACATCATCAGGGTGGATGCGGTAAAAAAGTTAGAGGTTTACGGCAGATGGACATATACCGTGACTCTAAAAAATACAGATGAGACCGCTCTTATGACTGCTGAAAAATACAATGAGCTGAAACAATACTATTTCATCTCAACATAAACCTGCCTGAAATACTTTGACAGGATCTTTGCGGGGCCCGTGTTGTTCGTGGCCCCGTTTGTTTGTTTTTTTGCCGGTAAAACGCATTTTGATAGACTTTTGGGTGAATATATGTTAAAATAATGTAAAATAACTGAAAACTTTCAATATCTGACAGTATCTTTATCCGGTGAGAGTGGAGGGTGACCATGTGGACCTACAACTTTGAAGTACCGATACTTATGATCCTCAGCATAATGATGCTGTTCTATTTTTCTCGTGCGAGACTCCCCATCAGGAAGAACCGCGTCTTTGTCATCATGATAGTGGTCGAGATGATGACGATACTGACAGACGTTGCCGCGTCTGCGGCAGACATGGATCATTCAAGCTATGATATTCGCATTCTTTCAGTCTTGAACGCACTCTATTTTGTGTTCTTTTTCACAAGAGCATATTTTATGTATCTGTTTGCCGCATGCGTAATGAAGGATGTTATGGAAAAGCGGGCAGTCTGCAGGATACTTATTTCTCTTCCGGCATGCATCGGCGTTTTACTCTCCGTTTTCTCCGTTTTTGCGGGATCTGCAAGCTTCCCCTATGTTATTTTCTATGTGGATGAATACGGCTACCATAGCGGAAGCCTTTATAATATCCTGTATATTTTCGGGCTTTTTTACGTTCTTCTTTCTTTCATCTCTTCTTATCTTTTCCGAAAGAGCTTCGGAAGGATAAGAGAAAAGTATTACATGCTACTGTACAATTCGATCCTTCTGGCATCTCTTGTGATCAGATGGCTGTTTCCCAACTACCTTCTCATGGACACCTTTATTTTCATGGCGATACTTGTGGTATATCTTGCCTTTGAAAATCCCGAATTTTACCTCACTTTGAGAGGATACGCGTTTAATGTGCATGCGTATCCCGAATTTCTTGAAGAAGGATTTTCAAAACGAAAATGGGTCACTTACGGTGTAGCGATCCACAATTATCCCGAAATGAGGGATATTTACGGAACTGTCCAAATGGAAGCAGCTCTTACCATGATTGCCAGATATCTGAAAAGCATATTCAAAAAGGGCGGCATCTTCTATTTACGGGACGGCGGGTTTGTTATAGTTTCACGTCCGGTAGCTGATTTTGAAGATGTCTGCAAAAAGATAAACGAACGATTCAAAAAGCCCTGGAGATCCCGCTCCATGGAAGTATATCTGTCGGCGGGTTTTGCCGAGTTCGAGCCTCTTCCCGAAGGATATGCGGCGGAGTCTATACAAAGGACTGCCACAAAGGCGCTTGAAAGCATAAGCCTTAAAGAAGATGACGGGATCTTAAAGGTTACCGAAGAAGATATAATTAAGACCGAAGCCGAGAGAAAAGTAAGACACTGCCTTGAGACGGCTCTTGAAGGCGAAGGCTTTGAGCTTTTCCTTCAGCCCATCGTAGATGCGGGCACAGGCAAATTAAAGGGCGCAGAGGCTCTTTCCAGGATCAGGGACGAGGAGGGCAGGATCATGCCTCCCGGGATATTTCTTCCTGTTGCGGAAAGCAGCGGACGCATCCATAAGCTCGGAGAACTGGTGTTTGAGCGGACTTGCAGATTCATAAAGGAAGAGGACATTGAGGGCATGGGCGTTGACTTTGTCAATGTAAATCTTTCGCCCTCACAGTTCATAAGAACGGATCTTGCCGAAAGATATCTTGCCATAGCGGGAAAATACGGCATCGATCCTTCCCAAATCCATCTTGAGATCACCGAAAGTTCAATGATAGATGACTGTTTCCTGCAGAAACAGGTGGGGGCCCTTCGGGAAAGAGGTTTTGAATTCGTGCTGGATGATTACGGAACCGGTTATTCAAACCTTGCAAGACTTAAGAAATGTCCGTTTATCAATATTAAGCTGGATATGAGCATAGTGCGGGATTACTGCCGGGAGCCGGATGAGATACTCCCCAATATGGTAGACGCCTTCAAACATATGGGCTTCAGAGTCACTGCCGAAGGCATCGAGGACGAAAAAATGGAAAAGACCATGCGGGATACCGGCTGTGATCTTTTCCAGGGTTATCATTATTCAAAGCCTGTTCCGGAAGCGGAATTTATCAGGAAATACTTGTGAGATTTATTTTGGAGGTACAAATTTGGAAAGAGATATTGATAAAAGAGCAGGACATCTTTCAGACGATGAGCTTCAGCAGGTTGCCGGAGGAAAAGAACCCGGAGATGAGGAAAAGGCCAAGCAGGCTTTTTGCAAGAAATGTAACAAATGGGTATCGGTAAAAGTTTTTTCCGGTGGGAGATGCAATAGTTCGTGCGGACATGATGTTGAGGAATCAACCATAAGATCTGTAAATAAGCGTTGAGTAATACCGCAGCTGTCCGGGATATGCGGATGGCTGCGTTTTTGTTGTCATGTTAAATGTTCATTGCGTAAATGTGCGGAATGCGGTAACATTTACTCATTGGATAAGGAGTGTAATGAAATGAATGATCATGGTTATGGAAATAAGAAAAAGGCGGTCGTAGCGCTGACACTATTGCTGATGTTAGTCTTACCCGGTCTTGCGGGTTGCGGTCAAAAAACTCCCGATATCGAAACGGGGATCGCTGAGATAGATAAATACGGAAATATAGATCTTACGATAAGCCCCGAAGAATTACGGAAAGTCGGCTATGAACCGGCAGATGTGATCTCGGTCAAGATCGGAGATAACGAAACAGAGATGCCCATCGGCACACACTATTCGGATGTGGAGTACGGCGAGCCTGTCTGCTGCTTTAAAACCTCCGGAGACGGAACGGAGAAAACGGTACTTGCGATCTACTCCGGTAATTTTGCTGAAACTTCGGGGATTGCGGATGATTCGGTGAAGGTCCTGATCTCAATGGTCAGGAAACAGGGGTATGCCGAAGAGTACGAGATCCATCAGATAACCGGTTCGATGAGCAATAAGCGGGGGGACTACGCTGAGCTTAGTGATGCGGAATATGCCAACTTCCGAAATGTTGAAACCACAGGCATGGGGACGGGCGTTTTGTATCGTTCATCGTCTCCCATAAATCCAAAGATCAACAGAAACAACGAGGCGGATGCCGCACTTCTTAATGCCGGGATCAGTACCGTGATAAATCTGGCAGACAGTGAAACAGAGATGAAACAATATGAGGGCTTCGGAGCAACGAATTATTCCGCCTGTGACATCATAGCTCTTGATTTGGAAATGGATCATAAGAAAGAGGATTATCGCCGGAAGCTCGCAGACGGACTGCGTTTTATCGCATCTCATGATGGGCCTTATCTCATCCATTGCAACGAGGGAAAAGAGCGTACAGGTTTTGTAGTTGCCGTGCTGGAAGCCTTAATGGGAGCGGACACGGAAGAGATCGCCTCGGACTATATGCGCACCTTTTATAATTATTTCGGTGTCGTGCAAGGATCGGAACAGTATCAAAAGATCTCCGACAGTTTTCTTAAATCCCTGGCGGCGGAGCTTGGAGTTTCGTCCCTCCGGGACAACAGCACCGGTCTAAAGAAGGCAGCTGAAGATTATCTCAAAAAGATCGGAATGACGGATGATGAGATCGCCGCATTGAAAGATAAGCTTGGAAAAGATATAAAATAAAAACGGAGGAAGGAATATGTCTGAAAAAGGAAAAGCACCCTCTATAACGGCTATCATGGAGGAGTATAAGAAGCAGGGGAAGACGCTGACGACTGAGGAGGCTGAGAACATCCGCAAACAGATCCAAAAGGATTTGGAGTCGGGGCATATCGATGCCAGAGACGATATTATGTTTATTAATGAATTGGATAATGTAGTGGGAGGAGTCGGTGGATCTCCGATGCCCACAAAACCTGATTCGGCAATATCCTTAAAAGCCAATAATCAAATCGGTTCAGGCCTTCTTTCTTTAAAGAAAAGACCCGACTGAGCTTGTCAGCCTCGGAAATCATATAGCAATGAAAGATAAAAAGATCAAAAGTTACCGGCAGGAACTTGAACAGATAACTCATCCGGATCACAAATCAAAGATACTGGTACAGATCGTATCCTACTGCGATCCGGAACTGAAGAATACGATCCTTGCGCTTCGAGGTACGGCTGCAGATCCGGAACGTGTATGCATTGCGGTATGCTGTCAGGGGGATGATCCTTTTGTGATGGAATGGTTGCAACAGCTTCCAAATATCCGCTTGAAGTATTACTCAAGGGAAGAAGCTCCGGGAACCTGTGCTGCCCGGTACGATTGCAACCGGATGCTTACGGATGAGGATTTTGTCCTCCATTTGGACAGCCATATGCGATTTGCAAAGCATTGGGACGTTATGCTGACAGACCAGCTCAGACGATGCGCGGATGAAAGGGCGCTGCTGTCCGGATATTGCATGAGCTATAATAAATACTTTGATGAGCCTTGGGACTCTGATGTATTTACAGACCGGGCAGAGTGCAGGTCCATCATTGAGACGGTGAAAGGCTATTACGGTGAAGGGATCACACCTTTTCTGCAGGTAGCACACATGCAAAATTCCGATGGAGAGCCGGTGCGGGGTGCAATGGTAAGTGCCCATTTCCTGTTTGGACCTGCGCGTATAGACAGGGAGATCCCGAATGATCCGCACATGTATTATGTCGGTGATGAGCTTCCCATGGCGCTTCGTTACTTTACACACGGGTACAATGTTTACTATCCGGGCATATGCTGTGTGTACCATTTGTATGAAAGAGAAAAGATCCTGAAAGAACACGGTATGCCCTACGAATGGCCAAACGGCTTTGAAGAGCGAAGGATCCTGAAACAATGGATCGAAAAGAAGCGCATTATGAAGCTCTACGGCATGGAGGACAATGATCAGGATCTGACAGGCTTTGATCTCGGAAACGAGAGGTCTTTGCAGGAGTTTGAGGAATTTGTCGGCATTTCCTTCAAAGCAAAGACCGTTAAATGAAAAAGATCATTTAATGATGGAGCAGCTTGAACAAAAGAAATCATAGGGAGCATTACTAAGATGAACAGATCGGTCAAATTGTTGGAAGAAGTTTACGAATCTTACAAGGGTAATCCCACCAGACAGATAAGAGAATTGAAGAAATTTATTGCTGAGGGGAAAAAGACCGGAGATTCCGAACTTTTAGGAGCCGCATATTTTTACATCGGATACATATACTATGAACTTGATGACAGAGATAATGTATTCACAAATGCATTAAAAGCTGTAGCGATGCTGAAGGACAGCGGAAATGCCAGTCTGCTCGTCAGGTCTTATGTTATGCTTGGATATGGGTATGGCAGGCAGGAAAACTATCAGATGGAGCTTGAATGTTATGATAAAGCTTATCTGCTTGCCAGGAAATATCGGATAAGAGGTGAGGTTTACCACACATTACTTAATGATCTTTCGAATTGCTATCATCAGATGGGAGACTGCAAGACCGCCATTAAGCTGGTGAACGAAGCCATTTCCCGGTTGAAGGCCATGAGCCCGGATGATTTCATTGACCTTGCGATGTATGTTATCAATCTTTCGGAATATTACAAGGATAACAATGAGCCCGAAAAAGCAAGAGAAGTTCTTGAAGAAATGGGAGAATGGGTCGGAAAGATCGCTCTTAACGGCCTTGTGTGTGACTATTATCTGAGGATTGCACTTTTGTCATTTATTCTCAAGGATTCAAAGGGTGGGAAAAAGTATATTGATAAATCCTTTGAAGTTATACCCGATAATGTATTCCCTCATCCGCTTTATGACGACTTGAGGCAGGTTTCACATATTCTTGTGAAAAGCGGGGATCAGAAAAGAGCCGGTAAAATCCTTGAATTGATGAAAGTTTATGCACGGAATAATCCGGGTACGCTGGAACAACTGATCGCATATCGGACAATGGCGGAGTATTATGCGAAATTCGGAGAGGAAAAACTTGCGTTTGAGTGTTATTCCAAGTTGGACAGTCTGTATGAGATCCGGCTGAAAGAATTTCAGATGATCCAGCTCAACGTTCGCAAGAAAATGAAGGTTGCCGATGGTGAGATACTGAAGCTGAAAAAGAAGATAGAGGAAAGTGAAGAACTGGCAACGAAGGAGCCGCTTACCAAATTACTTAATCGTACTACTCTTCTCAGGGTTGCATCTGACTTCATTGATGCGGCAGCAAAAAAGAAAGAGAAGGTTGGAGCAATCTTCATTGATATTGATTTCTTCAAGGAGTGCAATGATACCTACGGACATGTTAAAGGTGATGAGATACTGAAGGCAGTTGCCGGTGCTTGTAAGAAAGAGGAGACACCGGCTGTCCGCTTCGCACGGTACGGCGGCGATGAATTTTTCGGGATCACCCTTGGTCTTGAGGATAAAGAGGTGACAGATATAGCTGCCCGAATCTGTGAGAGGATCAGAAAAGCAGACATTCCGAATGAGAAAAATCCTAACGGACACAGGGTAACACTGTCGGTCGGCGTGGCAAATGTAAGGATTTTCGGTCAGAACGACACGATCATCGAAATAGCCAATTATGCCGACAAGGCAGTTTATTACTCAAAAAATGCCGGTAAAAACTGTATTCATTTGTTGGAGTATGGCCGTAAAGATGATGAAAGCAAAGAGGGCAAAGAAGCACGGTTTGTAAGGATTGATTTCTGATACCGGAGAACGGAAGCGTTGCTGACAGAAGAGTTTTGATTAAATATATCCGGAGAAAACATATTATGACAAAGAAGAAAATACGTGAACTTGTACACAATACTTTCTACGATAACAATGGTAATCCCGAAAAACAGTTAAAGGAATTAAAGAAACTCTTGAAGACCGCCCAGGAATCGGGTGATTTCTATTTCACCGGTCTTGTTTTCCATATGCTTTCTGTTGTTTACAACATTCTGGGCGACAGGGAAAAGTTTTTCCTGAACTCTGTAAAGTCTCTGGCTTTACTAAAGGATTCAGGTGATTGGAGCAATATCGCTGCTGCATACGTAACACTCGGCGTAGCTTATTCCAGACAGGAAAACTATCAACTTGCTCTGGTTAACTATGATAAAGCTTACAATATTTATAAAAGGCACAGATACCAAGGCCCACACAGAATAATGCTCTTAAATAATCTCTCAAGTGTCCATAACAGGATGGGTGATTATTCATACGGAATACATTATCTGAACGAGTGTATCGAACTGGCAAAAGAGGACCCTTCCCAAAATGCAAATGAATTGCCGATGTGCATGTCCAATTTGGCATACACCTACATCCGCACGGGCGAATACGGGAAAGCTGCGCAGATCCTTGAAGATGGGAGAAAGTGGCTCAAAAATGTGTCCGACAAAGCCTTTTTCTGCATATACCATTTAAAATGCGCGCTGGCTTATTATAACCTGAGGGATAAAAGAAAGGGCGGTAAAGACCTTGATATTGCGCTGTCGATCGTCAAAGAGATACCGGATCAGTACCTGATCTACGATGATCTTAGTGATCTTACACAGCTTCTTCTGCAAAATAAGGACAGAAAGAAGGCTGACACGTTAGTCGGGCTTATGGCGGAGTATGGTCAAAGGAACAAGAAGACTATAGATCAGCTGTTGGTAAACAGCACGCTGGCGGATTATTACAAGAACATCGGCGAGCCGGAGCGTGCCGTTGACTACTATGCGAAGGCGCTGGAGCTTTCCGAGACACATTTGGACGAGCTGAAGCAGGCGCAGTTGAATCTGCATAAGATACTGAAGGATGCTGATTCTGAGATAAGCAAACTCAATAAAAAAGTCATTGAGACTGAAGACCGCGCCAACAAAGATCCCATGACCAAACTGCTGAACCGCTCGGCAATGCTGAAGATCAGCGGGGAGTTTATTGAAAAGGCGGCAAAGAACAAAGAAAAGATCGGTGCCATCTTCATCGACATCGATTTCTTTAAAGAGTGCAACGATACCTACGGACACGCCAAAGGCGACGAGATCATCAAAGAAGTTGCCCGTGCCTGCCAGAAGGAAGAATCCGAGCGTGTCTGTTTCGCCCGTTACGGCGGTGATGAATTCCTTGGACTCACCTGCGGACTTGAGGACGGCGCTGTTACAGAGATCGCCCGCAAGATATGTTCCCGTATCCGAAAAGCCGATATCCCGAACAAGAAGAATCCGAACGGTCACAGGGTTACGCTCTCTGTCGGCATCGTAAATGTTGAGGTCACGAAGAAAACGGATACGATCATCCAAATCGCAAACTACGCCGACAAAGCCGTCTATTATTCCAAGAATTCCGGTAAGGACTGCATACATCTGCTGGACTACGGACACAAGAATTCAAAAAGCAAGAACGATCCCTTTGTGAGGATCGAGTTTTGATGATCCCGGTAAATGATCATAGCACTCTGCGTGACGCGGAGTGCTATTTCTTTTGCTTGATTGACAGAAACTTTGTATAGTGTTACTTCCAAATCTTTATCGTCTTAAGAAGGTTCTTTTTTTCTGTATCATTCATTTTGGATATTTCAGCCATCAATGCATTGTCTAATGCGGTCGGAGTGTAGAGAGGCTCCAGATTGCCGACCAGTTCATCGAGTGTGATTCCCATCATCTTGGCATAGTAGATCAAAAAACGCAGCGACATGGCTGTACGGCCGTTTTCAACATTGCTGATGTAACCGGGCGTGACATCCATTTCTGATGCTACCTGGCTCTGGGTGAGCCCAAGCTTTAATCTGTATGATTTTATCTGCTCTCCATAGTTTTCGTTCATGATGATACTCCTATATATTTTTGATATATTAATCATACTATAAGTATTGACAAATATCCAGTATATTTATATTATTATAAGTATACAATAAGTATATAGAGAGGCATTTTATGAGTTATGATATCTACCTTACTGATCGGATATCCGGTGAGACTATAAAACTTCCAATCAAGCATATGATGACGGGGGGAACATATAGGGCGGATTATGATCCGAAAACGAAGACATTTACTCCGGTTCCTGTTGCAGATGCTTGGCTTAACATAACATATAATTATTCCAAATACTATTATGATGCTGCAGAAGGTGATGAGAGATTTTATGGCATAAAAGATAATAGGGATAAAAAATATTGCAATCTTGGAATACGTGGGATTTATGAAAAAACCGGCATGGAATCGATACCAATGCTCAATGATATGATAGCCAGGATAGAATCGAAGTACAAAAAGGATGGTGAGTGGATCAATACAAAGCGTGTCACCAAGATATACAGAGACAGCACTGGAAAAGAGTTCCATCCTCAGGATCTTTTTCTATACAAAGAGAATTATATCGAGGAAGAATTCGAAACTGAAGAATGGGAAGGACCTAATGATGACTATTGGAAAAGTACGGCGGCAAATGCTTTGAAGCCCTTGCATCAACTTAGGGTATTTGCGGAACTTAGGCCGGATGGAGTTTGGAAAGGAGATTAATATGCGTAATGACAGGATTATTAGAGAATATAGAGATGATTATGTAAAATACTATCCGGAACGATGGCGATGGAGATTGAAAAATAGTATCGAGCAAAATGAATTATATATGGCGACCCGGGCCAGGAGGAGTAAAGATACATATCAAAACAATGATCTTCTGCCGGACTTTTACTCGATTGAACGTGATGCGGCTCAGTTTGAATTGAGTTCGGTTGAATGGACGGATTTTTTTGGCCTTATTTGGGAGGGAAGGAAAGGAGTTCATGCGTATGCGGGCGCTCCGGATTATAAGGGGAGTTTATATTATTATGATCCTGATGATGAATACGACGAACCCGGATATAGAATTTCCGAACAATATGATGCCTACAAAAATCAGCCGCCGTTGGATACATATACTCGTATAACTTCTTGTGGTATTAATCGCTGGATCGATACTAAAAACGTTACGGACATTAATTACAGTTATATCGTAGAGAATCACTTGTTTAAGGACACACACATAGATCTGATATATAAGGATGGAGAGAAATTGACGATTCACTCGGAATATACCGATTTGATAAAAGGATTATTAAGACATCGGAAAAAGTCACTTGTTAAGAAGGTTTTCAAAACCATGAATGAACATTTTAACAAGCTTCGTGATTCTGACAGAGAGGAAGAGAGGAAATTTTATCCGGGAAAGACAGCTGAAGAAATGTTTTTAGAGGGTGATAAATGTGAGTAGAAAAGGCGAAGCCAAAAAAAGAAAAATCAAAATGCTCAGAAATAAGAAATTGGTGAAGCGATATCCTTGGATGACACCGACTGATTGGCACGGGAACAAGATAAAAGGATACTGTTTTACGATGTATGATGATGTTCCGAGAGGCTGGAAAAGAGCATTTGGGAAAATAATGCTGGAGGATTACAGGGAAGTCCTGATTCGGAATAATTATCTTAAAGAGTTTCAATGGGTACAGGTAAAGGAAAAATATGGAACACTCAGGCTATATTCGAATGCTGCACCTATGGAAGTGTTAAATTTGGAATCGAAATATGACTATATTTCCGGATATTTCTGCATTTCTTGTGGACGTATTAATTCGCCTGTGCTTACTGAAGGATGGATCGAACCGCTGTGCGAGGATTGCTATAACAAAAGAATCGCCAAGAAAAAGATATGGCATGAAAAGAATTGTAATGGAAGTGCATTTCAATATAGACCATACGATGACCTGAAGAAAGATCATCAAAGAATTGAGATGGTTGCGACGTATAAATGTTATTCATCTGAACAAGGGGATTATGAAGAAAAACGGGATTATTCTCAAACCATAAATAGGATCATTGCCAGACAGCTTAAACTATTTAATAATAAATCTATACAAGAATCATTATGATTTCAAAACGGACGCAAACATACTCATAGCGTAAAAGTTCATAATGAGGGTTTATTTACACATGGAGTAACTGATTTGTTTGTAAAGATTCACAATGTTGAGTGATAAGGAGGAATATGATGAGTATGAAAAATGAAAATGAAATAGTATTGTTTGAAACAGAGGATAAGGAAATAAAATTAAACGTGACCATTGAGAGGGATACGGTTTGGCTTAACAGAAATCAAATAGCAGAACTTTTCGATAGGGATGTAAAGACAATAGGTAAGCATATTAATAATGCATTGAAAGAGGAACTGGACAATTCAACTGTCGCAAAATTTGCGACAGTTCAAAATGAAGGCGGAAGAGATGTTGAAAGAGATATCGATTATTACAATCTTGAAATGATTATTTCCGTAGGCTATCGTGTCAAGTCCCAGCGTGGTATCGAATTCAGACGCTGGGCCAATAAAGTGTTGAAAGATTATATAATAAAGGGCTATGCCGTTAATGACAAGCGTCTTGAGGCGTTGCAGAAAACCGTTGCGATCCAGTCAAGAATGCTAGCGGCAGCAATTGAAGGTGACTCGGATGAGGTATTAAAAGCAGTTAATCTATATACTCAGGCATTGACACTTCTTGATGAATATGATCATCAGTCACTCGAGAAACCTGAGGGAAATCAGCCTATTTACAGAATCACCTATGATGACTGCCGTGCTATGGTAAATTGTATGGAAGACAGTTTCAAATCCGATGTTTTCGGAGTTGAAAAGGAGCCCGGTAAAATCGAGGGGATCCTTTCTGCCGTATATCAGGATGTTTTTGGAAGAGAGGTTTATCCTTCTTTGGAGGAGAAAGCAGCCAATCTTTTATATTTTATGATCAAGGATCATCCTTTCGCGGATGGGTGTAAGAGAATTGCCGCTTCTTTATTTCTTGAATTCCTGAACAGAAATAAGGCCCTTTTTAGGGAGGGACAAAAAGTAATCAGTGATGGTGCTCTTGTTGCTATAACGCTCATGATAGCTGAATCTGATCCAAAAGAAAAAGATATTATGACAATGATGGTTATGAACCTACTAAATGTGGTATAATCGGAACGTATTTTAACTGTTTGTATATATACGTGAGCAAATCGGATCATATGCTTTAGAAAGGATATTTAGATACTTATGCCGGATTATTCAGAGGTTGTTATAGAGACAAAAGATCTGATCATGAAAAAAGCTGTGTTTGACGATTGGAAGCCGTTGTACCGAAATATAACAAGCAGGCCGGAGTCCGCAAAATATATGCTGTGGAAGGTCGATGATTCCGAGGAAGTATCAAAGGACACGATGATTCGGACTCTCGATTTTAAAAGTAAAGAAAAGTATGAGCTTACCGTGTCTCTGAACACAGACAACGGACCGAAAGCCATCGGATGGGCTTCTATGCGTGAGGCT
>JAEEGL015452959.1_pt1 | contig 22134 bp, 15 predicted proteins | sample 9134231 | NCBI WGS metagenome assembly JAEEGL01 (sample SAMN16246548, study PRJNA631951) | gut metagenome | biome: gut microbiome; feature: rumen; material: fiber-attached | host: Bos | place: Iran: Karaj | collected 2018-10 | reverse complement strand
TACTAAAACTTCCCACATATAGTCTGTGGAAAGAGAACGACGACTCGCATATGCACCGGAACCGATGCAACGCATCGTGATTGTTCCGGCGCAATTGCGAGTGTCGTTCTAAGTAGTTCAGTTAGTGGGAAGTTTTAGTTATTATTTAAAAAATAGTTACAAATTAGATCATATTTTGGATAGTGATGAGCATGAATAATAGTGATGGTAAAAAAAGAATAGTACTGTTAGGTTCTACGGGCTCTATCGGTACCCAGACTCTTGATGTGGTCAGGGCTTATAGTGACAGGCTTTCGGTAAAGACTCTCGTGGCAAATTCAAATGTTACGAAGATCGAGGCACAGATAAGGGAGTTTAAGCCGGACAGCGTTGTTATGTACGATGAAAAGGCTGCCGGGGATCTGAAGGTACGTATTTCCGACCTTGATGTGAAGGTCTCAAGCGGAATGGACAGCATCATAGAGGCTGCTTCTGCTGAGGATTATGATATTCTGCTTACTGCCGTTGTAGGTATGATAGGTATCAGACCTACAATCGCAGGGATAAAGGCTGGAAAGACCATAGCTCTTGCAAATAAAGAAACGCTTGTGACTGCAGGGCATATCATTATGCCTCTTGCAAAGGAAATGAATGTGCAGATACTTCCTGTTGATTCTGAGCATAGTGCAATATTCCAGTCGCTCCAGGGATCTCCGGCAAGAAGCCTTTCGAAGATATGGCTGACATGCTCGGGAGGACCTTTCAGGGGACGGAAGAGGGAAGAACTGAAATATATCACACCGGCTGATGCTCTTAAGCATCCTAACTGGTCTATGGGAAATAAGATTACCATAGATTCTGCCACCCTTGTAAATAAGGGATTGGAAGTAATGGAGGCAAAGTGGCTTTTCGGTGTGGATTATGATGATATAAATGTGCTTGTACACCCTCAGTCCATTATACATTCCATGGTGGAATACTGTGATGGTGCTGTTATAGGCGAGCTGGGACTTCCGGACATGAAGCTACCCATACAGTATGCGCTTTTTTATCCGGACAGGCTGCCAATGGATACGCCACGAGCTGATTTTTATGATATAGCGAGTCTTACGTTTGAAAAGGCCGATACGGAGACTTTTGAGGGACTGGCGCTTGCCTTTGAGGCGGCGCGCACGGGCGGCAGCATGCCTACGGTATTTAATGCTGCAAATGAACGTGCTGTAGCCCTTTTCCTTTCCGGTAAGATTGGTTTTTTGAAAATACCGGAGATTATAGGAAAATGCATGTCGGCACATACGCCGGTAGCTGATCCGTCTGTTGATGAGATACTTGCTGCCGAGAAGGAAACATATACTTACATTGAAAATTTGAAGTAACTATTCGAACAGTTACGTCTTGATAAATAAGAAGCTGCAGATGAACTCACCGGTTTTAACAATAATATCATTTCTTATAATCTTTACCGTTGTTGTGGTAAGCCATGAATTCGGCCATTTCCTTATCGCAAGGATAAACGGCATCAGGGTGCTGGAATTTTCCATAGGTATGGGACCTGTCTTATTCAGGAAGAAGGGAAAGAATACCGATCTTACTATCAGGCTTTTGCCTTTTGGCGGAGCGTGCATGTATGATGGTATGTTTGACAGCGGCGAAGAGGAAGGTGCAGACGGAGATACGGACACTGAATCCGGGTCCTCAGAGGCAGGAGAGTTCGTTGAGGAAGAAAAGGTCTCTGTGTCTTCAGAGAAGGATTCCGAGGAGATAAAGGGCGGGAAGAAAGAGTCTGCATACAGGGACGGAGAATTTAATGCAGCCCCCGTGTGGGGACGTATCGCGGCTATTTTTGCTGGTCCTCTGTTTAATGTGATACTTGCATATATTTTAGGACTTTTTATCGTGTGGTTCTGCGGAGCCGATCTTCCCATTGTTGCGGAGGTGTCTGAAGGTATGCCAGCCATGGAGGCCGGGATAGAGGCAGGAGATGAGATAATCAGCATAAACGGTCACCGTACACATTTGTGGCGCGAGATAATGGTGCGCTCCTATATGAGCACCGGCGGAAAGATGAATATAGTTTATGAACGAAACGGCGAGCGTAAAACTGCGGAGCTGACACCGAAGTGGTCCGATGAGGATAAGCGTTATTATATAGGTTTTTCCGGAGGTGGAGACTATATTGCATGCAATAACTTCAGGGTTTTCCAATACAGCTGGTATGAAGTACGTTACTGGCTGGATGCTACCGTACAGGGACTTAAGTACATGGTAACAGGCCATGCCTCCGTTGATGACCTTTCGGGACCTGTGGGCATTGCTAACGTAATTGATGATACCATAGAGGATACCAGAAAGGACGGGGCTTTTATCGTAATCCTCAATATGGTAAATATCGCGCTTCTTCTGTCAGTCAATCTGGGCGTGATGAATCTTCTTCCTCTGCCTGCACTGGACGGAGGAAGGCTTCTGTTCCTTTTCTTTGAGGCTGTTTCCGGCAAGAGGGTGCCGCCTGAGAAAGAGGGACTCGTACATCTTGTTGGATTTATTCTTCTGATGATCTTAATGGTGGTAGTTCTTTACAATGACATCACCAAGTTTTTCAGGTAGGTCATTTTATATTTCTATAATCTAATCTCCGGACAGGCATCTGTTGTCTTTGACGTTGTCCGGGAAAATCTTTTTCGATTTTTTATTCAAAGTATCCCGCGGAGTTTTCTGCAAAAGTTCAGGAGAAATAATGGCCATGTTTTATTCAATCTATTATGACAGGGGTGGAAGGAAAAGCAATCAGGATTCCGTTGCCCTGCACAAGGTGACTACAAAAAAGGGTGAACTCATAATGGCACTTGTAAGTGATGGCTGCGGCGGAATGGATGACGGCGAATATGCAGGCGGCTGCGTTGCGGAAAAAATGAGTGCCTGGTTTTATGAGGAACTTATAAATATAGTCAGAAGAACCGACTCTTTTTCTAAGATAGAGCGAGCTGCCGACAGGAAACTGTTCAGCGTTCACGAGGAACTGAGGAAAAAGGGGGGCGACAGTGGCAGGCACATCGCTGCAACTTTTACGATGGCCATAGTTTACAGAAAAAGATATCTGGTTTTATGGCTTGGGGATTCGCCGGGAGTGTTCATTAGCAGAGGGGTAAAGTTCCTTACATCGGGAGGAAAGCATGACAGCTTCCTGACAAAATGTGTCGGCTGCGGAAGGTTTTTCTACCCGATGTCTAAAAGAGGACGGATAAGAAAGAATACTGCGCTTATGCTCACAACTGACGGTATTGGAAAATACCTTGCAGAGAAAAGGATAAGCGGACCGCTTCTTCCTGAACGAATAGACTGTGCAAAAACTGCTGAACGAACGTTAAAGACCATAGGGAAACTGTTGCAGAATGCAGGTGAAAAGGACAACCTCTCGGCTGTATATATAAGATTCTGATACATGGGGAGTCATCGGCTGTTTTCTCCCATTCACAAAAGTGTTTCCCGGATGGTTTTATATGAAATACAGAACGATATGGATAGATGGTAAAACCAATCTGAAGAAGCCGTTTTTTTCCGCCGATTTTGGGATTGGTATAGAGGATTAATATGGAAAGAAATGCATGTATAGGAAAATTCCGGATAATAAGGAAGATCGCGGAGGGGGGTGAGGGCATTGTTTACCTGGCTGAGGACGAAAAACTCCACCAGTACAATGCTGTAAAATTTGCTTTTGGAAATCGTGACAGCAGGGAGCGTCGTGCCCTGCGTGAAGAAGCTGAAAGACTGGCATCACTTTCTGACAGGCGGGTCCCTTATCTCGTGGACCTGGCAGAAGGGCATGACTATACTGCGGAAATCATGGAATACGTTGAAGGTGAGACACTTAGCGCTTACTTAAAAAGCCGGTTCCCTCTAAAATCTGACGATGCACTGCGTCTTATGCTGAGGGTTACGGATCTGATCGGTTATCTGCATGAAAACCGGCCTCCTGTCATATACAGGGATATAAAGCCGGACAATTTCATTGTGGCGGGAGACGGCAGTATACGGCTCGTTGACATGGGGACGGCTCTTTTCGGATATGGCAGTACAGAGGCTGAGATTATGTCCGGGACACCGGGGTATGCCGCACCGGAACAGTTTACAGGCAGAAGGATTGGGCGAGAGGCTGATGTGCATGCTTTGGGGATACTTTATGCATATATGCTTACCGGCATGGATCCGGTGCGTAACGGCAGAGAAAACTGCCTGAATGCCTGTGCTGCGATCGCAGACAGGGAGACATACCGGCTTATTAAGAAATGTACGGCAGAAGAGCCTGAAGAGCGGTTCTCAAATGCCAGGGAGGTCATGGATAATCTGGAAAGTATTCGTGATAAAAGAAGTGTTACAAGGCTTGCGGCGACCATAGGCAGTCTTCTGGCAAATGCGCTTGTATGGGGGAGCATAGCAGATATGACGATTGCCGGACTGAAAGCCGGCGGCGTGACAGCTTATGAACTTTTCAAAGGTGCAGCAAACATATATGGGCTCTTTGAGATGTTCTATTCATCAGGCTTCCTGGAATACCATATCTTTGTGTCTTCTTTTATAGTTCTTCTTACACTGCTTGTTAAGAATGTGATCTCTGATGCAGGCGGAAAGAATGGGTTCGTAATAAGCTATGACTGGAACGAACTGTATACGGAAAAATAGAGCAAAAGGGTCCGAAACATTGTCAAGTAAAATCTGAGAGAATTTTCGGACTCTTTTTTTGTTATTTTGGATACTTTATGTCACCCTTTGCGGGTGGTATATTTATACATGACGCTGTCCGTACGCAACAATATATTGTAAGAGGCGTGCAGGATGTGGCAGAGAGGAGCAACAGATGTACAGAGATGAAACAAAGGTTATACATATAGGTGACAGGGTAATAGGCGGGGGGAATCCCATTCTGATACAGTCAATGACAAATACACCTACACAGGACGTAAATAAAACCGTGGAGCAGATTCTCGCCCTTGAAGCTGAGGGCTGCGAGATCATCCGATGTACCGTACCGGATATGGATGCTGCAAAAGCAATCCCAGAGATAAAGAAGCAGATACATATACCGCTGGTAGCGGATATACATTTCAATTACCTCATGGCACTGGCTGCGATTGAAAATGGTGCAGACAAGATAAGGATCAATCCCGGGAATATCGGTGGACAGGAAAAGCTTAAAGAGGTGGTAAAGGCAGCTAAGGAAAGAAATATACCTATCCGAGTGGGCGTGAATTCAGGATCGCTTGAGACTGAACTTGTGGATAAATACAACGGCGTTACGGCAGATGGAATAGTTGAAAGCGCACTTGATAAGGTGCACATGATCGAGGATGCGGGATACGATAATATAGTGATAAGCATAAAGTCATCGGATGTCAGAATGTGCGTAAAAGCTCATGAACTCATAGCCGGGAAAACAGTCTATCCGCTTCATGTGGGCATCACGGAAGCAGGAACTGTGATGAGAGGTAATATCAAGAGCTCCGTAGGCCTGGGCATAATCCTTAACGAGGGCATAGGTGATACTATCCGTGTTTCGCTTACCGGAGACCCTGTGCTTGAAGTCAGGTCGGCTAAAGAGATACTTAAGTGTTTAGGGTTAAGAACCGGCGGTGTGGAAGTGGTGAGCTGTCCGACATGCGGAAGGACCAAGATAGACCTTATAGGACTTGCGGAAAAGGTAGAGGACATGGTCCGGGAAGTGACTAAGAGCAAGCCTCTTAATATCAAAGTAGCTGTTATGGGCTGCGTAGTAAACGGTCCGGGCGAAGCAAAGGAAGCAGATATTGGAATTGCCGGCGGAGACGGAGTGGGACTCCTTATAAAGCACGGTGAGATCATAAAGAAGATACCGGAAGCTGAGCTTCTGGATGTACTCAGGACAGAGCTTGAGAACTGGGAAGAGTAGAATGGCAGACAGTTTTAGTGCAATTTTTGAAAATGCGGCGATAGATCCGGAATTATATTCGAAGTTTTCGACGGTGACAGTGGAACAGATCCTGTGCATCAAGAGCAGGCGTGTGATGCGTATTGACTTAAGTCACGACAAGCCCATACGCAAGGCTCTGGTATATGATCTGGAAAAGGAATTGGAAGAGGCTGTCTTTGGTCCGGCAGGCTACAGTGTGGAGATTCATGAGGATTATCATCTGTCGGACAGATATGATATCAATTATCTTCTGGACCATTATTTTGACAGTCTGTTGCTGGAAATAAAGAATTATGACCGTATAATCTACAGCGTGATGAAAAAGGCAAAGCTTTCCGTATCTGACGGGATGATAAAGCTTGTGCTGCCGGATACATTTGCGGCTCATGACAAGGAACAGACGATCATCAGGATCTTTGACGATACATTCAACGGCCGTTTTCACATGAATACCGAGACTGAGGTTGATTACTGTGAGAGCGAGGAAAGCGTCTATACCATTGAGAGCAGAAACCGTGTGATGAACAAGGTGGCAGCTTTTTCAAAAGAGATGGAAAAGAGCCTTGCCTCTGCAGAAGCAGCTGCGGCTGCAGGTGATATGGGTGCTGTGGAAGAAGAACCCTTCATGACGCTGGACGATGTCCTGGATAATGCAGGTAAAAGATCCGTTAAGTCCGCAGGTCTCCCTGAGGCTGAGCGGGGAAGAGCTGGTGAAAAAACCTCCAAATCAGAAGCAAAGCCTGCGGCTGAACCAAAAGCAGAAAAAGCCGAAAAGAAGGATTGGCCCGGCAAATGGGATAAGAACCGCTCATCATTTGGCGGGAAGAAGGGTCGGAGAGGCAATGATTCCTGGTATGGAAAAAGCCTTAAGGCCCCCGGAGTTCCTGATGATGTGGTAATGGGAAATGATTTTGAAGGTGATGTCATTGCCATGGAAAATATCACCGATGCGATCGGTGAGGTGGTGGTACATGGTAAGATACTGGCTGTAGAAGACCGTGACACAAAGGCCGGAAGCAAGATATTAAAGTATACCATCACGGATTATACGGATACTATCAGACTGAAGTTTTTCCAATCCCAGGAGCTTGGGAATGAACTCTTAGGGATTCTTAAACCAGGCGCTTTTATCAGAGTAAAAGGTGTGGCGGCCTTTGATGATTTTGATAAAGAAATCGAAGTGATGCGCCCCGTCGGGATAAAAAAGATAGATGATTTCAGTGAAAAGCGGGAGGATTATAATTCGCTTAAGAGGGTAGAGCTTCATGCGCATACCAAAATGAGCGATATGGATGGCTGTGTTTCCGTAAAGGATCTGGTAGATACTGCCGTGCGTTTCGGTCATAAGGCCATAGCAATAACAGACAATGGCGGAGTGCAGTCTTTCCCTGATGCAGCGGCGCTGGATGGAAAGATAAAGATACTTTACGGATGTAACGCCTATATCGTGGATGATACTCTGAATGCGGTCATCAATGAGAAGGGACAGGATTTTGACGGAAGCTTTGTGGTATTTGACCTTGAGACCACAGGCGTCGTGCCCGGAAAGTGTAAATTAATAGAGTTTGGTGCGGTAAAGGTAGAGCATGGCGAGATCACTGACAGATTCTCAACCTTTGTGGATCCTCATGAACCGCTTACTCAGGAAATCTCAGGTCTTACCAGCATAACTGACGATATGCTCATTGGTGCGCCTAATATAGAAGAGGTGCTGCCACAGTTCCTTGAGTTCTGCAAGGGCTGTGTGCTTGTTGCTCACAATGCGAAATTCGATACCAACTGCATAAGGGCAGAGGCTGAAAAACAGGGACTTCCTTATGATTTCACACATACGGATACCATTGAGATCGCAAGGCTTGTGATGCCCCGTCTTCCGTCCTACAAGCTCCATAAGTTAGCCGAGGCGCTGGATGTAAAACTGCTGCACCACCACAGGGCTGTAGATGATGCGGAGATGACAGCAGGAATCTTCATTAAGGAGATAGAGCTTTTAGCTAAGCATCATGTGACAACTCTGGCGCAGTTAAATGAGCTGGAGGGGCTTGATGATGAAAAGATAGCAGATATGCACGCTTCAGAGGCTGTAATATTTGCCAAGAACGAAGTGGGGCGCAGAAACCTGTATAAGCTTGTATCCCTTTCTCATTTGCGCTTCATAGGAAGGAATATACCGAAGATACCTAAAAGTCTTTTAAACAAGTACCGCGAGGGCCTGATAGTTGGCAGTGGCGGTACTGAGGGTGATGTATTTCGTGCCATGATAGGCGGACGTTCCAGGCAGGAAATAGTCCGTCTGGTGGATTTTTATGACTATATAGAGATAGGTCCTGCAGGAAATGGCAAATATCTCATCATGAACAATAAGGAGATGGCTGTCAATTCCTATGATGACATAAGGGAAATAAATCGTCAGATCGTGGAGATAGCTGCTGAATGCGGCAAGCCGGTGTGTGCTGCAGGGGATGTTCATTATCTGGAGCCCAGAGATGCGCTTTTCAGAAGCATTCTGGTATGCGGAAAGGAAAAGAAGGGCAATAAGACCTGGGAGCAATTCGGTCATAAGATAGAGGCGCTGTCCTCATCAATGTACTTTATGACTACCCAGGAGATGATGGATGAATTTGCTTATCTCGGGGCAGACCGTGCCATAGAGGTGGTCATAACAAATCCGAATAAGATCGCGGATATGTGTGACAGGATAAAGCCTGTCCGCCCGGATAAATGTCCTCCTGTCATCGAAGATTCAGATAAGACGCTCCGTGCCATATGCTATAACAAGGCACATGAGCTTTACGGTGAGGAGCTGCCGGAGATTGTTTCGGAAAGACTTGAGCGTGAGCTTAATTCAATAATAGGTAACGGTTTTGCGGTTATGTACATCATAGCCCAGAAGCTGGTGTGGAAGTCTGTCGAGGACGGATATCTGGTTGGCTCCAGAGGCTCGGTTGGATCCTCCTTTGTCGCTACAATGGCTGGGATCACGGAGGTTAACCCCTTAAAGCCTCATTACCTGTGCAAAAAGTGTAAATACTCGGAATTCGATTCCGAAGATGTGAATAAATATGCCGGCAGGGCCGGTGTGGATATGCCGGATAAAGTCTGTCCCATATGCGGAGAGAACCTTTACAAGGATGGCTTTGACATTCCTTTTGAAACTTTCCTGGGATTCAAGGGAGATAAGGAGCCGGATATCGACCTGAACTTTTCAAGTGAATATCAGTCCAAGGCCCACAAGTATACGGAGGTTATCTTTGGAGCAGGCCAGACCTATAAGGCCGGTACTGTAGGTACTGTGGCAGAGAAGACCGCGTTTGGATATACAAAGGGGTTTTATGAGCTGCAGGACAAGGTAAAAAGGCCTGCAGAGATAGAGCGTATAGCCAAGGGCGTGGAAGGTACCAAGAATACTACGGGCCAGCATCCGGGAGGAATTGTCGTTCTTCCTGTAGGTGAGGCTATCGAATCCTTTACACCGACGCAGCACCCTGCGGATGACAGAAATTCGCCTATAGTGACAACGCACTTTGATTATCATAAGATTGACCATAACCTTTTAAAGCTTGATATACTGGGACACGACGATCCTACCATGATCAGACGATTACAGGACCTGACGGGGCTGGATCCCCTGGAAATACCCCTGGATGATCCGGAGGTCATGAGTCTATTTAAATCCACTGATGCCCTCGGCATAAAGCCTGAGGATATCGGGGGGACGATGCTGGGATCCCTCGGTATCCCTGAGTTCGGTACGGATTTTGCCATGCAGATGCTTATAGACACCAAGCCTCAGGCTTTCTCTGACCTGGTGCGTATAGCCGGACTTTCCCACGGTACGGATGTATGGCTGGGCAATGCAGAGACTCTTATTAAAGATGGCATAGCTACTATTTCCACATGTATATGTACCCGTGATGATATCATGACATACCTTATAGGTATGGGACTGGATTCGGAGGAGTCCTTTAAGATCATGGAAATGGTCCGCAAGGGCAAGGTGGCTAAGGGTAAGGCTGAAAAATGGCCGGAATGGAAAGAGGATATGAAGGCCCATAATGTGCCTGACTGGTATATACAGTCTTGTGAAAAGATCCAATACATGTTCCCGAAGGCACATGCAGCGGCCTATGTAATGATGGGCTGGAGGGTGGCTTATTATAAGATAAATTATCCCCTGGCATATTACACTGCATTTTTTTCCATAAGGTCCAAAGCTTTTTCCTATGAGACCATGTGCATGGGAAAGGATCATCTGGAAGAGAATATGGCCGAAATAAAGAAGAGGATAGATGCCGGAACCGCTTCACCCAAGGATGAGGCCAGCATGCATGATATGAGGCTTGTTCAGGAGATGTATGCAAGAGGCTTTGATTTTATGCCCATCGATCTTTACAGGGCAAAGGCTGTGGATTTTCAGATAATAGACGGAAAGATAATGCCGTCCTTTGTTGCTATCGAAGGACTGGGGGATACCAACGCCGTCAAGATAGAGGAGGCTGCCAAGAATGGTCCTTTTGTCAGCAAGGATGATTTTAAGGAAAGGACAAAGACATCCCAGACCAATATCGAAAAGATGACAGCACTGCATATCCTGGATGGACTGCCGGATGCCAACCAGATATCTATTTTTGATATTATCTGATAACTTTACTATAAAACCGGGGATTATCCGGTAATCCCCGGTTTTAAATATCTAAATTAAAAAAATTGATAAAAATAAAAAAAGTACTTGCAATGGATCTGATATTGTAGTATTATAAAAAAGCTTGAGAAAAGCACATGGCTCGTTGGTCAAGGGGTCAAGACGCTGCCCTCTCACGGCAGAATCAGCGGTTCGATTCCGCTACGAGCTGTGCCTTGAAAAACCTCGGAACACCGATAGAATAAGGGTTTCCGAGGTTTTTTATTGCTTAAACGGATTAACTTTCGCCAGCTAATAACCGTTCCGGACATAAAGGAGAGGCTTGAATTTACAAGGACATACAATGAAAGGAAAAAGAAATGAGCATTATCGCCGTTATTGATACAGAGACTACATGGGGAAATGAAGTGATGTCCATAGGTGTTGTTGTTGCTGACAGCGATAATTACAGTGCTGTTGATAAGAAATACTATATCCTTGACCCGGAATATAAATTTGGCGGGCTTTTTTCACATGAATTAATGCTTGTCCCGGGAAGTGACAAGTGTATTGTCAGCAGGGAACAGGCTGTGTCGGAGATCAAGGATTTGTTTGTTAAAGCAGGGATAAGCGGCGTATTTGCTTATAATGCAGGTTTTGATAAGAGTCATCTGCCTGAAATATCGGGATATAACTGGTATGACATTATGAAGATTGCGGCTTATAAACAGTACAATAAGGCTATACCGGAGGGGTTGGAATGCTGTAAGACAGGACGCTTGAAAAGAAATTATGGCGTAGAACATATGATGCGGCTTTTATCCGGAAATGGCAGATATTATGAAACCCATAATGCGTTAAATGATGCTGTAGATGAACTTGAAATTATGAGACTTCTTAATCATTCGATAGAAATCTACGAAAATGCAGTGCTATTGTAGAATGCTTGATCTGGTGAACTGAAAGGCTTATTGTGATAAAATATTCAGAGGTTAATTAAGCGGAATTCTTATTATCTAAAGTGGTTTACTATGACTGTTGTGCCGGATCAAGGCTTGGAATTGAAGCTGTGTACCGTGTTCCGAAGGATAGTGCAGCAAGACATGAGGAGAGTGCGATATGCATATTGATATTTTGGATTATGAGATAACTATTGACGGTAAGTCCCTCAGGTTTCCGATGTCATATGAAGAAGTTAAGTCTGTTATGGGTGAGGCTTCCCGTGTGATCAAGGAGAATTGGGGTACTTTGTATATGTATGATGATGAGGGACTTTTTTTTGAAGATCAGAACTCTCCGTTATTTTTAAAAAAGCAAAAAGCATATATAGATGAGGAACATAGGATTACGAGCCTGTCTTTATATGTTTCTGATAAACAGGATCTGTTGCAGGACATGGTTAGTCACAAAGATCCGGATTTTTACCCACATAGTTTATTTGTTGGAAATGTAACCTTTTTCGGAAGGAAGTGTGAGAACGGAAGTTTAAACCATTATTTTGGATGCTATCAGGAATTCATCGATTATCCTGATGGAAGCTTTGAGATGGCTCATGTGGGAGCGTTTATTAGGGGGGAAGATACAAATCCGAATTACGATGGAGATGTATTCCTGAAGAATCTGATTATATCGTTTAAACCTAGACGACCGAAGTCGAAAGAAAACTATAATATTGTACAGCCGGATGAAGATTGCCTGGTCTTCGACAACTTCAATTTCAAGCTTGCAGTAATTCAGGAACTTATGTATGAGCAGGAAGTTTTGAAACCATATTTTGACATTTATGATTATACGGCATTTAAAAAGGCAAAATGGAATCTTGAAACCGATAAAAATGTCAGAGGGGCAGTGAACTTCTTTAAAGAACTTCCGATTCCTGTAAGTATGGCAGAAAAAGTAGAAAAAATACTCATGGATGGCGGTAATAATATTTATGGAAACATCGCACCTTTCTGGGATGGGGAAGATGAGAGATTTTATATAGATAAATTAAGCGAAGCCGAATTAAAGCAGTTTCCGAATCTTAAAAAAATGTGTGTTATGACATCAAATATCGATAAGCTGAAGAAGATATGCGATCCATTAGGCATCGAGGTTGATATATTTTGAAAGATCGGATACAAAACACGGAAGGCTGAATATAGAACGGATGTCTTTTCTTGAGCGGGGAAATATGGATATGGCTAAAGAAAATGCCGGGAAGTTTAAGGAAAAGAAATGCCTGAAATAGCGGCAGCGTAGATAAGGAGATGATTTAATTTGAAAAAACTTTCATTTGCATCGGATTATATGGAGGGGGCGCATCCCGCCATTCTTAAGAAGCTGGTGGAGACAAATATGGAAAAATCGGCAGGGTACGGGTGTGATGTTTACTCTGAATCCGCGAGGCAAAAGATCAGGGAAGCATGTGCTTCGCCTGATGCAGACATATTTTTTCTCGTGGGAGGGACGCAGACCAATGCTGTAATGATAGACTCTCTACTTCGCCCTTATCAGGGGGTGATAGCTGCAAAAAGCGGTCATATAAGCACCCATGAGGCCGGCGCAATTGAATTCGGCGGACATAAAGTACTGGAGCTGGAGCATCATAACGGGAAACTTTCGGCTGCGGATGTGAGACGGGTACTTACGGAATATCAGCAGGACGGAAACCGCGAGCATATGGTCATGCCGGGGTTAGTTTATATTTCGCAGCCTACTGAATATGGTACGCTTTATTCACTTGAAGAATTATCAGATATAAGCCGTGTTTGCAGGGATAACAATATCCCTCTGTATCTTGATGGTGCCAGACTTGCGTATGCACTTGCCTGTCCGGAAAATGATGTTACTCTTAAGGATATTGCCTCTTTATGCAATGCATTCTATATCGGCGGTACTAAATGCGGAGCATTGTTTGGGGAGGCTGTCGTAATACCGGAGCATGACTATATCCCGCATCTTTTTACCATAATTAAGCAGCATGGAGCGTTACTTGCAAAGGGGCGGATAACGGGTATACAGTTTGATACTCTCTTTACGGACAATCTGTATGAAAGTGCAGGAAAGAATGCAATCGATACGGCGGACAGGATACGCAAAGCTCTTGAGGATAAGGGATATGAACTGGCATTCCATACACCTACAAATCAGATATTCATAGTTTTGGACAAGACACAGGAAAAGACATTATCTGAAAAGCTGGAGTTTGGGTTCTGGGAGAATATTGATGATGAACATGTCATCATGCGGATTGCAACGAGCTGGGCGACAAAGGATGAAGATGTTGACAGTCTGATAGAGTGCCTTTGAAATGAATTAAATCTGAAAAATACTAAAATTGCGGCGCCGTATAGTCCAAGCGAACGGCATCGCTGTCAGGACGGCTGCAAGTGTAGTATACGTGTGATTAAGCTGACTGCAGACAGGAAAGTAGAGTACAGAGAGCTTAATAAAAACTGTCAATATACATAAGGCTCTTTCTGTATTTAGCCGGAGTCTCCCCGGTCAGTTTTTTATATGCGGCAGTAAATGCACTCTGGGAGGAAAATCCAAGGGAGTAGGAAATGTCTGCTATGGAGTAGTCTGTTTTTTCCAGCATGTTTTTTGCGGTATTGATTTTCACTGATAAGATGTATGCTTTGACGGTCGTACCTGTCTCCGCAGCAAAAAGCTTGGAAAAATAGCTGGGATTCAGGTTTTCATTTTGCGCAAGGCCTTCCATTGTAAGCGGTTCATGAAGGTGGTCATAGATGTAGTCGATCGCATGTCTCACATAGGCAGAATAGCGGTCGGTTTTTTTTAATTCACGCATATGTTCGGCAAAGTCAAGCTGGGCCGCACCTATGAGGTCTATGACCTGCTCAACGCTTTTGCTTTCATCTGCGGCCTGTATGTAGATGTCGCTGATGGTATAGGCTTCATCGTGGGGAAGCCCGGAATTGATGCAGATACGGGATATGACGCCGACGGAAACTACCAGATGGTAGATGCAGTTACGCAGCGGATCTTTGGACAGGACGCCTTTACCCTTGAAGAAGTCCTTTTTTATTTCTTCAAAGTTGGCTTTTACTTTTTCCACATCACCGTTACGGATATCCTCATAGCGGGAGTATTCCTGCCTGATATCCGTGCGGACAAATTCTTCCTCGCGCTGTATGTAGAGTCTGTATATCAGTTCTTTTTTTGCATCAAGTTTCTTTGCCATAGTATTGTCATAGGAATGTTCCTTATTGTTCCTTATTTCGTACATAACATACCATAAAAATGTAAAAAATACCATATTTTTGATAAATTATCGGAAAAGGTTTTCTTATAATGCACACAACGGAGAGAGAAGAGCGGATTCTCCGGATTATTTAAAGATGATATTCATCTTTGGAGGTATAGTGATGAAGGCATCAGGTCAGGTAATGACAAAGAAAGTAACAGACCTTACAAAAGGAAACATCACAAAACACATACTGAGATTCTACTGGCCGCTGCTGCTTACGAGCATGCTCCAGCAGCTTTATAATTTCGTGGATACCCTTATAGTGGGCAGGGGCATTAATGACAATGCCCTGGCATCGGTTGGAAATATGGGCTCGCTGTTTTTCCTGATAGTCGGTTTTTCACTGGGGCTTGCAAACGGTTTCGGCATACTGATAGCCCAGAGCTTTGGAGCAGGCAAAAAGGAACAGCTCCGCCACAGGCTGGCTGCAACCATTCAGGTGGCTGCCGTGCTCACTCTGGTTCTTACGGCAGTAAGCGTATTATTTCTGCCGTTTGCATTAAGGCTCCTTCGTACTGATGAGGTACTGATGGCTGACTGTCTGCGTTACGGTTATATCGTATTCGGCAGTCTGGCTGCATCCATTGCTTACAATGTGAGTGCTGCAGTACTCAGGTCACTGGGAGACAGCAGGACCCCACTGTTTGCCATAGTGGTTTCCTCAATAGTAAATTTAGGTCTGGACTGCCTCTTTATCTTCGGATTCGGAACAGGCGTGGAGGGTGCAGCAATCGCAACGGTTGTATCCCAGCTTGTATCCGCGGCTGTCTGTATAAAGCGGCTCTCCACCATAGAGCTGGTACATTTAAGCCGTGAGGATTTTAAGAACGACAGGGGCGTTTTCATAGAGCTTTTAAAGAACGGTCTGCCCATGGCTTTCATGAATTCCATAACTGCTGTTGGATGTATGGTGATACAGTATTTTATAAACGGACAGGGCGTGGATTATACGACAGCGTATACCGCATGCGGCAAATACATAAACCTCTTCATGAATCCCGCATGTGCTGCAGGAGGTGCGATGAGCGCTTTTGCCAGCCAAAACTACGGTGCAGGCGAGAAGGAAAGAATACGCAAGGGACTTCGTGTATGCTTAAGCATTGCCTTTATATCGTATCTGATCCTGGGTTCGCTTATGGTATTTGCACCTGAGATGCTTGCAAGGATAATGCTTGAGGGAAGTGTTCCTATCAGGCTTGCCTGCGAATATCTCCCTATAAGCGGAATGGCTATAATTGCTGTCAACTGTCTCTTCGTATACAGAAGCGGAGTACAGGGAATGGGGGATGCGGTAATGCCCATGTGGTCAGGCGTTCTTGAGATGGTAATGAGGATAGCTTTTGTGTCAATACTGATGGGGACTCTTGGATTTAAGGCTGTGGCTATAGCGGAGGCAAGTGCCTGGATATCCGCGCTTTTCTTAAATATATTTGCATTCTACCGCCGTATAGGAATGGAACACAGCGCTGTTAAGTACCGCAGACACGGATTGTTTCAGAGAAGAAAGGCTTCCTTTATGTGAATATGTAACGAATAAAGGAACCTGCTGAAAAGCTATGCGGGGCTGTGCATTTATGCACAGCCCTTTTTGAACTTTTAACTTGTATGTGGTAGTATTTCAGATAGATAGGATTATTTTGAAAAGTGATAAAAAATCAGCAATGAAATCATTTCAGGCGTCTGTGCGAAAAGAACGGTATGGTCGTGATACATGGACATAGTTTATAAAGGCGAAAAACTAAGATATATAGAGGATTTCCACGGCGAACCGGTACTCTGGATAACAGAGTCATCGCAGACGGATATGGAACATATGACATTTGTGGGCGGACATCCGGATGAGTATTGCATCTTTCTGAAGGACCTGACGGCTGATGAGCAGGAAACTGTGATAAAGCAGGCAGCCGTAAGGGGAAAATCCGAGTCAGAAAAATCCAAATCAGAAAAATCTGAATCGGAATTATCAGGGTCAGAAAAATCCGGAATCGGGAAATCCGAATCAGAAATATCCGTATCAGAACCCCGGGTATCAGGCAGTAGATACTGGAATCTGTTCAGGGATAATGCGGAGAGGTTTCTTGTCTATTGTTTCGGTGGCTGGCTGTATGAATCTGTTTGGTGCTGTGTGATAGTACATCACAGGGGATTTATAAACAGGGGATTTCTTTTCGGACCGTGGCTTCCAATATATGGCATCGGAGTTTTTATAATACTGGGAATCTTTGCTCTGCTTAAGATAAAAAAGCCGGTCATCGTATTCCTGGCAGGGGCGGTCATCGCAACCATTGCGGAACTTACGGCGAGCTATATCATTGATATGACCATTGGAGTACCAATGTGGGATTACACCAATGAGTTTTTGAATTTCGACAGCAGGATAGCCCTTGTGCCGTCTTTGATGTTCGGGCTTTTAATATGGGCAGCGGTCTGCCTTGTACAGCCTTTCATAATAAAAGTACAGGAAAGAATCCGTGATGCCAAGGCTCATAATGTGATCTTTATCATCATAGTGCTTTTATTTCTGGCAGACCTGGTCAGCAGGATCTGGCTGGGGAGTAATTGCGTGGGGTGAATATGGGGATATTTGACTTTTATAACGAATATAAGAGAAAAACGTATCTTGACATTCATAGCCGTTAAGACCGGCAGAAAAGGGGGTAAAAATGGACAATATCACAATTCTTGACCATCCGCTTATTAAACACAAGATTTCAATGCTAAGGAACAAGGAGACCGGAACCAATGAGTTCAGAAAGCTTGTAGGAGAGGTGGCAATGCTCATGGGGTATGAAGCTCTGCGTGACCTTCCGCTGGAAGATGTGGAGGTGGAGACTCCTATTGAAAACTGCATGACGCCAATGCTTACCGGAAGGAAGATTGCGATCATTCCCATACTCAGGGCCGGCCTTGGCATGGTGGACGGGCTTTTATCGCTGTATCCTTCTGCCAAGATCGGACATATCGGTCTGTACCGGGATGAGATCACTTATGAACCGAGAGAGTATTACTGCAAGCTTCCTGAGGCTATTGATGAGCGGATGATCATTGTGACCGATCCCATGCTTGCTACAGGCGGATCCGCAGTGGATGCCATAGGACAGATAAAAAAGCGTGGCGGTAAGAATATAAAGTTTATGTGTATCATAGCTGCACCGGAGGGATTAAAGAAACTTTCCGAATCGCATCCGGATGTGCAGATATATGTCGGCCAGCTTGACAGGGAACTTAATGAAAATGCATACATCTGCCCGGGACTTGGTGATGCCGGAGACAGGATCTTTGGTACTTACTGACAGGCGGAAGCACCTGAATAATCATTTATCCTTATGACAGTGCATCTGACAGCCGGCACAGCTGCTGCAATCACAGCCGCAGCTGCTTTTGCCGGCTTTTTTATTTCTGATTATTGTTATCAATGCAAGAGTTACCGCTATGGCAAGTGCGATTATTATGATAATGTCCCAGTGATTCATGGTTTACCCCATATTAGCCCATTTTTATCCGGTACAGTACTGCGAGAATGTATGATTTGTGCCGGATGTGTTTAAAAGTTATTTTCTCAGAATATCAGTGAAGCGATCATATAAACTGCTAATGCTGCCAGCCAGGCTATGAAGCACTGCCATGCAGCTACCGTAATTGCCCACTTTGTACCCAGTTCCCTGCGTATGACATTTATCGCGGCGACGCAGGGCGTGTAGAGCAGGGAAAAGATCAGCAGTGACGCTGCGGCTGCGTTTGAAAGTGCTTCGGAGACATTCTGACCGAAAAGTATCTCAAGCGTGGATACGACGCTTTCTTTTGCCATGAAGCCGCAGATCAAAGAGGTGCATATCCTCCAGTCACCGAGACCTACGGGTGTAAGGAGTGGTGAGATCCAGCCTGAAATTATTGCGAGTATGCTGTCCTGCTGGTCATCTACCAGGTTGAATCGGGGATCAAAGCTCTGCAGAAGCCAGATTACGATAGTGGCAATGAGTATTGTTGTAAAGGCCCTCTGGAGGAAATCCTTTGCTTTTTCCCAGAGAAGCTGTCCTACATTTTTTGCTCCGGGCATCCGGTAGTTCGGCAGCTCCATTACAAAGGGAACCGCCTCTCCTTTGAAAAGGGTTTTTCTGTAAATGAATGCGGCGATTATTCCGGTGATTATGCCTGTGAAATACAGCAGGACAATGATAGGCGCCTTGTACTTCGGGAAAAATATGCTGACAAAGAATGCGTAAATAGGAAGCTTTGCAGTACAGCTCATAAACGGGGTAAGGAGGATCGTCATCTTCCTGTCCCTTTCGCTGGGAAGCGTCCTGGTGGACATTACGGCGGGAACCGTGCATCCGAAACCTATGAGCAGAGGGACTATGCTTCGTCCGGAGAGTCCGATCTTTCGAAGCAGCTTATCCATGAAAAATGCCACACGGGCGATATAGCCGCTGTCTTCCAGAATAGAAAGGAAGAAGAAAAGAGTTACTATTACGGGGAGGAAGCTGAGTACGCTGCCCACACCGGCAAATATGCCGTCTATGATCAGGCCGTGGAGGACATCGTTTACGTTGCCGGCGGTCAGGGCGGCATCAGCCAGTTCTGTCAGCTTATCAACTGCCGTTTCCAGCAGGCCCTGGAGGGTTCCTCCGATCACATCAAAGGTAAGCCACATGATGAGCCCCATGATAATGATGAAAAGTGGGATAGCGGTCCATTTGCCGGTCAGTACACGGTCAATCTTTTCACTGCGTATGCTTTCCCTGCTTTTTTGTGGCTTTTTCACACAGCGGCTGCACACCTTGAATATAAATGAAAAACGCATGTCAGCTATGGCGGCGCTCCGGTCAAGACCGCGCTCTTTTTCCATCTGAAGTACTATGTGTTCTATGGTCTCTTTTTCATTTTCATCAAGCTGCAGCTGATCTGTTATCAGGCTGTCGCCCTCAACTACCTTGCTTGCGGCAAAGTGCAGGGGGATGCCGGTTTTTTCAGCATGATCGTCTATAAGATGTCTGATGCCGTGAAGTGAGCGGTGTACGGCTCCTCCGTTATCGTTTTCATCACAGAAGTCACTGCGCAACGGTTTTTCCCGGTAGCGCGCCACATGTATGGCATGTTCTATAAGTTCGCTGATGCCCTGGTTCTTGGCTGCGGATATCGGTACTACCGGAACGCCCAGCATCGCTTCCATACAGTTTATATCTATGGTCCCGCCGTTTGCGGTGAGCTCGTCCATCATATTGATGGCGACTACCATGGGAACATCCATCTCAAGGAGCTGCATGGTGAGGTATAAGTTTCTCTCGATATTGGTCGCGTCTACGATGTTTATGACAGCACTGGGCTTACTGTTCATGACAAAATTGCGGGAGACGATCTCCTCGCTGCTGTATGGAGACATGGAATAGATGCCCGGCAGGTCTGTGACAAGGGTATTGGGATGGCCCTTGATCTCACCGTCCTTGCGGTCAACGGTTACACCCGGGAAATTGCCCACATGCTGGTTTGAACCGGTAAGCTGGTTAAAGAGAGTGGTCTTGCCGCAGTTCTGATTGCCAACCAGCGCAAAAGTCAGGCACACATCGTCGGGGAGCGGTTTTTCATTGCTCTCAGGATGTGATTTTCCCTTTTCACCGAATCCGGGATGCTCGGTCTTTTTTCTGTGTGTTCTGTCAGGAGCATCAGGCTCGGAGACGGTTTGTGTATCAGTGGACAGGACAACATCAATATTTGCCGCATCATCCAGACGGAGCGTAAGCTCGTAACCGTGGACTTTCAGTTCCATGGGATCTCCCATAGGTGCATATTTTACTATTGTCACCTCAGCCCCGGGGATCATTCCCATATCGAGAAAATGCTGTCTCAGTGCTCCTGAGCCGCCTACATTCTCTATAATGGCGGGCCTGCCGGGTTCCAGTTCTTTAAGTGTCATGATAAGCCTCGTTTTCGTAGTTATTCCTAACAAAAGGTAGTATATAATAATGATGGTATATGTCAAGTAAGCCGGAAGGACTGTGCTGTGAAGTGAAAAGGATGATAAACAGACAGGTAACGAGTTGAAAAGAAAACAAAATAGAAAAAAGACAAGAAAACAAAGATGAAAACTAATTAACGGGAAAACGGGCAGAATCCGGATCATATTGAAAATGCACTGAAAATAGGATAAGATGTTTTCAGCAATGATAACTGCATCACAACGGAAACGGAGGGGATCTTTATGGGTGTATTGTTGGATTTTAGGGCTGGTTATGCAAGAAGACTTGAAGTGGCTGTTAACACTCTGATACTGATGGGGTGGGTGACACTTTTCTGTATAACGGCTTATCTGGTATTTTAGATAATTAAAACTGATCTGAAAAAAGCGGCGGTGATCCGCCGCTTTTTTATTGTCCGGAATTCATCCTTTCAAAGTTGACATATATACCTCATAGTGTTATATTTCAGTTTGTAAATATAAATAGTAGGTAGAGGTTGCGGAAAAGATTTAAGGCTGTCCGATGTTGCGGTACAGATGAGGTCAGCACAAGGCTTTCCCGCCGAAGGAGAGGCGTGATCGCAGGCGCTTTATCCTGGGGGTACGGAGAATATCCGTATCACTGTCATCGGGAATCCGATGGGGCGCTATCACAGTTTAAACTATGAGTGAGCACACCGGTATTCCATACCGGTGTTTTCTGTATCTTCACGCAGGATGCGTGAAAGAGGCCGGGATGGGTATCGGGATACGTCTACCGCCAAAATGCACAGCAGTGCAGGAACCGCATAATGCGGCAGAAAGGAGTAAATATGTCAGTATTCACAGGAGCAGGAGTAGCGATCGTAACCCCGTTTAAAGAAGACGGTTCGATAGACTACGAAGGATTTGCAAAAAACATCGAGTACCAGATCGCAGGGGGAACAGATGCGATAATTGTCTGTGGCACCACGGGTGAAGCTGCTACCATGACAGAGGAGGAACACCTGGATGTGATCCGCTATTGCATCAAGGTAGTAAACAAGAGGATTCCGGTTATTGCAGGTACCGGATCAAACTGCACTAAGACAGCAATCTATCTTACAAAAGAGGCTGAGGAAGCAGGAGCTGATGCAGCACTGGTAGTAACACCTTACTACAACAAAGCTACCCAGAAGGGTCTTAAGCAGCATTTTGAAGCAGTTGCAAAAGCTGTTAGTATTCCTCTTATCCTTTACAATATCCCCAGCAGGACAGGCGGCGTGAACATACTGCCTGAGACCATGGTCGCTCTTTGCGAGGAAAACGAGAATATCGTAGGCGTGAAGGATGCTACAGGTAATTTCTCACAGCTTGTAAAGCTTATGAGTCTTGCAAAAGGCAAGGTTGATGTTTATTCCGGAAATGAT
>JAEEGL012593215.1_pt1 | contig 22134 bp, 20 predicted proteins | sample 9134231 | NCBI WGS metagenome assembly JAEEGL01 (sample SAMN16246548, study PRJNA631951) | gut metagenome | biome: gut microbiome; feature: rumen; material: fiber-attached | host: Bos | place: Iran: Karaj | collected 2018-10 | reverse complement strand
CGTCGCAATCGCAAGATGTCGATATCGCATTCATTACAGTAATATAAACTATCGGCTTTCCCTTTTCCTTCAAATAATCTGCTACAGCAGTAGCCGCTTCCGCCATCGATTCAATAAAATCAATTTGTTCATGTTTAGAAAGCCAACAAAGCTTCGGACTCTTCGTCTTTCCGCAAGAATGAATGTAGGCTTTCCCATTTCGCGACGCAAACCCAATCGACTGATTTTTAAGATTTGCTCCAAATCCTCCCATCATATGACCTTTACCATGCGCTAAATTAATATACGCATCATAATCATCAAAATGCGAACCCACTAAATCATATTTAAGATGTTTCCCTTTATGAACTGGAATCTCCATCTCGCCTTCCGCATCCATAATATCCACTTCCGCAAACGAAGTAAAACCATGCTCCTCCGCCACCTTCATATGATCTTTAGCGGTATTTCTTTCACCACCATACGCCGTGTTACATTCCACAATCGTCCCATTCAAAGATTTTACAAACGGCCCAATCAAACCCGCTTTAAGATATCCTTTTGCACCTTTTTCACCCGTCGAAACTTTCACGCCAATTTTCCCGCTCAGATTCACTCCCAGCGCTTCATAAATTTTCTGTAAACTTTCTGGCGTAATCTCTTTCGTAAAATACACTTTTGCCATAATTCTCCTTTTCTATAATTATACTATATATTGACAATACATAAGAACTATGATATAATAACAAAATAAACCTATCTAGTAAAAACCAGTTAAGGGGGATAACTATGATTTTACTCGAACCTTGTCCAAAGTGTGGCGGAAAAGCAAAGCTAATCCGAGGCCTTCCAAATATGGGCAATTCAAAAACTAGATACGCTCTCGTTCAGTGCAGAGTTTGTTTCTACAAAACTCCGACCCTACGCCCAGAGCAAGACGAATCTAGCGAATCACTCAAAAACCGAGCCATCTCACTTTGGAACAGCGAAACTCGCTAATCTGAATAAGCCCCATCCGGGGCTTAATTCATTTCTAATTAATTCTCTTCCTCGCCCATTCCGGCGGTTCCATATCAAACATAATCTTCGGCGTGTGTAAATTCACAATATCTTCCTCAACCCCATAGTAATATTGATAGGTCGAATCAACCGACCCGAACTTCGCCTTCTCCTTTTTTAACCCCATCTTCTTTGCTGTATCCCAAACTGATTTTTCGCTCGGCCCCTCAATCTCAACAAACGTCGGCAACCACGGCCAAGTATCAATACAAATCTCCACATCTCCGTATTCCCACGTCTCGCGATACGATTCCTGCTCCGCCTTCGGCTCTAGCCCACAACCCTTCATAAACAAAATCCCATTCTCATAATTATCAATCACGACGTTCACTTCTTTCGTCCCGAGGATCGACTTCTCATCCGCGACATTTTTATAAGTCATCACGATTTTATTATTCCCTTCATCTCTTACTCTTGCAAAAGAATTCGGTCCAGTATCAAAAACTACCCGTTTCATCAAAACTTCCGGCTTCACACACTTCGCCCCGATTTCTTCTAATTTTTTTCGTATTTCGTTTTTGTCTATGTCTAAAAATTGCGCCTCGATTTCGTTATTCATATTATCTATCCGTTGTAATCCCCAAATCTTCCCACGTTACTTCTTTTAAGTTATAACCATTACCATTCGCATCTTCCATTGTGTTTACTATACCAATTAAGTTCTTTACGCTGTCTGGATGTTCTTTTGCCACCAAAAATCCTTGTGTCGGCGTAATCCCATCATAAACTAGACCGTCCCAATACATTCTTAATTGATATACATCCTTACTAGTTGTCGAGTCAATCTTCCCCTCGTAAACAAAGTTTTGGTCTCCCATTGATTCGTATAAATCAATCCGAACTTTGTCTTTAGAATTTCCAGTATTAAATACATGCATTTCAGTATTACAAACATAGGACTTGTTTTGTTGAGTCGCCGCCGCACCCCTAGTCTTCTCAAACATTTCTTTCAACCTTGTGAACATATCAGTCTCGTGATCAGCGAACGACATATCTTTCGGTGGCTTGCTCATCTTCGATCTAATCCAATGATATAGTTCTTCGAGTTTCTCATCGCCCTCTCGAAGGCCATTTTTAGATGTTCTAGTTTCCGGCAGAGCTTCCGTTCGATCAGATTTAATATTAATTTGAACCAAGAAATTATTAAAACTGTTGTGTTTTTCTATGTCCCACACTTCGCGGAAAAGATTTGAACAGATAATTCTGCCATTTAGCCTAACTTCTACACCAGAGGAAGTCATACTGTGCTTATAATGGCGATTAGCCGTCTTATTATTGAATAATTGTCGCTCATCAAGTTCGTAAAATCTACCAAATTTGTATTCAAGCTCAACCATGCCACCACCAAGGTCGATCTTTTCCGTTCCACAAGATGGCGAAATATAATTTTCCCAACTCGGCTCAAGCGCGCCAACATTCCCATCTTTTTCCTCATTACCGTATGGAAGAGCTCTTAGCAGAATCGAGGCCCGACCCGACGATAAAATATTTGCATATGTAAAACCTAAATCTTCCATTAAAGCATCAGCAATTTTAACAAAATCGGTTGCTCTTTTATAGATCGTTCTATACATCTCCCTACTGCATACAAAACGCACAAGTGTACCAGTTTTATGACTATAAACTCCTGGCCATTCATTTTCATTTGCATCGACTATTTTTATCTCATATTCACCAATTTTATAAGGAGCCCCAATTACTCTATAACGATTATTCTTAGCATCATCATCATTCTTAGTATATATTTCCCAATTGTCATCACTCGGATTCGCCGAAGCCAATGCATGTTTCATGCCAAAACCATGTTCGTTAAATGGCGATTCCGCACTTCCACGACCACCTAACGTGAAGGCAATGTTCAAATCCTTTATGCCTGTACCAGTATCCTCAATAGTCACTTCTACTTTGCCAGACTCTAATTCCCTTAGCGAAATAGCAATGTTTTTTTGCAATGGGTTATTAGCATCAAAGTTTGAAATACTGTTATCAACAAACTCATTGATAATCTGTCCAAGAGAATCAAAATGTCCACCAATACCAGCCCATAGTTCATGTACATCTGGCTGATTATAAATAGTTTCTGTCACAGTATTACTCATTATTTAGCTCCTTTTCTTAAGATTATTATATCACGACTAGCCATAATAACCTTCTAGCGCTTTAATCTATTCCCTAAATGCCCCAAATAGCTCGCCTTCTGCCCGATATCAATCGCATCCCCAACTCCCGGCACGCTCCGTAAAGTGTCCGTTGCTTTCTGATTTACCGCTGCCTGCGTCGGCACAACTTTACGAATTGCATTTTCCGCCGCACTCTCAAGCGCACCAACCGCCGCACCTTTCACCGCCGTCTTCATCGCACTACTTGTCGCAATCTCTGTAAATAAATCAAGATATTTTTGATTCAACGGACTTTTAGCAAACTCCGTTTCAAACTCCCCCGCATCCTTACATTTCTCCCCCAACTTTTCAATTTCGTCAAAAAGCGCATCAATCTTCTTCTGCGCCCCCGCATCAACCTCAAAACTATTTTTTATCGCATCCCTCCGCGAGTCGATGCTTTGTTTAATCAACTTATCCATAATTAACCAACAACATCAAAATACTTTGATAAATAATCTCTTAATTCCTTATCGCACGCATAAATATATACACCTTTTATCCCTCGACTAAGCAATACCCTATAAATACGAAGAACCTGATTTAATAAATCTTCGTCAGTTAAAGTTTCGCCATTTATTATCTGCCTTCTACTTCGTCTCATTGCGCCTTTATCTGCATAATATTTTTTATCAAACACCATTCTACCTTTTCTTCTCTTTAATTCGTTTCCGATAATCACACCTACATAATTCAAATCATCGCCCTGGATTGTGTAAATACTTCCAACCTCATCTTTAGAACGTTTAGAACCGAGCCAGTTACTTAATGTTTTGTTCCATTTAAGCTTCACTCCATCTATCTCAATATCATACGTATTATCATATCCTTGTTTTGCAGTCTTCCATTCCCAAGCAAAACCAGCAACCATTCGAGACAGCCCGAATTCTTCCTCTCTCTCTTGAACCATCTTCTGAAATTTCCTAAAATCATAAAATATTTTAGCATCAAACCCCTCAAATCTTTCCTTTTTATATGGATGGAAGCTAGTAGAAAAAATAGAATCTATATAATCAATAAACAATTCTCCACCTTCAGACCTCATCTGCTGATGCAATTCATATGTTCTACCATTATTCTTTATATAATATTTTTCTACATCTTCATCCGTTATATTGCCAGGACGCACCCTTTGTCCAAAGCTATATACTAACACAACATCCTTCGACTTCTTCATTATCCAGTCTAGTTCCGTGTGTACTTCACCATCATTAAACAAACGCTTGTTAATTCTCTTTGCGTCCTCAAGCGTTTTCCCTTGCATATTATATTCGCCAACCTTCAAGAGATGCGCCTCGTCAACTAATGTAATATCAAAATCTTCTTCTTGCTGCCCAAATGAAATAGGCGAAAATATTTGAATATCAGCTTCACCCAATCTAGATTTTTTAAAAACAGCCTCTATTCTTCCCTTTAACGACTGAGAAGGGATAACAAGTGCAATTCTCTTATTTTTAAAACGTTTGTTAAACTGCTCATTTTCGAAAAAAAGTTTAAAATTTGATTCGTCATCAATATCATCGTTCTTATTATCAAATGTTTGTAAATCAGCAATTAACTTCGTCAAATACATGATTACGATAGACTTACCAGTACCATACTTACCCCCAATTACGGACAGACTTTTCCTCTTATTAGCAATTGCCTCATCAATATTCTGAACAATTTCAGTAACCACATTAAGCTGCTCAAAATTTAAACTCTTATATGGCGAAAATTTAAATATCTCAGAATTATTGATTTCCTTAATGGTTTTATCGGCAATTCCAAGCTCACGCAGTCTATTCCAAATATCTTCAAACATTTCACGATATTTCTTCCGATGATAATAATTATGGTCACTCAAACCATCGTTTCGATTCAAAACATTATATTTTCCATCGCCACTAAAATATCGAATAAGATAAGATTCTAAATCGAGTGCAACGCTTTTATTAAAAGTATCCCCAACAACCACTCTGACACTTCCTTTATTTAGGCTCTCCTTCTCTGTGTTTGCTATATGTTGATTCATTCGGTTCTTCAAATTTGTAGTTTCGCCAATATATATATTATTCTTATTGTAAATCGAATAAACTACAGGCCAATTCTTTTCCCGTGTATCTAAATTACCTAACACATCAATAGAATCTTGAGTAAACTTATAATCTTTTATTTCGAATAAATCCGCCATTTCATAACTCCGTATATTTTTTACTAGTTCCTCTAGATTTGTCAACCGGATATTTTCTAGCATTTTTTTCAATTTTTTTCATCACTATTTCTTCAAGGCTTACATCAAGCTTATCAGCTAATAAAATTGAATAATTTACAACATCGGCCAATTCTTCACAAACCTTTTCTATGTCAAAATCATCCTTCCATTGAAAGCACTCCAACAATTCAGCCGACTCAATAACGATAGATTTTGCCAAATTAACAGGAGAATGAAACTGATCCCAATCCCTATCCCTTGTAAATTTTACTACGGCCTTTTTAACGTCTTCCATACAATTATTATAGCATTTTCTCCACAATCAACTTTCTCTTCTTTTCCGTCACGCCTTTTCTTTAATTCGTTTATATCCAAATTCTTTCAGCTTCCCCTCAATCTCCTCATACTTTTTCCCCGCCAACATCCCGCCCGCAATAAACTCCTCCGGCGTCACATCCGCAAGTAAACTTTTCGGCATCTTAAACTTATTCTTCTCCTCGACGTCACTAAACTCAAAATCTACTAAAACTAACCCGGCTAAATCCTCAAGAAACACATCCACCTCCGCATCATGCCCCTCGATCTTCGCAAAGTATCGCTTCTTCACTACTCGTTTTTTACTACAACCATAAAGCGCCTCATATTCCGCCTTATTTAAAACAATCGTATGCTCCATCATTTCCGAACCATCGTCCGTCATTGGCGTTTTCTTTGTGATTGCATACTTATCCCCCTTCTTTCTAAGCCGAAGCTCCGCATGCCCCGGCCCATCCGGTATATAAGTATCCACAATTTCCACAAAATCCGCCCCCTCTATCTCTTTTGGTAATTCCTTTGCGAGAAACGTCCGTTCTAGTTCTAATTCATCCATCTCACCTCCTTTTTCTCATTATAACACGCTCCCCTTATGCTATAATTAACCCAAATAAAGGAGTAATCAAATGAAACAAATTAAACCTATTATCTGGGGCGTAGCCATCATCGCACTAGGCCTAATCTTCGGCCTCAACGCACTCGGATTATTCAATATCGACATTTTCTTTGACGGCTGGTGGACCTTGTTCATCATCGTCCCAAGCGTCATCAGTCTCTTCACCGAAAAAGACAAACTAGCCAGTCTCGGCTTCCTCGCTGCTGGCATCATTCTTCTATTAGCCGCACAAAACGTCTTTTCCTACGATGTCGCCTGGAAAGTCATCCTTGCCGTCTTTTTAGTTGTCGCCGGCCTTAGCATCATCATCAAATCCACCTTCCGCAACCAAAACGACCAAGAAGTCGAGAAAAAAGTAAAAGAAGCCGAAAAAGATGGTAAGACCATGGATTCTCAAATGGCCATTTTCTCTGGTAGCGATCGCGTCTACAAAGACGAAACCTTCCAAGGCTCCAATCTCGTCGCGATTTTCGGTGGTACTAAATTAAATCTCAAAAACGCCAAATTCGACAAAGACACCGTCATCAAAGCTTTCACCCTCTTCGGCGGCATCGACATCATCGTCCCAGACGACGTCAAAGTTAAACTAAAATCCGGCTTCATTTTCGGCGGTCTTTCTGACGACCGCAAAAACGCCACCGAAAAAGGCAAATATACTATCTATATCGACGCAGCCGGCGGCTTCGGCGGTGTCACCATTACTGACAAAAACGAAAAATAATATATTATCGTTTTAATAAACTTTTACTTTATCCGAGATTCCTTTTTCTTTTGCTAATTCTAAGAATTCGTCCACCGTCGCAAGCTCTGGATACCCAGACTGCGCCGTTCGATAATGCATTGGAATAATTCGTTTCGGATTCACGGCTTCACAAATCTTTACCGCCATCTCCGCATCAATCGTATAATAACCGCCCACTGGAATTAGTAGATAATCCACATCGGCAATCTTCGCTAATTGTTCTTCATTCGGAAAATGCCCTAAATCTCCAAGATGCACTAGCTTCTCGCCGTCTTTTGAAATGATAAATATCGTATTCGGCCCGCGTAAAGCTCCTTGCTGATCATCGTGAAAACTTGCTACGTTATCAATTTGGAAACTACATTCTCCCGGCACAATTTCTACACATTCTACTCCGCTATGATCCGCATGTTTATGTGTGCAAAGCACCGCTGCCGCTGACGTCCTTAAAGGTGCCAGTCCTGGCACCGACCCATCCTTATATGGATCAATCACCAATTCATCATCAAGTCTAAAACACGCGTGTCCTAAATACTCAATCCTCATCGTCCTCCTTTTTATCTATTATACCACTGTGCTATAATGAGCTTATGGATTCTTATTTTTTTGACATCGTTGGATGGATCGGGATGATTATGGTACTTGTAGCCTACCTCCTCCTCTCGTTCAATAAAATTAAAAACGGCTACACTTATCAAATCCTAAACCTTCTCGCTGGCATCCTCATGGCAATCGGTCTTTATCCGAAAAACGCCTGGTTTTCTTTTACCCTCCAAATCATTTGGGCGCTTGTTGCTATTATCGCTATCGTTAAGCTTTGTTGCAAAAAACCGAAAAAGCGCCGCAAGTAATTACTGATTCGCTTTTTTAATTCTCCGGCATTCTTTAATACTCACACTCATTTATTCTTACTTTTAATTTCTTGTAATTCGAAACGAAACTTTTGTTTTACTTTCGGATATTTTTTCTTATCTACTTTACTTAAAAACATTTGTAAAGGTCTCGCGTATAATATTCCGTCGCCATAAAGCGCTCGGTAGAGAACTAACGTCTCTCCCGTTTCCGAATGTTCCGCTAAGTCTTCAACAATATATAAATCGCCCTTAAAGTGTTTATAAACTCCATGTAAAACGATTTTATTTTGCATCCGGTTTTTCCTTTGTTAAATGCCAGTGATCACCATATTCACATTTATAAACTCCAAGCCCATTAATCCCATGATCATATTCCGCCACCCTCGCTGCGAGTTCCGCTTCTTCTTTTGTGTCGTAGCAAATCTTCTGCGTCTCACCGACCCAGCATTTTTTCGGTTCTAATTCCCGATATTTATTTTGCATATTCAACCGCGCGTGTCTCGCGAATTACATTCACTTTAATCACGCCCGGATAGGACATTGTTGCTTCAATCTTGTTTGCAATATCCCGCGCTAACTTCAAAGCTGATAAATCGTCAATTTGCTTTGGTTCAACGATTACACGAATTTCACGACCAGCTGAAATTGCGTAAGCCTTGTCGATACCCGGGAATGAAGTTGCGATATTTTCAAGATCCTTCATTCTTTCTGCAAAGTTCTCTGCCGAAATATTACGAGCTCCTGGACGCGCTGCGCTCATCGCATCACAAATCTTTACAATAATTGCTTCCGGCGTTGTCGGTTCAATATCGTCATGATGTGCTGCAATCGCGTGAACCACTGGATCGCTCATACCATATTTCTTTGCAAGTTCCGCACCAATATCTGCGTGTTTACCTTCAATCTTATGTGTGACCGCTTTACCCATGTCGTGAAGTAATGCTGCGGTTTTTGCTACTCGTTTATCGGCACCAATTTCTTCTGCAATCATACCCGCAACATGTGCCATCTCGATCGAATGCAATAATACATTCTGACCATACGAAGTCCTAAACTTTAACTCACCAAGTAAGTGTAAAATCTCACGCGGAATTCCTACTACACCTACTTCCCTTGCCGCATCTTCGCCTGCACGTACAACTTCTTTCTCAATTTCCTTTTCGGCTTTTTCAACCGATTCTTCAATCGATGCTGGATTAATTCTTCCGTCTTTCATTAATCGCTCTAATGCATATCTCGCAACTTGGCGACGAATTGGATCAAATGAAGACAAAACTACCATTCCCGGCGTATCGTCAACCATGATATCTACACCAGTTGCACGTTGCAAAGCTTGAATATTACGCCCTTCCTTACCGATAATGCGCCCCTTCATATCGTCATCCGGCAATTTCAATGCCGTAATCGTTCTATCCGCCGTAACTTCCGACGACATTCTTTCCATCGCGGTTAAAAGCATCGCCTGCGCGGTTTCATCAATATCATGTTTAATTTCCTTTTGTTCTTTCGTAATGAGCCCGACCAAATCCTGTCTAATATCATTCTCGGTCATCTTCATTAATTTTTCACGTGCATCAGCTTTCGATAAACCTGCAATCTTTTCAAGTTTTTCGTGTTGACGATTACGAATGTCGCGAATCTCGTTCTTTAATTCTTCGAGTTCTTTTTCTTCGCGGTTTAGTTTTTCCGACTTCTTTTCGAGTTGATCGAGTTTCGAATCTAAAGTCGTTTCGCGTTCTGCTAAACGATTCTCAGTTTTCTTCCACTCTCTTCTACGTTCATTTTCTTCCGCTTGATTCTTTTCCGTAATTTCCGAAGCTTCTTTCTTCGCATTCAAAACGATGTCCGAAGCTTCTCTTTTTGCCTTTCGAACTAAATCATCAGCTCTATCTTTCCCACCGTTCTCTTTCTTTTTATTGTATGCAAAAATCCCGCCAGCCCCAGCAGCTACACCTACCACGGCGGCAATAATCGGGATTACTACTTCCATATTGCCCTTTCTAATTGTTTTGTCGGTATTTTCCTTATACCAACGATTTAACAAATAAAATCAAATTAATAAATTTCCTCTCTAATTATACCACAAAATATTGGCTATGCTTGTAATTTTCTTCCTAACAAGTTACACTAAAAGTGATTGAAGTGTAAAAATTAATAAAAGGAGACTAAATCCCGATGGGATATTTAGAAGATATGTTGGTGAGAAATGGAGTCATCTATCGCGCGCCAGATGGCTCCAGTTCTTATATCGAAGGCAGTTTAGTTTCGAACTCATTAGTAGTTCGTAATTCTTCCGGCTGGGTCACGCACAGAATCGAACGCGCATCTAATGGCGTTGATTTAGTGGTCAGAAATGTTTCTACCGGTTTAGTAGAAACTCGTATTTCTGCTACGAATTCAATTTTTTAACCCCAGAATCCGCGTTTTTTGCTGTTTCTAAATTCTTCTAATAACTCTTTTTGTTTCTTACTTAAATTCTTTGGCGTCTCAACAATAATCGTGACAATATGCGGTCCACGATCGCCGTCCGCTCTAAATGGCACACCATGCCCAGACAATTTAAATGGTGTTCCTGATTGCGTTCCTGCCGGAACTTTCATAGTAATCGGACCATCAACTGTTTCAACTTCAATTTCACAACCTAACGCCGCGTCTACCATGCTAATAGTTTCTTCGGAAAGAATAATCACGCCTTCACGCGTTAAGCTCTTGTGCGGCTTGACGCGAATCTTTACATAAAGATCGCCTTTTTCCGTACTACCTTCCGGCGCTTCACCGCCCTTACCACGTAGTCTAATTGACATCCCATCGTCAATTCCTGCCGGAATCTTCACCTTTATATTTTCACCATTTGCCGATACTTCCTTCGTCGTTCCGAAAATTGCTTCCTCGAACGTCAAAGTCACTGAAGTCTGATAATCCGCTCCTCTTCGCGGTCTTCTTGCTCCGCCAAATCCGAATAAACTACCTAGAATATCCTCAAACCCACCGGCACCACCGAAATCGAAATTAAACGTTTGGCCATTAAAGTTAAAGTTTCCGCCTTCTCCGAACGGATTTCCGCCTGCAAACGGATTGCCCGAAGCTCCGCCAACTCCTGCGTGTCCAAACTGATCATAACGCGCACGTTTCTGTTTATCAGACAAGACATCATGCGCCTCATTCACTTCCTTAAACTTCGCTTCGGCTTCCTTATCGCCTGGATTTTTATCCGGATGGTACTTAATCGCGAGTTTACGATAAGCCTTCTTAATTTCATCATCAGATGCGTCTTTTGAAACGCCTAAAACTTCATAATAATCTCGTTTTGCCATAAAAAATATTATACCCCACTAGCACTCAAAATACAAGAGTGCTAAATTAATCTCCCGCGTGCCCCCACTCCATATCTTCAGTCTTATCAACATATTCTATTTCGTACTGGTCCTTTGCTACACCGCGCTTTTCCAGTCTCGTTATTGCATCATTATAATTACCACCAGAGTAATCAGTAATTACGATATGGAATTTTGTGTTATTCTCTTCTAGTTTATAACTAATGCTATAATTAACGCGCTTCGCTCCATCGCTCGTAAAATAATCAATATTCATCGGAAGCTCATTAAGTATCGGGTTTTCTTCCTGTAGTTTTTCTAACGCTTCTAATGTTAAACTATATTTAATCTCACCTAATATCAATGAGTCATCCGGATGTTCGTCGTACCAATCAGCGTTCTCTTCCGTCGGCAACAAAAATACTTGAAAATCAATAGTTTCATCTTCATTAATTTCAATAGTATCAGTTTTTGTAATAAATCCTTCTGCACTCACTTCAACATCATAATTACCGGGCTTAACCTTATATGTACCCGTTGTCTTGTAGTTTTTATCGCCAATCTTAACTTCTGCACTTATCGGAGTTACTCTAATGTTTAAAGTTGCTGAATAAATCTTACTTCTTACTAAAGAAAAAATACTTATTCCAATAATTACAACTAATAATACTACCCCAGCAATTATAATTTTTTTCTTATGTTTAAATAAAGAATCCTGCATTATTGATTAATCCTCCTATAAGCAGTATAATTCCTACCTCCATTATAATTATCGTGGAAGAAATTCGACGTTGCAAAATGTTCCCCTGTACGATCATTCCAAGAAGCCGAAGCTTGCATTCGTTCACCATCTACCTCACCAACATAGAGAAGAATATGCGCGCCATTATGAGTTGTTACTAGAATATCGCCTGGCTCTAGGTTATTCACGTCGTCATGTGCATCAACTTTCATGTACATTTCCGGATGATCCAACATGTGTTTTTCCTGTGTTCCTGGACCGAAAATCGGAAAATCCGGATCCGCCCCAGAGTATCTCATTACCGTACCAACAAACTGATCGCAGCTTGCGCCCGGAGGAGCACAACCCTCATTATTACAACCCTCGCGATACGCATCAACTTCCTTCATAGCCGTAACATATTCTGGCTTCGGATCGTTTTTAGCATGAACGCGACGATTCGGCCAAGACAAAGTAATTGCTACCTGCGCAATCGGTCCTCCAGCCGCCGAACAATATGAACTTCCAGCCAATGCTTCATACTGGACATAAGCCCCAAATCCATTTGATGTCGCACCGCTATCGTAAACCCCATCACCGACAAATCGGCCAGGCCATAATGAATCCATACTAGAGCTAGTCGGGTCACGTCTCGCGTCGTAGCGATTCATTACATACATAGACCCTTCGCCGTTTTCTGCATCCTCCCTAGAAAAGCCCATATTTATGGCCTTTTGTATATATACATCTGCCGTTCCGTTATACTGGAAGAATAGTCTTTTTATTCCACCTGGAGTGCTCAAATCACTCACCATCTCGCTAACTTCTTTTGCCGCAATCAATGTCTGTCGTCTAAATTCTTCTTCTGAAATACTCGAAGCCGGCGTAAACCTATTTGAGTTCGAGCCGCCATCAGTATAAGTAAACAACTGGTAGACGCCCTGTCCATTTTCTGGATTGTAACGTCGAAGACTAGTCTCATGACTATGTAGAACTGCTAAAATTTGCCAAGGAAAACCGTATTGGTTTGCTGCTTCTTCATAAAACGGCCTATTTTCTTCAATTTTTTGTAATTCGGCCTCAGACCAAACCTGAGCACCAGCATAATTAGTATTATTGCCAGCTACAGTTGAATAAGATTCAGAAGGAGCACTCCCGGAATACCCAAACGGATCACCACAAGTCGAATTCGTTCCGCCCGCCCATTGGTAAAAAGTATATGTCGCATCATACTTATTATGTATGACCGTTTCTCCAGATACATAAAGGTTTTTATCCTCTAGGCCCGTCCCTCTACAATTGCCAACATTACTAGCAGTATGCTTTTCGCCATTCACTTCCAACCATTCAATATCTCCAATACAATCATGCTCGTCGATTTCCGGCGGTATCGTACGATTACCATTCACCAAGACATCTTTTACAGCATTAATTAACTCATCCGAAGGCTTATTTGAAGTGTCACTGAAAGCAGCTTTCGTACTATCAGAAAACCATTCCCCGTTTTTTACATATTCGACAATACTAGAATAGCCCGAGCCTTTTTTCTCGAACAAATTTGCCATAATCGAAAGCTCAGATTTAATTGCATTTATATTACAGTTATTCTCATTATTAGCCGCACGCGCAAATCCAGCAATTTCTTCATCCGATAAACTATACTGGGTCCCTTTATAAATACCATTCGGCGTAGTTTCGCACCCATCGTCAGGGTTATAGAACAAAATATTGTTCTGCGAGAACATATTAAGCGTACCGCTATCGAGAGCAAATACTGATACCGGTGACAATCCCACTATAATTAAAGCTAAAAGAAGACAGAAAAACTTATTTAACATTTTTCTCATACTAAAATTATACCACATCTACTTCCCTCCAGGATTCGTAGTAATCAAGCCTTCCTCTGTTTCTGACGCAATAATCTGAATATGAACATGGTTCTGTCCCGCGAAGAATAAACCCTGTCCTACCGGGAAATTAGACAACCTTCGTTTTTCTTCTTCCGTCAACTTAAAGACATCCGATAATACATCAACTGCTGATGCAGACTGTTTTAACAATAACTGCATCGAAGAGTTGTTAACAATCGCTCTTCCCATCTTCGAACTCATAAAGTCTTCGACGTCCTGCGTAATAGTTGTTAGACCTAGATAATACTTCCTTGCTCGCTTTGCAAGTGAAAACAAGAAATTCGCTGAATCTTCATATTTCATCAATTGCCACGCCTCATCCACGATTAATAAGCGCTTCTTCTGCTCTACACGTATAATATTCCAAATATGCGAAAGGACAATATACATTGCCACTGGTCTTAACTCGTCTTCAAGATCGCGAATATTAAATACCACCATCTGATTATTGATATCAATATTTGATTGTTGTGAGAAAATACCCGCAAATGTACCAGTCGTATATTTTCTAAGCCTCTGTGCCAGTTGTGGCCCCGATCCCTCCATATGGAGTAGGGTATCGTACAAATTCGCAATTGTCGGCGGTGTCGATTGATGTGTCAAAGGATCCGACGTAATACCCGCTCTCGCGTATGTATCAATCAAAGCCTGGTCTAAGTCAGCTTCTTCGTTTGCCGTTAAGGCCGGTACAACTTGGCCAGAAGGCGAAACTTGATTCCCGCCTAACATTAATCTGAACAAACCGTGTAAAACTACTAAATTCGCCCGGAGAGCATCATTTGCGTCTTCTGAATCTACTACCTTCGGCAAATCAAACGGATTGATACGTACATCCGAATTCAATGACAATCTAATATATGACCCGCCTACTGCATCACATAGCTTTTGATACTCGTTTTCTGGATCGATAATCAAAATCTCCGCTCCGACCATCATCGAACGAAGCGCCTCTAATTTCACTGTAAACGACTTACCTGCACCAGATTTCGCAAATACCACCATATTCGCATTTTCAAGCGAGAACCGATCGAAAATCACCAACCCATTATTATGCATATTAATACCATATAATATGCCCTTATCCTGAGTTAAATCTGCCGAAGTGAATGGGAATGAAGTCGAAATTGCGCCCGTATTCATATTTCGGCGAATCTGTAACTGATCCGTACATTGTGGCATTGTCGAATTCATACCCTGCTCTTGTTGAGAATTTGCTACCTTCGAGAAAATCATCTGCTGACCGAAAATCGTTTCAATCTTCTGTTGAACGAATTTCATTTCATCCAAAGAGTCCGCCCAAATCGTTACATAAAGACCAAATCGGAAGAATTTTTCTGCACCTAACTGAAGTTGATCGCGTAGCTCCTCAGCATCGTTAATCGCCGCCTCAAGTTCCGGATCACGAATTTTCCCTTTTTCTGCATTTAGGTTCATCGATGCCTCAAGCTGCGTCACCTTCGTCTTCAAGTTTTTCATCACTACTGCCGATTCAACCGGGTAAATATACATCGATACGTCAATTACTTCATCTATATTAATAATCGGCGAAATCCAACCAGTATAAAGCGACCTCGGGTAACCATATATATATAAGGTTCTTCCATATTTATTACCCAATCTAAAGTAATCCGAATGAATCTCAATCGCTGATGGCGAAATCAAATCCCTTAAAGTATTTGTGCCCTGCTCAAACGCATGCTGGATTTCCGCGGCTTCCATCGCCTCATTTTGTGCCGCAATCTCCGCCGGTGTTAATTTTCTAGCCATTTTGTCCTCCCTCGTCCGACTTCTCACCCTTTTTTACGTACATAGTCGCAAGTTTCGAAAAATCTACTAACGGCTCTCTTACCGCCGTATCTGGGTTGTTAAAGTTATAATAAAGCTCTGCTAATTCTCGCGTATTCAATCTAACTGATTGAATTCCAATTTGGAATAAACCAGACATCACGGCATCAACTCTGTTATTTAATTCAGACAAAGCTTTATCATAAGTCGCTCGGTCGATTTTGGTTACCTCCGGCGTTTTCGTCCTCGAAAATGATTTAAACAAACTCTTTGTTTGCTGGATAATTTTTTCAGCATCAGCAGAAGTATAGTAAGGAATAATGATAAAGAATGACTTGTCCATAATATTTGCCTCTTGCGACAGAATATCAATGAAGTTAATGTAGTCATCCATCAAAACTCCGAGCAACATATTATCATTATTTCGGCGGATTTCCGAAAGTCTCTCAATATATGGCCCAATATCAACCCTTTGCGAACGTACTAGAACCTGAGTTGTAAACTTCAAAGAGTTTAGGAAGTTTTGATACGAGTATTCAACACCTTCTCTCTCCACATCACTCATTAAATCAAAGTTAATTGATTTACATGCTACTACCGCCCTAAAAGAGCCGTCCTTCATAATCACCACATTATCGCGAAGCTCCGAAATAAGTAGTGTTGCTTGCGTCGAAGTCGGAACCTCCCTGTTTGGAGAAACCGGTGCCGTTTGCGTCGCATTCATCGCTGCCGAACCCAAATTCGCCACCGCATCCGAATCAATCGGTTGCTGTCCCGGTAGAGTCATTTGCGGCGTCGTTTGCACAGGCTGAGCCAAAGGCTGCGGCTGTGCCGTCAATGCTGCATTCTGGTTAGGTTGAACTTGTTGTGGATTCATTTTTAATTAATGTAGCGATATAAAAACTTCGCCCGCACCCCTTTCTTTTATTCGTTTAGCCTCTTTTTCAATCGTTGCGACAGAATAATCAGGATTGTTTGCTAATTCCATTATACTATGATTTACCGCTTCTGGTTGAACTTTTTCCGGCTTTTCTTCTTCTTTCTTTTCAACCACCGGCGCTCCTGGCATCACCACTACAGGCGAACTAAAGTCCGGCTTTTCAGTAATCGGCCTCGGCCCAGACGGATCTATTGTTGTTTCATCAGATCGTTTCTGAATCAGTGGCACTCCCTCTTCGGTTTTTATCGTATCAGTACGAGTAATTGCATCCTTCATACCTTGTACAACTTCGCTATGTCTATTACTTTCCCCCTTCTCAATTGCCATTTCTAGAGTTTCAAATCGATTGTCTTCAAATATATCGTTTGCTGTGCTCGCTTCGGCTACCAAATCATCCCTCATCGGGCTCGAACTCGCCCCCTTGATTGCGTAACCGCCCGTATCAACGATATCCGCCAAAAATGATAATCTGTGTGTAGCTTCTTCACTAGTAATATCTCGCACGCGCGATTCTTCGACGATTTTAGGCGCCGTAATTCGGATTGTTGATTCCCTCTGACCCGGAGTCCACGTTCTGTTGTGCGGTTTTAGATAATACGAAACTAACGCCGCTAAATACGTCTCCATCGGCTGATCTTTTCTTAAAGGTAAAGCAAGTGCTCCAAAAAACAATACAAACGGCAAAGGAATAATCGCTAGCAACGGAAAAAGCTGGAAAAGCCCTATCGCGAGCGCAATTAATCCACCTGCAATCAAAAGATAAACAAACTGCCGAAAACTAAACGGCCCTAGAAGTTTATCGTCCGCCTCAACATCCTGAGGCACTTTATATTGCGCCATATACTATATATTGTAACATATTTTCGCATCTAAACATAATCATCTTCAAAAACCACTAGTCAATTTCTAGCGGTTTTTTGTACAACCTACGCGTCCGGATAATTGTTGAAATCGTGTAGTAAATCATCGAGCTTAGTCTTCAAATCATACGCTTCAATCGGATGGCCACTTCGTACTGCTTCCTCATAAAACTTCCTAAAGTTTACTTCAATTCCAGAAAGATTTCCGCCAAACCATCCGTCAATCATTTCCCTTAAACTATTATAGAAATCCTCTACGGCCATATCCTGATTATCGTGATAAAACGCGTCTAGTTGATTTTCAAACTTAGTCTGATCATCGACTCCATAAATCCGCGTTGGAGTAGTCTCGTCATCATTTACGTTACTAGGCCTTTCTTCATCTCGACGCTCTTGTCTTTTCTTCGCATAGTATTCTACTTCCTTGCTCATCATATTTTCATTATCAAGCCCAACCCAACCACGCAACCAGTCTTTTGCGTTGTTTGCAGCACCAGATCGTCTAGTTCTATAAATCTGTTCAAGCTTACCAGTCTCACCAAGAATCTTTCTAAGCTGTCGCCCAGCTAGATTCATCTTGATATCCTTAAATGCAGCATCTAGTTTCTTAATATCCTTTGCTTTTTTCTTCTTGGCTTCTTCTGGGCTTAAATCAGCATATTCAGTTTCATCTTCCTGAACCTTACGAACCTTCTCTTCGTACTCTTTCTTTTCTTTCTCAAACTCTTCTCTCTCTCCTTCATTATCGTGCAAATATTCTGCTAACAAATGTTCCATTGTCGCATCCCTATAGTCCGTTCTCATACCAAGAATCTGGCCAGTAGTTTGATCATTAAAGTAAGCGTGCGTTCTATCGCGGAAGTAATTCTCAACGTCTTTCTCGCGACCCTTGAATTCTTTTCCTTCCCATACCGGAGTTAGATCATAAACCGGATCGCCGTTTTCATCAGTAATTACCCTATTTACTTCTTTACCATCAACAGTGACTTTTTCCTTTTGTTGTTTTAATTCGTAACCTGTCCAAAACTTCACACCACTATTAATTTGTTCGCTTCCTGATAGCCACTTTAAGCTTGCCGACAAGAACGCTGGTTCAAACGCCGTTTGTACTTCTTTACGTTTTTCAAGATAACCATCAACATCCCAATCCTCACCCGTCATACCTTTTTCGTATCCATATGCTTTCTTCAAGCTCTCATCAAGGTTAGACAAAGCCGTACGTTCAATATTATCAAGTGACGTACCTTCAACTAACTTCTTCATATCTTTCTTCGCAAACATTCTACCCTCTTTGTTTTGTTCCGAAACTAGATCCGGCTCTCCGTCATGATAACCCTTAATATACTCATCATAGGTGATATCCATCACTTTACGATTATTCTCGTTAAACGCGTTAGCCGTTTCAAGGTTAATATACTTACCGAATCGACGAAGCCACGGATCATTATCCTTAACCTCAAACATCAAGAAGCTTGCTAGAGCCTGACTTGCGTGTGTACCAAGCGTAATACCACCACCGACTTCCTTGTTTAGAAGATTATCAAGCTGAACCTTTACTAAGTCGGTATCACCACGTTGGTTAAGAATTCTTAAACCCGGAATAATTGAATCAATATTTAGATCCGCCTTTTCCCCTCTAGCGAGAGCATCCGCACTCAATCTCGTCAACTCATTTAATCTATACTCAACATCTCTCGTTGGCGGAGCCAATTCGAAGTATTTCTGCCACTTCGTCTCCACAATCTTCTTCTGTGCATCATAAGCTTGTGCCGCCGCAGCCGCCGCAAATTGAACATCTTGTGCGTTACCTTCCATAATCTGTTTCGCTGCGTTATAACGCGCCATCTCCGCCGTATGCTCAAGATTAGCCGGATCGAAGTGGAACTTATAGTCGCTCCTCTTAGCTCTTTCACCAGCATCAGTAGTCTTAAATCCATTCTCGAGATCCATATGCGCATTCATGGCGGCTTCCATTCTCTCATGGAACCCAACCGCATTCTCGTAATCAATCTTCTCGCCACGAGCTTGCTCAACCTTCAACATATCCGATGCATTCACATTTGCCATATCTAACGCATCCAAGCGCGCTCTCGTTGCCGTTCCTACGGCCGCACGATAACCAAGGCCCTTGTTGAAGTTATTCTTATCTCGAAGTGAAGTTCTCTGATACTCCATTACTCTAGCCTGCAATTCATACGCCTCTTCACCTTTCTTCGAAAGCACACCATTAACATCCCCGTTCACGTACTTCTGCCTTGCACGATAAGCTAAACCGCGTTCTTTTACTGCCTGTTGTTTTTCGCTTAGCTCTGCCTCACGTGCAACCTTTCGGTTATTCATAAACTGCATTAATCTAAGAGACGGTGTTGTCGCATTTCTAGAAGCAAGGTGCTTTTGTTTCGATAACTGTCGATGTGAATCTGCCCATGCTCGGTTTGACACCAATGGGCCCGCAGCCAATGAGTTAAGTTTTGCATTAATACCACTGAGGAATGTGCCAGACATCTTCATCAGTGACCACGAGAAGAATAACGGGAATATTTGTACCGCCGTACCAAGTAATAATCCGAATCCATCTTTCGCACTCGCAATAATCGCAAACCCAGCTAACTGTGCTGCACCGAATAATAACGAGAACATCGGATAGAAAATTAACATCTTAAATAGAAGATCTTTCCACTTCGTAAACCATTTCTCGGTATTCGGTAACATATATGCCACCATCGCTAACGGAGAAATCATAATTAATAACGCCACTACCGCTTGCCTTAAGGCAATCGTAATTAAACCTGAAACTACCGCGACTAGTGCCCCAAGAACTACTGGGATTAACATCCAAATCGCACCAGTTTCAAACATAATTATTCCGGCACCAATCGTCAAAGCCGTTCCACTACCAATCGAGGCATACATATTTGCATAAGATGCATGAGATATCTCGCTCGCTCCATCAAATGAAACCGCCGCCTCTGAAACCGCAGTAAATAACCCTCGGAGTCCATCCCCGATAATATTTGATACATCCACCGCTAATTGACAGATAATAAACGATAAGTTTACTAATACCGCCGCAATAATTAACTTCGGTAGTGCCTTCTTTATACCGTAATTATTAATTCCAAAACCTGTTATTTGCGAATAAATCACAATTAATAGGAAGATAATAAAGATAATATTCGTAATACCCCTTAGGTATTTCCAAATCTCATAAATTGGCGATCCGTCCTCTGTCGAAATCGGATTAATCACTAAAATATCCTCAATTTTCTCATACAACCAGTCAACCGCCTCGGCAATTTTACCTGTCGTCGGACAAACCAGCCATCCAATCGCCCCTAAACTATTCTTACAACTTGCGTCTCCATTCCCTTGTACAGCAATTGTAGTCGTAGTCGTCGTAGTATTAACAGCTTCCTCTGTTTCCGTTTCAACCGTCGTTGTAGTAGTCTCTTCAGGCTCAGCATAAACCGGCTTCGCGTCAATTCCCGTCGATAAGAGGCCGAAACAGCTTATGAATATGAAAAAACTACCCAACAAGGCCTTCTTTAACCAAATTTTTAGCTGTTTTTTCATAATCACTTTAAGAAACGCCTCCCTTTTTAAGGCGTATAACAATTATAGCACGCATAAGCGTTTTTGTCAATAGTAATTACCCCTTTTTTCAGTTAGGTCAAATGCCAAATCCTTGGACTTTTTTTTAGATTATGCTATTATTAAAGAAATAATTGGATATTTAAATGAAAAATCTACTTAAAAAACTTCTTATCCTCTTAGCCATTATCGGCTCATTATCTCTAACAACTTCTCTTATACACAGTGAAGATACCCATGCCGCCATTGGTAGTTGTCGCTATTTTCTCGGTATGACCTCTTGGGACTGCGGTTTTGATGATAGTATCAAAAGCGAATTTGACCTAAAAAACAACGTTTGGGTTATCGCCTCTAACATTGCAACTGATATCACTGTTCTCGCCGCCTATCTTGTCCTTGGCTACGTCATTTACGGCGGTTATCTCTATACTTTCTCCGCTGGTGATCCCGGAAAAGTCGCGAATGGGAAGAAAACCTTAGCCCAGGCCTTTATCGGTCTCGCTATCGTCATGTCTGCTTATATTATTATGTCTACGATCCGTATTGTTATTCTCGGAGATAAGATGTTTAACTGTAACCCTACCCAAGGCGGAGCGAACTGCGTCACTGATCCGGATGCTGTTATTACCGGAGCTATTAACTGGTTTATCGCTATCGCCGGTTTAGCTTCAGTTATCTTCTTAGTTTACGGTGGAGTCCAATACATGACCTCCTCTGGCGATACCGGAAAAACCCAAAAAGCCAAGCAAATGATTCTCTACGCTCTCATCGGCCTTGGCATTGTCGCCCTCTCCTTTAGTATTACCGCCTTCGTGTCGAATATGATTCGTAAAGCTAACGAAGATACCGACGATACCGCTTTATTAATAAATGAAAATAACATCTCAAAGGAGGTCAATGAAAACAAAACTATCTAAATATCTACTAATTATAGTAACCTGTATCTTCGGGTTAAACCTACTAGTGGCCCCTTCGTCATTTGCCGCTAATGATCCTATTTGCGATAATAATAATATCTCGGATGAAATAAAAGCTGCCAACGGCTGTAAGGGGACTAAAGCACCAAAACTCGAAAATACTATCATAAACATCATT
>JAEEGL012153912.1_pt1 | contig 22134 bp, 17 predicted proteins | sample 9134231 | NCBI WGS metagenome assembly JAEEGL01 (sample SAMN16246548, study PRJNA631951) | gut metagenome | biome: gut microbiome; feature: rumen; material: fiber-attached | host: Bos | place: Iran: Karaj | collected 2018-10 | reverse complement strand
CTAATCCGGTGTACTGGATAGGCATGTTGTAGCCTGCAAATTCGGCCATCTTTGCTCCGAGGGAGATGTGCAAATCGGTGTAGGGAGTGGTTTTCATTATGTAAATATTTGATTAATTATTAATTATATACTTTTTTACCCAATAATTCAATTTACAAATATACACATTTTTTCTTAATTAGCGTGCAAACATGTAAAAATTCTCGTTCAAATACCGTTTCTTACGGTTTTGTACGGCTTCCTACTGCATTGTACCGATTTTTACCGATTGGGAGGCCGATTAAGGCTCTGAGAACAGCAAAGGACCGATGATGTGGTAATGGAAATGGGCGGGTTGTCGGGAGTAAGGGGGGAGGGAGGTGGGAATAGGGCGATAAAAAGTAGTGGCGGGAACGACCCGTTCCCGCCACTAGGGTGTAAGGATTGTCGGGCGCGTTGTCAGCGGACGAGGATTTTGACGGGTTTTTCGTTGCCGACGCGTACGAGGTAGACTCCGCTGCTGGGGAGGTCGAAGGTGGCGTTGTCGGGGTGTTGCGAGGGGAGGCTGGCTATGTGGCGGCCCATGATGTCGAAGATGTGGATGGGCTGCTGCGAGGCTCCTTGGACGGTGAGGCGCAGGTGGTGGGAGGTGATGACGTAGCCGCCGGGCTGGTCGGCATTGGCAATGCCGAGGGTGGAGTGGAAGAAAGCGATGAAGATGGTGTCTTGCGTGAGTGTGACGGAGCGGGGGTTGTCGGTGTTGTCGTCGTGCCAGCGGAGGAATTGGTTGCCGGTGTGGGGCAGGGCGTAGATGAGGATGTTATCACCGAGTGGGTAGAGTCCGGTGCCGGAGACTTGGCCGAGGCTTTCATTGTCGGAGATGACGCAGGCGTAGATGTGGTGGGGATAGGTGGGGCAGCCTGTGAATTGGATGTTGTCGCGGAAGAGGAGGAACGACCGTGTGCCTTTGATGGTGTCTTGTTCGGGGTCGGGGTTGTCGGTGGTGGAGTGGTAGCAGACGGCTTTGTAGTCGGAGGTGGTGTGGGTGTAGAATTTTTCTCCTACAAAACTGGGTATGTTGGAGTTGTCGTCGATGGCCACGACGAGGTTGTCGTTGCCGTTATAGTGGAATTGGTCGTTGAGGATGATGCGGTTCCAGCCTTTGGCGAAGTGGAGTGTGCCGGTGTAGACGGGGGTGAGCTGGCTGAGGGGGACGGGGTCGATGGAGTCGGCGAAGTGGTCGATGGTGGTGTGGCCGAGGTAGATAGTGCAGTTTTCTTTGTCGAGGGCGTTGGTGAAGGCGTAGTGGAATTCGATGGTGGAGATGTTTTGTTCGGGGCCGACTTCGTGGGCCAGGAATATTTGTTGTGAGTAGTTGTAGTTGGCGTTGCTGGTGAAGGGGAGTCCGGTGTGTTGGTTTTCTGTGTCGTAGCCTATGGTCTGGGTGACGGAGTTGTTGCAGAGTTCGGTGTGGAATGTGGTGGTGGTGGCGTAGTTGGTGCTGTCGGCGTAGGTGTTGTTGCCGGTGGGGTCGTAGAGGGCGCGGACGGACCATTCGTAGATGGCGTTGGGTTCGAGGCCGATGATGGTGGTGTGGGTGTTGGTGGTGAGGAGGTATCTGTAGTTTTCGTCGCTGCCTTGCTGGCGATAGCGCACGCGGTAGGCATCGGCATTGCCGCCCCATGTGAGGGTGGCGGTGACGGTGGTGATGTTGGTGTGGTGGAGGTTGGCGGGTTTGGTGCGGTTGGTGTAGCGGAAGGTGATGGTGTTGCCGGGGATGCCGATGTTGTAGATGGAGAAGGTGTAGTCGCGTGAGCCGTCGGAGAGGTAGGGGAAGGGGTTGGTGGAGGGGGAGAATTCGGTGCGGCGGGCGATGGAGGAAAAGAAGGCGTTGCTGAGTTGTCCGTTGGTGCTGTTGTCGGCGGCGTCGGGGCGGAAGATCCATATTTCGTCGAAGTTGTCTATGCCGTCGTAGCCGGCGTTGCCGTTGAAGCGGGTGTCGATGCGGTAGACGAGGAGTCCCTTGCCGGACAGGGTCTTGTCGAAGAGCTCGGTGTTGTCGCGATATTCAACGACGTAGAATTGGTCGGGGTCGGAGCTGGGGAATCGGTAGATGTTGGTGCCGGGGACTGAGTCGGAGACGGAGTGGAGGGTGTAGGTGCCGGGGGAGGTGATGAGGGGGATGCTGTCGAGCCAGTTGCCGTATTTGTATTTCATGTAGGCGCTCATGTTTTGTGGGGGTTTGGAGTTGGAGGCCATCAGGTCCCAATCGCCTACGGGGCTTATGTCGGTGCCGGTGTTGTAGCGGTAGAGGTCGGGGGCACCTAGGGAGTGGAACATTTCGTGGCAGAAGGTGCTGGGGCCGAAGTAGTCGGCGCCCGACCCTTCGAGTGCGAAGTTGAAGGTGCTGACTTGCTTGCCGTTGATGAATGTTTCGTGGCCGTAGAGGTTCCATTTGTGGGGCCAGAGGAGGTCGTTCCATCCGGTGTAGGAGCCTTTGACGACGAAGTTGACGTTGTCGACATAGCCGTCGTTGTCGCAGTCGAGGTTGTAGTGGGCGGGCACGGGGGCGGAGTCGTTGATGTAGTTGACGGCTCCTACCAGCAGCTCGAATTCACGGTCGGTGCGTTCGCTGTAGTTGGTGTAGCCGATGGTGTTGGCTTCGTTGTAGGGCATGAAGTAGCCGCGCGGGTGCGGCGACTGGTAGGAGAGGATGGTGTTGCTGTCGGGCGTGGGGGCGTAGTAGGTGCGGACGAATAGTTTGTTGTAGGAGACGTGCTTGAAGTAGTTGTAGACCGAGGTGACGTTGGCCCGCGACGAGTCGCTCCACATCTGGTCGATGGAGGCGAAGGAGCGGGTGTAGGCGGTGTCGTCGGCAAAGCGGATGAAGATGACCAGGTTGCAGTAGTCGCCGTGGTTGCGGCCGCTGGTCTTGGGCTGCGCAATGCGGTATTGCTCGGGGATGTCCCATGCCTTGCGGCGCTCGAGCCATTCGGCCTTTGTGATTTGCAGGCCGGGCTGTATGCCGAGGGTTGCGGGGCTGATGGTGCCCACGCGATGGGTGGAGGGTTGGATGCCGCCCGAGGGGGAGGGGACGGCATAGACCCAGTAGCCGGCATGGTCTTGCACTATGGTGTAGCCGTCGGCATCGTGGAAGCGGTGGTAGCATTCGTCGCCGGTGACGAAGAAGTGGAGCGTGTCGCCCGATGGTTGGATTTGGTTGACGGGCATGCTCTTTACGTATACGGCATGGGCGGATGGGGATAGTAGGAACGATAAGCTGAAAATGAAAAGGGAGAGCAGCGTTTTTTGTCTCATGGTTGATGGGTTGAAATTGATATGTGGTTATTGCTTTTTATCGACGAGTTGGTAGACCGATTTTTTTAGGCACAATGCCTGCAGGATGCCGCGCAGAGCCAGATAGGCCATGAAGGCGGTCCAGAGGATGTTGTTCCAAAGGATTTGGATTTGCGGGGTGACGGTGGTGTCGCCTATAAGGAGCCGTGTGCCAAGGAAATAGATGGCGAAGAATGCCATTGTGGCCACGAACATACAGTTGCGCATGGCGCGCGAGGCGGTGGCTCCGACGAAGATGCCGTCGAAGAGGAAGGCGGCAAAGCCGCAGACGGGGATGACGAGGGTCCAGAACATGTAGGTCTTGGCCCCGAGGATGATGGAGGGGGCGCGGCTGAAGATGCGGAGGAACCCTGTCCCTCCGACGGCATAGAGGAGGGTGAAGACCACGGTGAGCGCGAGCCCCCAAAGGAGCAGCAGACGGACGGAGAGGCGCAGCGAGCGGCTGTCGCGGGCCCCGATGTAGCGCCCCACCAGCGACTCGCCTGCGTAGGCGAAGCCGTCCATGATGTAGCTGAAGAGGGTGAAGAACTGCATGAGCAGGGCGTCGATGGCGAGGACCTCCTTGCTGATGTGGCCGCTGGCGGCGGTGATGAAGGTAAACACGGTGGCGAGGCATACGGTGCGCAGGAATATGTCGCCGTTGACCTTGAAGAAGCGGCGCATCTCGTTCCAATGCAGCGATTCAGTGAGGACGGCTTTGGCTGTGGCTCCGTATTGTGCGAACACCCAGTCGTATTTTTTCACTATGAAGAAGATGCCCACCGCCAGGCCGCTGTATTGTGCTATGACGGTGCCGAGAGCCACGCCCCAGATGTCCCAATGCAGCACCAGCACGAAAAGCAGGCTGCAGGCGATATTGACGATGTTGAGGAAGATGGCTATCCACATGGGCAACTTGGCGTTCTGCATGCCGATGAACCAGCCTTTGACGGCGTAGAGCCCCAGTGTGGCGGGAGCTGCCCAGATGCGCACAAAGAAGTAGGAGAGTGCCAGCTGTAGCACTTCGGGCCCGTCGCTGACCTGGAAGATGAGCAGCGACAGCCGGCTGAGGGACCATTGCAAGACAATCAGCAGCAGTGCCACCGCCAGCGCGATGGTGATGGCACGCACAAAGATGCGCACTGCCTCGCGCATGTCGTTGGCTCCGTAGGCTTGTGCGGTGAATCCGCTGGTGCCCATACGCAGGAAGCCGAAGTTCCAATAAATCAGATTGAATATCTGTGTCCCGATGGCGATGGCACCCAGATGGGCAACGCTGAGGGTGCCCACAATAGCCATATCCACCATGCCCAGCAGGGGGACGGTGATGTTGGTGATGATGTTGGGCAGTGCGAGGCCTAGGATGCGCTTGTTCATAGTTGGGAGTGGAAAGTTGAAAGTTGAATTAGTTTTGTGAATTGTGATGTGTGAGTTGTGAATGGATTTGGTGAAAGGTAATGTCAATTCACCATTCACGATTCACGACAATTCAACTTTCAACTAATGAATTGTCATTGTAGCTCGCACTGGGCGGCGTTGATGATTTCCTGCGTGGCCTTGTTGGAGACGAAGGCGATGAGGTGGCAGTTGGCGGGGTTCCAGGCTTCGTCTATGCTGAAGGGGAGCACAATCATGCGCTTGGTGCCCTGGTTGCCGTCGGCATCCACGTCGAGCCCCCAAGCGTTGGTCACCACATCGCGTAGCACGTGATTCTGCTCGTAGTTCTCAATCTCGATGATGCCGTCTGAGGTCTTGCTCTCCTGGCTGGTGTAGATTTTGTCTTCGACTACCAGCAGGGTCAGCGTCAGAGGGGTGGCAACGGTTTGGTTGAACTGTATGTGCACCTCGGCGTTGTAGGTGTCGCCGTCTTGGGCACAGGCAACGGTCATGCTTATCTTAGGCGTGGAAGCGAGGATGGCGTCAATCTTGTCGTCGAAACGGGCCTGGGGGTCGAGAATGTCGAAATGGTCAGCGTCGGCCTTATTGCGGTTGAGCAGGGCGGAGGGGAGGTTCTGCGAAGGGGAGAAGAATGCGTTGAACCAGGTGCTTCCGTCTTCGGTGCGGAGGTCCTGCTCGCCGTGGAGGGGCTTGCCGAAATTGTTGGGCACATGCACGGCGGCAAGGATTAGCTGGTCGCCATACTTTTCGCCAAGTTCGTGGAGCACCACATCGGCGTTCGGACAGTTGACACAGCGCACGCCGGTATACTTCTCCACAAAGGCACGCGGAGTGTTGGGGATGGTCGCCTCGCTGTCGTACCAGGTGCCGGAGGCACCGGCAAAGACCACATATTCGTCTTCGGCAATCTTGTCGCAGGCGGTGAATAGCAAGAGGCTGGCAGCTAAAAGGGATAGTATTGAGAAATGTTTCATGTTGATTGAGGTTAGGGGTTATGGGTTAGGGGTTAGAGGTTAGGGGCGGCAGCCGTCCCCTCTTGAGAGGGAAATCGCGAAGCGGGGGGTATGTCTCCTCAACTCTAACCTTTTCAATTTAAAATTTAAAATGAAGTTGTCAAGCTGAATGTAAGGCCGTTGCTGGCTGGCACCTGACGGCACACGCCGCCGATGCACAGCAGACCCTCGCGCTGCTTGCCGTAGCCCAGCTGCAGGCGGGTGGCACCGTGGTTGTAGCCCACGCTCACGTTGTAGTAGTTGCCCACGCCGTCGCGGTAGGCATACTGGTCGCTGACCGAGACGAACCACGCGCTGGTGAAGTTGTATTCCACCAGCCCCATAATCCAGTCGCCGCAACGCTTGTCGTCCACGTTGGGGTCGTACTTGCTGTCGCTGCCCATCCACTCGGCTTCGAAACGGACGACATTCTTCTTGTTGATTTTCCAAGTGAGGTCGCCCACAACCACGTGGTTGTGGTGCAGGGGGCCGTTGTGACCTTCCACCACGGGGTTGAAAATCTGGTAGCCGTAGGTGCAGGTGAGCTTGAGGTCCTTGCTGAGTTTCTTTGCCACCTCGACCGAGGCGTCGGCATAATAGAGGTCGCCCGTCTTGAACCAGTCGGACTGGTAGCCGATACCCACGCCGGGGACCTGGACGGTGTCGATGGCGGTGATGACGGAGGCGTTGAGGTGGATGTCGGTGCCGTATTTGCCGCCGAGCAGGGTCTCTTTCTTAATCTTATACATCACGTCGCCCTGCAGGCCCATCTCGCCGGTGGTCTGAGTGGCGTAGGGATACATGCTCAGGAAGGCGTAGGTGTGCTGCTTGGTGATGGCGGGGATATAGTTGATATAGAGCATCTCGCCCGTTTCAAGCCGTTCCGACTTGTAGCACATATTGTCCACCCGCTTGGCCTGAAGGTTGGCGCTGAAGCCCTTCTGTGAGTAGGTGGCGTTGACCATCAGGGCTTCGCCATTGCGGTAGATGAAGTCGTTGATGATGCTGGGGTCCTGACCCTTGCGGGCATATTCGGTCTGCAGGCCCCAGTTGCCGTAGGCGAGGTCCATGCGCACCGAACCGGCACCTACGTTGAGTGGGAGGTTGTAGGTGTGGCTTTGGTCGACATAGATATTCTCATAATCCTCGTATTTGCTCACAAACCCAGCACCCAAGGTGGCACGCAACTTACTGTCGGCCATCGAGGTGATGATGCTGTTGAGGTTCACTTCGCCGTCGATGCCACGGACCAGGCTGTTGCTGTAGTTCCAATAGTAACGCTGTTTGCCAGCAAGGGCCTTGATGGTGATGCCCTTGAAGGGGCGCAGTGCCACATTGAGGCCGCGCAGAGAGTTGTCAAGCCCCAGGTAGCGGTCCTCGTAGGCGCGGAGAATCATGCCGCTGCCGAACTGCTCATAGAAGTTACCTGCCGTAACGCTAATAATGTCGCCTTGGTAACTGACAAAATAGTTGGCAATGCCTTCGCCTTGATACAGGTTGTCGAAGCCCAGCATGGGGTTCTGATAGGCCTCGAAGCGCAGGCCAGCGCTGAAGTCACCGTTGGTGTAGAGTATGTCGGCGCGGGCGTTCATCAGCAGCTTCTCGGGTACATCCTGTGCGCCGATGACACTGTCGGCACGGGACAATTGACCGTCCAACTGAACGTTGCCCGTCACATGCCCGCCCATGATACCCTGGGCCGATAGCGAATTGTAAACCGATAATTGAAAAATGAGAAATAGAATGATAATAATTGGCTTTTTCATAACAATAGGGGGTAAAATAGAGGTTAGGAAATTGAAAATTGAAAGGTGAAAATTGAAATTATTTGACATATTATTCGCCCCTGCGAGGTTTCAATTTTCAATTTTCAACTGTCATTGCCTTCTTGACCACTTCGAGCAGTTCCTCTTCGCTGCCTTCGACAAACGAGGTGTGCTGCCACACAATCTCGCCCTTGCCGTTGACCACAAAGGTGTGGGGCACGTTCACCACGTTCATGGCGCGCTTGAAATCTTGGTTCTGGTCGAGATACACCTCGTATTCCCAGCCGTTGCCGTCCACATGGGGTTTCACGCGTGCCGCGCTGCGGGCGTCGTCGATGGAGATGGCAACCAGCTTCACGCCGGTCTCCTCCTGCCATTCCTCGTAGACCTCCTTGATGGTGTTGAGCTCGCGGTTGCAGGGTTTGCACCATGTGGCCCAGAAGCTGATGATCATGGGCTTGCCGTCGTTTTGGATGGCCGAGGTCTGCACCGAGGTGCCGTCCAACGCCTTGATGGTGATGTTTTGGGGCAGCTGGGCATTCTGTGCCAGTGCGATGCCGCCGAGTGCAATACATGTAAGTGTTAGGATTAACTTTTTCATGGTAATAATGATTGTTTATTGCTTTGGTATTATTTTTTGTATTATTCTTGTAGTGATGTAGAAAAAAACTACTGTTGGTTTGTGGGCTGGGGAGCGTCGGGGAGCAGCAACGAGCGTAACGACCGATGGGCGGGTGTGTCGGGTAGGGTGCTCAGTGCCTCAATGGCCAGCTGGGTGTGGCGGTCGATGAGCTGTTGTGGGTTGGTGGTGCTCTGCAGGGTGGCATCATGGCGGGCATCGGTGTCGTGCATGTCGTCGCGTATCTGGAACACGATGCCGTAGTGGTAGCCGAAGTCGCGCAGAGCCTGCCTATGGGGTGGTTGTGTCTGGCATCCGATGTGGCAGGCACCCAATTCACAACACGCCGACAGCAGCGAGGCGGTCTTGCTGCCGATGATGTCGATATATGTCTCTGTGTCCAGCGGGCGGTTGGCTGATGCCAATTGTTTCAGCTCGCCTTCGCACATGGTGCGAACCGCATTGTTGACTATGCGGGTTGTGTTGCTGTCGTTTATTTCGTGCAGTGCCGACATGGTTTGCGATAAATAGTAGTCGCCGCAGAGCACCGCCACTTGGTTGCCCCAGCGGTGGCGCACCGAGTCGTTACCGCGACGTAGGGGGGATTCGTCCACCACGTCGTCGTGCATCAAGGTGGCGTTGTGTAGCATTTCAACGATTGTCGCAATGAGGATGTGGCTGTTAGTCGTCGTGCCACAGGCTTTTGCAGCCAGCAACACCAAGAGGGGTCGCAGCCTCTTACCTGGGGTTTGGCTCAGGTATTCTTCAACCTCTTTGAGCAGCGGCACTGTACTGTGTGTGCGACGCTGATATTCCTCTTGGAACAGGTCGAAGTGGGGCTGTGCGGGTTGTATGAGTTCGGTGAGTGTCATGGGGTCAGTTTAAGTGTATTCCTGTGGTGGTGACTAGTGCGATAGGCTTGTTGTGTTCGTCATGGATTGATATGGAGTAGACACATGTGCTGATACCTTGTTTCACACAGTGGGTTTCTGCCACCAGGGTGCCACCTCCTGTTTGTCCAAGGTATTGTATGTTGCTGTTGAGCGACACCCATTGCAGCGGTTCTTCGTCTGCAAGGCAGTGGCTGTTGGCAGCAATGGCAAAGGCAAGGTCGGCAAGGGTGAACGGCACACCGCCCATCACAGCGCCCATAGCATTGCGGTGCAGGGGTGTGAGCGTCAATGAGCAGCGGGCGTACCCCTCTTCGGCAGCCTCGATGCGTATGCCTGTCACTTCGGTGGCGTAGCGGTCGTGGGCGAAACGCTCCTGTGCCTTATGCGTTAAATTCGTCATAGTACTGCGACAGTTTGTTGTAGAGCGGCTTGGACACCTTCACCAGCGGCATGCGCAGGTTGTTGGCTATCATGCCCTGAATCTCTAGCAACGCCTTGATGCCCGACGGGTTGCCCTCCTCGAAGATGGCATTCATCAGTGGCAGCATGCGGTAGTGCAGGGGCAGGGCCTTCTTCAGGTCGCCTTTCAACGCATACTTCACCATGGACGACATCTCTTTGGGCAGCGCGTTGGCTATAACCGAGATAACGCCCGCCGCACCCAACGTAATCATGGGGTAGGTGAGCGAGTCATCGCCTGAAATAACAAGGAATTTTTCGGGTTTGTTTCTCAATATTTGCATCACTTGGGCGATGTTGCCCGAGGCCTCCTTGATGCCGATGATGTTGGGGCATTCCTCTGCCAGTTGCAGAGTGGTGTCGGCGGCGATGTTCACGCCTGTGCGCCCTGGCACATTGTATATCACCACCGGCACAGGCGACGACTCGGCTATTTGCTTAAAGTGCTGTGCCAGTCCGCGCTGGTTGGGCTTGTTGTAGTAGGGGGCCACGGAGAGTATGCCACTGATGCCGTCGAAATTAGTGTTGGCGATGGCATCGGTGACCGCCAGCGTGTTGTTGCCACCCAGCCCCAGCATGATGGGGCAGCGGCCTGCCACGGTCTCGATGATAAAGTCCTGAAGGGCGTGGCGTTCGGTGTCGGTCATGGTGGCGGCTTCGCTGGTGGTGCCCAGTGCCACAATGTAGTCCACGCCGTTGGCTATGATGTTGTTGATTAAGGCCTCCAGCTTGCTAAAGTCGATGGAGACGGGTTTTCTGAATGGTGTCACCAGCGCGACGCCGGTTCCGATAAATGGATTCTTCATAATTCTATATCTTATCGCAATGTTTATATTTTTTGGAGGATAGGGGTTTGGTTTTCTCTCAACGCTAACCTCTAACCTTTTTTTACGTTTACGATGGAGTCTTTCGTATCTTCATGAGAATGTTGAGTAGGTCGGGAAGGTATTGGGAGAGGACCATGGGACCGTTGCCCCGGATGATGAGGTCGTATGTTGAGAGGGTAGCGTCGTGAGTGGGTAGGGTGGTGTCCTGATAGGCGACGCGCAGACTGGACGAGGATGCGAGGGTGACATATTTCCCAAATAGGTTGTCGGTGGGGGTGGCGTTGATAAGCAGGTCGTAGTGATAGCTGGTAAAATCCTTTGTGAGTGTGTCTTTGGGCAGCCCGTATTTGTCCAGATGCTCCTCCATGTTGGTCGGCATCTCAATTATTTTCACAGTCGAGCCATTTTTATCCATGTGGCGCAGAAACTGTGCGATGGTTATCTCTTCGTCTTTGGTGGGAGGGAGTGTGATGAGGCCTATGTTGCGGATGTCGTGTAGGTGCATAATGCGCGTACGGTGAGGCTTCGCCGCCAGCTGTTGCAGTATGGAGGTCCGATGTTGGTCGCGTATTTTCTCTACAGGATTCATTGATGATGGAAAATTGGGTTAGGAGTTAGGGACTGCAGCTTTCTCTCAACACTTTTTTAGTTTAAACGACTTTCTGTGCACGGGTGTGGCTCCGTATTGTGCTAGCGCGGCATAGTGGGCGGCGGTGGGATAGCCTTTGTTGCCGTCCCAGCCATACTGCGGGTATTGTTGGTGTAGTTGGTTCATGTAGTCGTCGCGGTAGGTCTTGGCGAGGATGGATGCCGCCGCGATGGAGAGATACTTGCCGTCGCCCTTGACGATGGTGTAGTAAGGGATAAGGCTTTCGTTGTAGAAACGGTTGCCGTCGATGAGCAGCAGCTCGGGGGTGACAGATAGTTGTGCCACGGCAAGGTTCATAGCGTGCATCGATGCACGGAGGATGTTAATCTTGTCAATCTCTTCTGCCGATACCGATGACACCGCCCATGCCACTGCATCGCGTTCTATCTCGTCGCGCAGCAGATAGCGTTGGCGTTCGGTCAGCTGCTTCGAGTCGTTCAACCTCTCGTTGTGGTAGTCTTTGGGCAGCACCACCGCCGCGGCATACACTGCTCCCGCAAGGCAGCCACGTCCGGCTTCGTCGCAGCCGCATTCTATCAGGTCGGGTGTATGTTGAGACAGTAGCATTACGATAGTATTCTCCAAATGACAAACAAAAGAATAAGCGTCACAAAGAGGAGGTTGGCACCAAACTCTTTGCGACGAGACTCGATAAACAGCGATGTGCAGCAGCAGGCAAATGGCAGTGCAAACGCCTGTGTGGGTACGGGGATGATGCTGGTGTACAGCATATATGCCAGGCTGCCCAATAGGAATAGCAGCAGGGTGGTGATGTTCTTCTTGAAATTGATGTTATGGCTCTGGCTGTTGACAAATGCCGCGCCTATGCCCATGAGCAGTGTCAGTATGAACAGGCTGCTGCCCACCCATTCCAGCCAATTGCCTTTCGCCACCCAATGCGTATCGGTGAAGCTATATAGTATCAAATAGTTACGATAGAACATCTGATTGCCGACAAAGAAGATGGTCTCCATTATCAGATACGGGGCCATGATGCCAAGCAGCAGCATTGTCCAATCGCGCCAACCATACAGGCTGTAGTTGAACATGCTGGTCACCAGTGGGATAAAGAATACCGCCATGGCGGGGCAGAACAATGTGCCTAGCGCGATGCAGCTTGCAGCTCCGAACACCTTGTCCAGCGGCAGCGACAGCAGGGTGGTGGTCAGCATCAGCTGGTCTATCGCCAGCAGGAGCATCAGGCTTCCGAGAACGATGGGGGTGAGGGTAGGGGTGCCCAGACTCATGGCTATCACATAGAACAGCATGGGCATCAACGTGCTTTGGGATATCATCTTGTGGCGGTACAATATCCCATTGAGCAGGAATCCCTCCACCAGCACCAACAGGTATGCTATTATTGTCCCCCACAGTGGCGACAGTAGTCCCGTCAGCCAATAGTATAGCTGCCCGCCTCCAACCATAGGCATCGGTTGCGGGTCGATAAAAACGCCCATCCACATCACTGCTGACACTATCAGTATGATGATGGCCTGCATGAATATGTCGGTACGGAATATCTTCAGCATCTGAAAAGGGGTTAAGGGGGTAGAGGTTAGGGGCGGCAGCTTCTCTCAAATCTAACCCCTAACCTCTAACCATTTATTAATGTACCAATCTTGCCGTGCGGGCTCCGCATTTGACGATATACACGCCGTGCGGCAGCCGTGCCACATCCAGCGTTCCTTCCATCACCACCTCCTTGGTCATAATGGTACGTCCGTCGATGCTGTACACCGTCACGCGCTCAGGCGAATGGCTGCCCGTGAGGACGGTCACCTGGCTCTCGGCAGGATTGGGGTACAGCTGGAGCGACTTGGCAAACCATTTTTCGTCGGCGTTGTTTATGTCCACATGCGCCAAAGCTTCGTTGACGGCGGCCAGTGCGTTCACCTTGCCCCATCCCCAGGCATCGCTCATGCTGTCGCGCTCGTGCAGCGGGCCGGTCTGCTCGTCGTTGCGGGAAGTGCGGCACAGTATTTCGCGTACGTGGCGAGGCGACATGTTGGGGTTGGCTTCCAGCATGAGGGCCACTATGCCCGTGACGGCGGGGCAGCTCATGGATGTACCCGACATTCGCGCCCAGATATATTGGCGGTTGACGTAGGAATAGGTCATCACCGCAGTATAGACTTCGGTAGTGTAATAGTTGATTGACGACACCACGTCGGTTCCGGGTGCTGAGATATCGGGTTTGCGACGGCCGTCGATGACGGGTCCCTTGCTTGAGAAATCGGCCAGTATTCCAGCTTCGAGTTCGCCGTTGGGACGAGTGCGGTCGGCGGCGTGCGCCGCCACGGTGATGCAGCTCTCGGCACATGCAGGTTCGCCTATGCCGCAGGCATTGTCGCCTTTAGTGTAGGCAAGCGAGCGTCCGCGGGTGAATTCGGCACCCATGTTGCCGGCTCCGTTGGCAAGGTTGGTCATATTCCACACATGCACCGTACCCTCTTCGGCGGTGACGGCGATGTGGATTTCGTAGTTTCTGTTCTTGGCTACATTAATTTGTATATGGGGACGGTCGTTAAAGGTGTTGGCCGACTCCACGGTGATGTCGAAGGGCAGGGTGTCGTTGCCACAAGTCAGTGCGCTGTCGAGGTAGAAAGAGCCGTCGGTGGTGTTCACCCAACGGAAACATGCCGAATCCTCGCCATTCACCATGGCAAACGAGCCCGTGAAGGACTTGCCCGGCTCGCCCCACATGATGATGGCTTGTCCGATTTCTTGCGAGCCGTAGTATTTTGCCAGCGAGCGCAGGGTGTCGCTCGTGCCGGGCACGAAGGTTTTAGAGAGGTGGAACTTGTCGTCGCCGCAGTTGCCACCGCTGGTGACAAACACGATGCCGCTGTCCGACAGGTTGTTGATGGCCTGGCTCACCAACGAGGTGCCGTCGATGGGTCCCAGCGTGTACATGCCCCAGCTGTTGTTTATAACCAGACGCTTGCCTTCTTCTTTTGCCACGTTCTTCATCCAGTTGACAGCGTCGATCCATGCCGCGCCGTTGAGGTGGAACGAGGCAAAGAGCAGGTTGGCGTAGGGGGCCTGGCCGGTGTAGTTGCCGTCAATGCCGCGACCGGCGGAAATGCCCGCCACATGGGTGCCGTGGGTGGCATAGCCGTAGAGGCCGAAGGTGTCGCATTTGGCCTGCAACAGGTCGTGACGGTTGTCTATCTCGGTGCCGTAGTCGAAGCCTTCGGGCGCAGGTCCTGCCAGCCTGAACTGGTCCCAAGCGCGCAGCAGGCGGCGGTTGCTCTCTCCGTTGTTGTTGTAGTTGGGGTTCGTGTAGTCGAAGCCCCAGTCGGTGATGCCCACAATCACGCCCTCGCCCGTATAGGCCTGGGGCAGGCCGAGTCCGGCCTGCACGCTGTCGGTGCGGGTGTCGGTGCGGGTGCGGTTCATGGTGGGGAACACGTCGAAGGCCACGCTGTATTGCAGTATGTCGGCATTCTCGTCGAGCAGGGCCGCCTTGTCGGGCGACAGGCGCAGGGTGACGATGTCGCCAGCCTGCGACCCGACCACGATGCCTTGGGCTTTCAGCTTCTGCGCATCGAAATGCTTGCTCACCTTGGCGAGCATCCTAATCTCTTTGTTCACGCCAGCCTTGGTCTGCCGGCTGGCCTTTCTCAGTGCGACCTGGGTGGAGGCGTCGCTTTTGCCGTTGGCATCGAGCCGCACGGTCTGTGCCATTGCCGTTATGCTCACCAGCATAAGGGCCAATAGTATTATTCTCTTCATAATATATATATTAATCAGTTGGATTTATTCCTTCTATCAGGGCATTGCAGGTTCCTCGACGACATCCAGGTCTTTCACCACCTTGCCGTTCTCGTAGATGGCGTGGGTGGTCTGTCCTTCGGAGTCGGTGTAGGCGCCCTCGCCGTGCTGCTTGCCATTGAGCCATGCGCCCACATAGCGTGCGCCGCTGGCATAGGTGTATTCGCCCTGGCCTGACATCTTGCCTTCTTTCCACTGCCCGGAGTAGGTGGCGCCGTTGGGCCACACGCGTGTGCCCTCGCCGTCGGGCATGCCGTTGACCATGTCGCCCTCGTATTTGCCGCCTTTGGCGTAGGTGTAGGTGCCGCGACCAGTCTGGTTGTCGCCGTCAGTGAATACGCCCTTGAAGACGTCGCCGTTGGCATAGTAGAAGGTGCCGTTGCCTACAATCTTGCCATCATCCCAGTTGCCCTCGTAGCGGCCGCCGGAGGCATACTTGTATACGCCTTCGCCTTTCTGCTTGCCTTTCACCCAGTGGCCCTCGTAGATGTCGCCGTTGGCGTAGATCATGGTGCCGTAGCCCGACTGTCGGGTGCGCTCGTCGAACTCGCCCGTATACACATTTCCATTACGGTATTTCATGGAACGCACTTTCTGTGCGTAGCCCAACTGGCTAATAAATAGCGCAGTAAGTAGTAGTACAAATGATAGTTTTGTATTCATAAGTGGATATTATTTTTTTGCAAAGATACACAAAAAAACTGTTTCAAGATAAAAATGGGCACTATTTTTTTTCTTGTTATAATATTTTTTTTACTCACCGGGCTACGCTGCAGTCCTCACGGCACAGCCCCTCCGATGTGCGAAACTCCCAGTTAAAATCATTCGCTTTACTCCTATCAGGGGTGTGTTTGTCGCTGGTATAGCAATGAAGGAGCAACTATGGAGTGAAGAAGGAGCGAAGTTTGGAGGGAGTTACTAGGGGGAGACGGCAGGGGAGGTGCGAAGGAAGAGAGGGGGGTGGAGGGGTGCGAAAGTTTTGAACGCTGCAAGAGGTTGTGGGTTATATTGTTGTGGTTGTTTCAACAGACATTTTTTGCATCTTTTTTTGTTTAATTTAATTATTTGGAATAAAATTAGTATCTTTGCATTCTCAACACATTGTGTAATTTAATAATTAAAACATAACAATATGTCTACAAATCAGATAGTTAAAAAGGACGACATCGTTGTCCGCTTTGCTGGCGATTCTGGTGACGGTATGCAGCTGTCGGGAACGCTGTTCTCGGACGCTTCAGCCCTCACGGGTAACGACATTGCCACGTTCCCGGACTATCCTGCCGAAATCCGCGCTCCGCACAACACCATCGCGGGCGTTTCGGGCTACCAGGTGCATGTGGGCAACCACATCTACAGCTCGGGCGACAAGTGCGACATCTTGGTCGCCATGAACCCCGCCTCCCTCAAGTCGAACATGAAGTGGGCCAAGAAAGGTGCCACAGTGATAGTGGATATCGACACCTTCACCGACGAGGCTCTGGAGAAGGCTGGCTACAAGGACAACCCCTTCAGCGACGAGATGGAGCGCGACTATACCATCGTCAAGGCTCCCGTCACTTCGTTCACCGCCCGTATCGGCCAGGAGCAGGGTGCCGACAAGAAGACTGCCGACAAGTGCCGCAACATGTTTGCCCTCGGCATCATCTTCTATATGACGCACAAGACGCTCGACCAGACGTTTGCCTATCTGGAGCGTAAGTTTGCCAAGAAGCCCGACGTGGTGAAGCTGAACAAGGCTGTGCTGACCGAGGGTTACGAATATGCCGACAAGCTGGAGGTGGTGCACGGCCACATCTTCGAGGTTGCCAAGGCTTCCGAGATGCCCAAGGGACGCTACCGCAACATTACCGGTAACGTTGCCACGGCATGGGGTCTGCTGGCCGCAGCTGAGCGCAGCGGCCGCCGCCTGTTCCTGGGCAGCTATCCTATCACTCCCGCCACGGATGTGATGGTTGAGCTGGCTAAGAACAAGGGCTTGGGCGCAAGAGTGTTCCAAGCTGAGGACGAAATCGCGGGCATCTGCTCCGCCATCGGCGCGAGCTATGCCGGCGCGCTGGCATGCACCAGCACGTCTGGTCCCGGTCTGTCGCTGAAGAGCGAGGCCTTGGGTCTGGCGGTGATGACCGAGCTGCCTCTGGTTGTTGTTGATGTGCAGCGTGGCGGTCCCTCCACGGGTCTGCCCACCAAGACCGAGCAGAGCGACCTGAACCAGGCCTTGTATGGCCGCAACGGCGAGGCTCCCCTTATCGTGGTGGCTGCCAGCAGCAGCGCGAACTGCTTCTACTGGGCCTATACCGCTGCCAAGCTGGCTCTGGAGCACATGACCCCCGTCATCCTGCTGACCGACGGCTATCTGGGCAACGGCTCGCAGCTGTTCCGCATCCCGAAGGTGGCTGACCTGCCGAGCATCACGCCGCGTCTGGCCAAGCCGAATGACCCGGACTACCGTCCGTTCCGTCGCGACCCCGAGACGTTCGCACGCGAATGGGCACTGCCCGGAATGGAAGGCCTGCGCCACCGCGTGGGCGGTTTGGAGAAATGCCCCGACGGGCCTCTGAGCACCGACCCAGAGAACCACGCCTTGATGACCTACAACCGTCAGGAGAAGGTGAACCGCGTGGCCAACTACATCCCCGACCAGGAGGTGACGGGCAATCCCGATGCCGACCTGCTGGTGGTGGGTTGGGGCGGCACTGCCGGCGCACTCACCCTCGCCGTCGAGGAGATGAACAACGAGGGCAAGAAGGTCGCCTACACGCACTTCAACTATATCTGCCCGCTGCCTAAGAACACCGGCGACATCCTCCGCAAGTACAAGAAGATTGTGGTTTGCGAGCTGAACAACGGCCAGTTCCTCGGCTACCTCCGCACACAGTTCCCCGACTGCCCCATGCATCAGTACAACAAGATTATGGGTCTGCCCTTCGAGGTTGGCGAGTTAAAAGAATGTTTCACCAAAATTTTAGGAGAATAAGTCATGGCAAAGAGACATTTCGTTCCCAAAGCGGACAAAGATTATACAAAGGCTGACTTTACCAGCGACCAGATGGTGAAGTGGTGCCCGGGCTGCGGCGACCACGCCATCCTCTCCTCGCTGTTGAACACCTTCCCCAAGACTGGGCATAAGAAGGAGAATATCTGCATGGTGTCCGGTATCGGATGCTCATCGCGTATTCCTTATTATGTGGACACCTATGGCTTCCACAGCATCCACGGTCGTGCCTGCGCTATCGCCACGGGCGTGAAGCTCGCCAATCCCGCGCTGAGCGTGTGGGTGAACATGGGCGACGGCGACTCGATGGCTATCGGTGGCAACCACCTGATTCATGCCGTGCGTCGTAACCAGGACTTCAACATTACCATTTTCAACAATGAGATCTACGGTCTGACCAAGGGCCAGTACAGCCCCACTACCAAGTTTGGACAGATTACCAAGACCTCGCCGTTCGGCACCATCGACTACCCGTTCAACCCCGGTGAGCTGGTGATGGGTGCACAGGGCACTTTCTTCGCCCGTTCGCTCGACTGCGTACCTCCGCTGACCTCGCAGGTGATGGAGGCCGCTGCCAAGCACGATGGCACCAGTGTGGTGGAAGTGCTGCAGAACTGCATGATATTTAACGATAAGACCCACGCCGCCATTACCGACCGTGCTGTGCGCGACGACCGCACCATCGTGCTGGAGAATGGCAAGCCCATGATTTTCGGCAAGGAGAAGAACAAGGGCATCCGTTTCAACGGACGTTGCCTTGAGGCCGTCACTATCGGTGAGAACGGTGTCACCATCGACGATATCATGATTCACCATGAGGACACCGAGGATACAGGCATCCACATGATGCTGGCCCGCATGAGCGGCGACCTGCCTGTGGCTCTGGGCGTTATCCGCAATGTCACCAAGCCTTCCTATACCGAACTGTACGAAGACCAGATGGACGAGTGTATGGCCAACAGCAAGTACAAATGCGTTGACGACCTGCTGAACTCCGGCGACACTTGGGAAGTCTGAGTCAATTAAAAATTAAGAATTAAAAATTAAAAATTGAGGCGGAAGCCGTCTTAATTTTTAATTTTTAATTCTTAATTGTTCAATAATTATTATTCAATTCTCAATTTTCAATTTAAATGTCTATCGCACCGAAATACGATCCCCGCATAGTAGAAGAGAAATGGTATTCCTTCTGGCTGGAGAAAAAACTTTTTCATTCCGAACCCGATAACCGCAAGGTTTATACTATAGTCATCCCGCCGCCCAACGTGACGGGCGTGCTGCACATGGGCCACATGCTGAACAACACCATTCAGGATGTACTGATACGCCGTGCCCGAATGCTGGGCTTTAACGCCTGCTGGGTACCGGGTACCGACCATGCCAGCATCTCCACCGAAGCGAAGGTGGTGGCGATGCTCAAAGAGCGTGGCATCGAGAAACGCGACCTGAGCCGTGACCAGTTTTTGGAGTATGCGTGGGAGTGGAAGGAGAAGTACGGAGGCATCATCCTGCAGCAGTTGAGGAAATTGGGTGCCTCGTGCGACTGGGACCGTACTGCCTTCACAATGGACGAGGTGCGATATGAGAGCGTTATCCGTGTGTTTGTGGACCTCTACAACAAGGGACTCATCTATCGCGGAGTGCGTATGGTGAACTGGGACCCTAAGGCCCTGACTGCCGTCAGCGACGAGGAGGTGATATACAAGGAGAGCCACGGCAAGTTGTTCTACCTGAGATATTATCTTGACTCGGAGGTGTCGGAATTGTCGGAAGTGTCTGAGGAGTCGGGTATCAAGAAGGATGAGAAGGGATTGTATATCGTGGTGGCAACCACGCGTCCCGAGACCATCTTGGGCGATACCGCCGTGTGTGTGCATCCCGAGGACCCGCGCTACACTGCCCTGAAGGGCAAGCGTGTGGTGGTTCCCGGCGTGGGACGCTCGGTGAAGATTATCATGGACGAGTATGTGGATCGCGAGTTTGGTACGGGTGCGTTGAAAATCACTCCAGCACACGACATCAACGACTACAATCTCGGCCTGAAGTACAGCCTCGAGACCATCGACATCTTTAACGACAACGGCACGCTCAACGAGCACGGCCTGCAGTATGCGGGCATGGACCGCTTTGCCTGCCGCAAGCAGATTGTCAAGGACCTCGAAGAGGCCGGACTGATTGAGAAGATTGAGGATTACACCAACAATGTGGGCCATTCGGAGCGTACCGACGCGGTCATCGAGCCGAAACTCAGCGCGCAGTGGTTCATGCACATGAGCGACGTGGCGAAGAAGGCCCTCGAGGTGGTGGAGGACGATACCATCCAGTTCCATCCCGCCAAGTTTAAGAACACCTATCGCCACTGGCTGGAGAACATCAAGGACTGGTGCATCAGCCGCCAGTTGTGGTGGGGTCACCGCATCCCGGCCTACTACTACGATGTGGAGGGCAAGAGCGAGGTGGTTGTGGCCGCCACGAAGGAAGAGGCCTTCCGCCTGGCATGTGAGAAACATCCCGGTGCGCTGAAGAGTGCCGACGACCTGCGGCAGGACGAGGATGTGCTCGACACATGGTTCAGCAGCTGGCTGTGGCCGATAAGCCTGTTCGACGGCATCCGCAACCCCGACAACGAGGAGATTAAGTATTACTATCCCACCGACACGCTTATCACCGCGCCCGACATCATCTTCTTCTGGGTGGCGCGTATGATTATGGCGGGCGAGGAGTATCGCAACGAGGTGCCTTTCCACCATGTCTATTTCACAGGTATCGTGCGCGACAAACTGGGGCGCAAGATGTCGAAGAGCCTTGGCAACAGCCCCGACCCCATCGGACTGATTGAGAAGTTTGGTGCCGACGGTGTGCGTATGGGTATGTTGCTCACCGCCCCTGCGGGCAACGACATCCCCTTCGACGAGAGCATCTGCGAGCAAGGCCGCAACTTCTCCAATAAGATTTGGAACGCCCTGCGCTTGGTGAAGGGTTGGGAAGTGTCGGACGGTTCCGACAAGTCGGATAAGTCCGGCCAGTCTGACATTCTTTACAACAATAGCGTCAGCGTGCAGTGGATGGAGATGCGCATGGCACAGGTGTTGGAGGAGATAGAAAAGGACTTCGATGAGTTCCGCCTAAGTGAGGCACTGATGAAGAGCTACAAACTGGTGTGGGACGACTTCTGCTCGTGGTACTTAGAGATGATAAAGCCGGCCTACGGCACGCCTATCGACCGGGAGACCTACGAGGCCACCATCGGTATCTTCGACCGACTGATGCGTATACTGCATCCGTTTATGCCCTTTGTCACTGAGGAAATTTGGCACACATTGGCGGAGCGCCCCGAAGGAACTAGCATCATGGTGCAACACATGCCGCACAGCGTGTTCTACGACCAGCGGATGCTCGACGATTTCGAGCTGACATGCGAGATTATTGCCGGCGTGCGTAACCTGCGCAACAGCAAGGGCCTTTCGCCCAAGGAGGCATTGGACCTCTATATCAAGGGCAACTGCCCTGCCATGTTCAACGGCATCATCTGCAAGTTGGGCAATGTGGGCAAGATTGAGAGCGTCACCGACAAGGTGGAAGGTGCGCTGAGTTTCATGATTGGCACCACGGAATGCTTCGTGCCCGTCAGCCTCAACATCGACAAGGATGCGGAACTGAAGAAACTGCAAGAGGAATTGGCATATGCCGAAGGCTTCCTTGCCACGGTGATGAAGAAACTGAGCAACGAGAAATTCGTCAACGGAGCCCCAGAGAAGGTGGTCGCCGTCGAACGCCAGAAGAAAGCCGATGCCGAAAGCAAGATAGCCGCCCTCAAAGCCCAGATTGAGGCTTTGGGTTGATAAGATATGAGACTCTGTACATTATAAGATTGCGAACGCCTGCGTTCGCAATCTTATGTGTAAGTAATGGTAGGCAAAAACTGCGTCAGCCGTCCCCTATTGAGAGGGGTACGCCGCAAGGCGGGGGGTATGTAATAAGAGATATGTCCGAAAAAATGTAGTTTTGCATAGAAAGTTCATCCGAAAAAATGTAAAATTGTAGGGTAATAATAATATCAGTAGATAATATGGGAACATCAGTACTACATATCAAGACCGAGGTGGAATGCCGCGTCTACCTCTTCGACGAAGAGAAAGGCATTGCCAAGCCTGGCACCTATTTCAACCTCGAAATCCGAAAAAGAGAGTTGAATCCAGTATAAAAGAGTGTATTTTACAGAATTAGTAATATATATATAATATTCGTGTAATAAAGCAAATTAGATGCGATGGATAAGTTAGGTAAGATGACAAGAATTACCGATTTGAGATCGGTTTGGCCTCACGAAGCTAACGACTTTACTAAATGGTTGGCAGAAGAAGATAATCTTTTACAATTAGGTGACACTATTGGAATAGAACTAGAGTTAGAGGAAAGAGAGTCCTCTGTTGGTAGTTTTAGTGTGGAT
>JAEEGL011374094.1_pt1 | contig 22134 bp, 19 predicted proteins | sample 9134231 | NCBI WGS metagenome assembly JAEEGL01 (sample SAMN16246548, study PRJNA631951) | gut metagenome | biome: gut microbiome; feature: rumen; material: fiber-attached | host: Bos | place: Iran: Karaj | collected 2018-10 | reverse complement strand
TTTGTAGAGTCCGGCGAAAAGAAGGACAATGAGAGGAATCAGAACGGTGTTGGATTCAAGCATCAACTCGGATTCACCTTTTACCACAGCCTCATAATTGGAATGGACAAAGGCGAGAAGTCCTGCGACCAAGGCAGCCCAACGAATGAGTGTGATGTTTGACTTGGGGAAGATATCGCCGTCTTTCAGCCCCTTGTTCGTACGGTGCAAGAAAACACAGCACAGAATGAAAAGAGAAGTGATTCCGATAAAACGGGCCGCCAGGATGAATATTTGCCACCCCTTCATTTCCGGATTCCAGGTTAAGGGATGAATATAGCTGCTTACCCATAACTGGGCTATCATCTCCCAGATAAGATAGGCAAGTGTAATACCACCAATAATCAGGATGGCGATGGAGAGTCTTTTGATGCTCCGTTGGGTTGTATTCGTCATGTCTTTGTCTGTTTTATAACCATCTCGACAGACAAAGATAATGCCAATTTTACGAATATCGTAAAATATATTTATGAATTACGTAAAATTTACTCCTTTGAGAGCTCTTTAAAACAGGCGAGAACCGCTTTCAACGCTTTCGCGTCGCTGTTCTTTTGATTGTCTTCGTCCTTCCCGTAGTATGCTTTGAGGAAATGATCTGAGCCAGACCAGATGGTGTGGACATAGCCTTGGAACTTGCTAGCCGTGACGCGGTTCGTTTGTGTGCGGAATTGGATCATGTCTTTGACTTGCTGGACAGCGGTAACGGGGTTCTCATAGCCGCAAGATACCACCGGGAAACCTTTGAGAGCAAAGAATACTCCGGTGAGTTCTGCCCTTCCATAGTGCCAGTCGCAGATGAGGATGTCCTTGGGTATCATGTCAATGGCTCTCCAAGTGTAGTTGTAGCTCGCTTCCCATTCCCCGATGCCGGTGGTGCGGCCGTCCAGCAGCCGGTCTCCCCAGATCATCATTTGGCGGCCGGAGAGGGCAAGGTGGTCATGGATGGTCCTGATTTCACAGGCATAAAGCTCAGCCTTGTCCAGCCCATTGCAACGGGGGCATTCCTTTTCCCCTATATAGAATACCTCATCCATTCCAGCGTGGAAAGCATCTGATTGGAAGGCGTCGCAAAGCTCGTCCACGACATCGAACACGATCTTATGCACATCCGGATGGAGAGGACAGTAACTTTTGCAATACAATCCCTGCGGGTTAGGCCAACCTTCGTAATCTTCGGTTTTGACTGAGGGTGTCTCGTCAAATTGCGGGTATTCCCTTAGAAGCGCATTGGTCTTCTTAGCCCAAGACTGGTGGCCGAGAAGATTGATGTGCGGGACGAGCCGGATACCGTTCTCCCTGCAGACAGAGACTAACCTGTCAATATCGGCTCGGGAAAGCGGATTCTCATCCCTGAGTTCCGGATGGGATTCGTAGGCATACCCCCAATCTACCCTGAGAATCAGCAGGTTCACTTTCGCGGGTACGAGTTCTTCCTTGATAAAACGGACGAACAAGTTCATGTCTTGTGGAGATGGAGCGGCTATCGCTAACCCGCGGACCGGGAGTCTCTCGTCCAAGGTCTTTGCCTGGGCGTTGAAGCCGATGATAATCGCGATGAGGATGAACAATGCTCTTTTCATATTCGTGAAATCTTGTTGTGATAAATGATTATTGGACGTATTCCATTTCGAGGACAATCCTAACCGGTTTGAACTTGGAAGGGCATTTGAACATGACACTTCCGGATGGAGCGACTTGGACGGGAACCGCGATGGTCTCACCCTTGGAACCGATTAGCGTTGAGATGCCATACTGGTCTGAGGAAGGAGCGAAGGAGGCCGGGATCGTGGCTATTGTGACAGTACCTTTTACCTGGGATGTGATGTCAGCGTCGATGACGAGCTTGTTAGCCTCGCTGGCAGGATTAGAGAACCTTGTGTTGTCTCCCATCACCCCGTAAGAGCGGCGGAACTCCACACCTTCGGCCGCCGTCAAGTTGAATTTGCCTACATTCCCACTTATCCCTGGATTGAAGAAGCAATGGGATATCTGGATGCGGTGGTCTTCCTCGTTACTAATCCTTACGTCAAGCCCACCTGTGTTGAAGCTGGTGCCTTCGAGAGAGATCGTAGCCTGCTTTGTATATTCGGGCTTCGTGAAGTGGAATATGACCGGAGGGTTGGGGCTGTCGTAACAGCGGGGATTATTGTAATAATAACAGCCAATCAGCCTCAGCACTGAAGGCCCGTCGATGACGTATCCTTTTTCCGCAGTGTCGCAATATGACTGCTCGAGGTGGGCGAGACCGTCCACCAGATGTAAGAATACGCTACCTTCCACGTTCTTGGAGAGCCAAGAGTGAATCTTATCGAAGAAATTGATGCTTGTCAGCTGGAAAATGGCGGTGTGTGCCATAATGGTCTTCGAGACGGCATAAGTTTTCCCTTTATGGGCTATCAGTTGCCGATTGTTCGCGAGGCAGAAATCGAAAGCTTTCTGAAGTGCTTCCGTGTCGTCCGTGACTCCATCTCCGACACAACCGAAAGTCTCAGGGGTTATTATTTGATCTACAGGTGGGACATCATTGGCCGCCAACAGTGTGAGCCCTGCGGAAAGCAGTAAGGCGATTATGGTTAGTTTTCTCATGATGTTATCTGTGTATGTGGATGATAATATTGCTGGCGCAGTTTGCGTCTTGGATGTAAATTTACTAATTTTATTGGGTTAAAGAAAAGAGCTCAAGATGAAAGCTTTAAAATCGATTCTGTTCGCCCTGCTGGTGGTTCTTGCGGGTTCGTGCGCGAAAGTCAATTCCGAGTCGGATATAGATAATAATATTCCCGTTACACCTGCATGGGCTTTGGGCCATATTGTCTGGGAGGATGAGTTCAACACGCAGGATGCGGTGAACCGCTTGGTTGACGGATATTTAGAGAGGGGGATCCCTGTTAATGGAGTCATTATCGACAGCCCCTGGACGACCAGTTACAATGATTTCACCTGGGACACGAACCTTTATCCCGATCCCAAAGAATTGACTTCCAGCCTATTGGAGAAAGGAGTCCATTCAATTCTATGGCTGACCGGCTGCGTGAACACTATAAGCGGTGACTGCCCGGTAAATAAGAGTTCCAATTATGACGAGGCTCTTTCGAAAGGATATGCCGTCAATGGAGGTAAGCCGTACGAATGGTGGAAAGGGAATGGTGTACACATCGATTTCACGAATCTTGAGGCCACGGAGTGGTGGTATTCCCAGATAGACAAGATAATGGCCGCCGGAGTGGATGGCTTCAAGGTGGATCAAGGCGAGGTGAGTATTCCCGAACCAGTCGTCACGAGTGCTGGAGAGATGTCCAACAAGGCCTTCAGGCCTTTCTATTATGATGCCATGTATGACTATGTGAATAGCCGCAAACCGGGCGTCGGCATTATCCTGGCCAGGCCGTATTCCTTCCAGGGGGACGGAGATTTCTCCAATAAAAACAAGCTCTCGTTAGGCTGGTGCGGAGATTTCGACGGCACCTGGCAGGGGTTGAAAAAACAGCTTGAGAATATCTATATTTCAGCGGAACATGGCTACGGGGCTGTCGGGACCGAGATCGGGGGTTATTTCGGAACGCCTCCGGGAAAGGAGCAATTGATCCGGTATTCCCAGTTTGCGGCCCTGACGGCGAGCATGATCAATGGAGGCGGGCACGGCCCGTTTGAGAACCATCTTGCCTGGTGGCACGGCGAGGACGCCGGGAAGATCTACAAAGATCTCGTACTGCTTCATCATCAGTTGGTTCCATATATTTTCTCAACCCTTGTGGAAGGTCATCTGAATGGAGGAACTCTCATCAAGGACGTGAATATTGACCAGGAGAGCCACCGTTTCGGACCGGATATTTTCACCAAGGCGATCACGGATTATGACTCCCATGTCTCCTTCACTCTTCCAGAAGGTGACGATTGGATCGAATGGTTCTCTGGGGAGTGCCTTGCTGGAGGCTCGGTTGTGGAGAAGGAATATGCGCTCGATGAGTTCCCGCTTTTCGTCCGTGTCGGCTCCGCGATTCCGATGGATAAGGGCGATCGTTTTGATATTCAGATAGTTCCCGGGAAGGATCCCATTGATGTGACCCTTCACCTGCCGGATGGTGACGGGACTTCTTACAGTGATTGCAGGGTGAGGTTTAATCCTGTGACAGGGAAATACAAAGTTACCGGAAAGACATCCAAGCCTTGCCAGGTCGTCATCCGGGAACCGTCCGTAAAGTGGGAGGCTTCGTGGATCGGGATTAACTCTCCGGAAGATGTGCGGACTGGGGACGTCTCGCTTCCGGCGAGGTATCTTCGCACAGAATTCGAGTCCGGTAAAAAGGTCGCTCAAGCGAAGATGCATATCTGCGGCCTTGGACTGTACGAGGCTTATGTCAACGGTCATAAAGTCGGAGGCGCGCAGGTCCTTTCGCCGACTGTCTCCAACTATGATAAGACCGTGTATTACAATAGTTTCGATGTGACCGGGCTTTTGCGAAAGGGGACCAATGCTGTCGGAGTTATCCTCGGCACGGGGCGTTTTCCCGGGGTCAGGGTCAATTGGGACTCGGTCAATAAGACGAAGCATTACGACAAGCAACGTCCTTGTCTTCTTTTCCAGCTTGAGATAAAGTATTCAGACGGCAGTGTCCAGAGGGTTCTAAGCGGTAAGGATTGGAAAGCCACGGCCGACGGTCCGATCCGCTCCAACAATGAATATGACGGTGAGATCTATGACGCGAGGATGGAACTTGGTGCATGGCTCGATCCTTCTTTTGACGACAGCGCTTGGCATCAGGCGGAGGCGGCCGAGGCTCCTTACGGCAGGCTTACTCCGCAACCTAATCCCAACATCGAGGTTCAGGATCTGGTTAAGCCGGTAGCGATCAATCGGTTAAGTGGAGGACGTTATATTCTCGACATGGGTCAGAACATGGTCGGATGGCTTCAGGTCAAGGCTTCAATGAATCGGGGTGACACCCTTAAGATGCGATTCGCCGAGACGCTTCAGGAGAATGGCGAGCTATATACAGAGAATCTTCGTACGGCCAAGGCGAGGGATTATTACATCGCCAGGGATGACCGGGAGTTTGTCTGGCATCCGTTGTTCGTGTATCATGGATTCAGATTCGTGGAGATTAGCGGGCTGTCGTACGAGCCCTCCCTTGAGGATTTCGAAGGGCAGGTGATATATGACAAGATGGCGACGACAGGCCATTTCGAATGTTCGGATCCTGTTATTAATCAGGTTTATAAGAATGCGTTCTGGGGAATCCGTGGGAACTATCGCGGGATGCCTACCGACTGCCCTCAGAGGGATGAACGAATGGGCTGGCTGGGAGACAGGGCCACGGGTTGCTACGGTGAGAGCTGGATATTCGACAACCATGCCCTTTATGCCAAATGGCTGGACGACATCGCCACGGAGCAGAACGAGGAGGGGCAGCTCCCGAGCGTGGCTCCAAATTTCTGGACCGTGCGTCCTGACAATATGACTTGGCCTGGATTGTTCATTGACGCTGCCAGGATGCTTTACCAGCGGTTCGGAGACGAGGAGGTCATCGTAAAGCACTATCCGGCGATGAGGAAATGGCTTGCCTACATGAAGGACAGGTACATGGTGGACGGGATCATGACAAAGGACAATTACGGGGATTGGTGTATGCCACCGGAGTCCTTGGAAATGATTCATTCCCAAGATCCTACACGTATCACTGCCCCTGCTGTGATAGCTACTCCGTATTATGTCCATTATTGTCAGGTCATGACGGAACTCGCTCCGGTCGCCGGGTATCCAGGGGATGTGGAGTATTTTGAAGCGGAGAGGAAGGCCTGTACGGAGGCTTTCAACCGTGTCTATTATAATCAGCAGGGAGGATATTACGACAATAACACCGTGACAGCCAACCTGTTGGCGCTCTGGTACGGACTTGTCCCGACTCAGGAGCAACCGAGGGTTTTCGCTTCTTTGGTGGATAAGACCGAGAAAGAGTTCGGAGGACATGTCAGCTCGGGAGTTATTGGCATACAGGTGCTTATGAGGACTCTGACCGAATTTGGCCGTCCGGATCTCGCCCTGAAGATCGCATCCGACACCACCTATCCCTCCTGGGGATATATGGCCTCTCGGGGTGCTACAACGATCTGGGAGCTCTGGAACGGAGACACCGCCGATCCGGCGATGAACTCCGGCAACCACGTCATGCTTCTCGGCGACCTGATCACGTGGGAATATGAGTACCTGGCGGGGATCCGGCCATTGAAGCCGGGATTCGCGGAGATTGAGTTAAGGCCTTATCCTATTTCCGGACTTGAATATGTGAACTGCCACTATGATTCCGTACGGGGAAGGATCTCCAGCTCTTGGAAGGTGGAGGATGGAATATTCAAATGGGATGTCGAGATCCCGGAAGGCATTCGCACTGAAGTATATATCCCCGGCTCCGGCGCCCCCGAAGTCATCACCGGCGGCAAGCACCACTTCCAAACCCGGATTTAACCTTTTCTTCAAGTTTAGTAACCACGGTTTGACATAAGTGTCGCCCTCGTCCTGAAAGCAAGGACGAGGGCGGCGTTTTAGGCCAATATCGTCGCTTCCGTCCGTGTTTGTGGGACGAGGGGAGCGGTAGGTCGGTTTAATGAGGTTTAGTCGAGGATTTAGATGCTTCAGAGGCGGACTTTCTTTTCCCAGAGGTTGGCCATGCGGCGGTGGCCGGCGGGGGTGGGGTGGATCCCGTCCCAGATCCAGTAGCAGGGCTCCGGCTCTTTCTCTATGAGCTTTGCGAAGAGCTCGTCGAAGGGAACGAGGGTAGCTCCAGTCTCCGATGCGAGTTCCCTGACTATTCCGGCAATGCGCATGACCATCTCTTTCCGTTCATCGTAATCGACCCGAAGACCGGCTGAGCCTTCCTTGGCCAGGAAAGGCGTGCAGAGAACCAGTTTCACCGCTGGGTTCTGTTCCCTGGTTTTCATAAGCAGGGTGCGGTAACGCTCTTTCCAAGAGTCAAAATCAAAAGCGGAACGCTCCACAGGCTTGACATTGAAATAGTTCCACATGTCGTTGACTCCAATAAGGACTGACAAGACATCGGGATTGAGATCAAGTACATCTTCCTTCCAACGACCCTCCAAGTCGGATAACTTGTGGCCGCTGAAGCCCCGGTTGAAAAATCGGTAACCAGCTTTGGGCTTCTTGCTTTGGAAATCGGTGGCTACAAGCATCATGTAGCTGTGGCCATAAATATGGTTGAAGTCCGTGTGGCTCCTCTCCGCGGAAGTCGGTTTATAGCCGTACACGCAACCCCAGTTGCCGTCAGTGATTGAGTCTCCTATGAACACGACACGTTTTCCCTGTGCCTGGAGATTATGGCCTGAAAGTGAGAATAAGGCCGCCAGAAAGGTGGCGATAAGTGTGAAGGTCGTTCTTTTCATGACGTAAAGATATGGATTTTTCGTATATTGGCGGCGCGAATTTTACAGAATGTCATCAAGAAAAGCCTTGTTTCATCTTCTGGCCCTGGCCGTCGTGGCGGTCTGGGGGGTGACCTTTGTCTGTACTAAGACATTGATTAACGCGGGGATGAATCCTGCCGCGATCTTCGCCGTGCGTTTCGCTCTCGCCTATACCGGGATCTGGGTGCTTTGCGTCGGCAAGGGAGAGACCAGACTGTTTTCTCGCGGCTGGACGGATGAGCTGGTGTTCCTGTTTTTGGGAATCACCGGGGGCTCGTTTTATTTCCTGACCGAGAATACCGCTCTGGCATACGCCCAGGCCAGTAATGTGGCGTTCCTCGTCTGCGTCGCTCCGGTCTTCACGGCACTATTCACGCTAATTGCCAGGAAGTTTCTCAAAGGGAGGTTCGCTGACGGTCTTGAGGATGTCAAATTAGGATTCCCGCTCGTCGGAGGTACTTTGCTCGCCCTTGTCGGTATGGCCATGGTCCTTTTCGAAGGATCAAGCGTGGAACTTTCCCTGAAAGGGGATCTCCTGTCTATAGGAGCCGCCCTGTGCTGGGCGCTTTACAGCATGTTCATGGGCCAGATGACAAAGGATTATGGAGCTCTGATGGCCACCAGGAAGGTGTTCTTTTACGGGCTGCTGACCATTATCCCGTTCCTGGCCGGGTCCGCTGACTCATTCTCCGTTTCGATCCTCAGCCAGCCAGTAGTCTATCTTAACTTGCTGTTCCTCGGGCTTATAGCGTCCCTGGCTTGTTTCGTGGCATGGAACGTCGCTATGTCTAAACTTGGCAATGTGACATCAACGAACTATGTTTACCTCAATCCGGTGTTCACCCTTATAACAGCAGCGGTCATCCTCGGTGAGAGAATGACCCCTGTGTCCATGATCGGCTCGGTCGCTATTCTTGCCGGCGTTATCTTGGCCGGGCAACGGCAGAGGAGTTAATCTTCCTTAAGCCGAGTCGGCGAATATCCCAGGTCAATCTTTTTCACTCCGCTCTTATCTGCTTTTAACAGAATGGATTCCATCGGTTGGAAATCCAGCTTGACCTCGTCGCTACGGCCGTGGTGGTTGATGGTGACAACACGCTGGCTGCCTTTGTCGGAGAAAGCGTAACAATATTCGAGCGGATAACTGATCGTGCTCGCGAGCGGATTTGCGAAGAAGATGTACATCGTCATCCCGTCTTCCCTGCACCAGAAGTCGGGAATATCCTTCCCTTCCACAAGAGCTTCACCGGGTATGACAGTCTCATTTTCAGACACTGACGGAAGGGCGCACAATTCATCGAGAAGGGAGTCGTAGTCCTCGTGCTTGACCTTGCCAGGCTCTGAAGGTCTGCTGGCGACGAGGACAGGGAGCCCCTGCTTGGCTAGGGCGAGGATGCTCTTGAGAGAGGAATAGTCCATGTGCTTGACATCGACGTAGAGGGCTTTGAACAACGCGTCCCCGCAGCGCAGAACCCCATCGGAGTAGCTTGCCGAGGAAAGGAAATGGCCGTTTACCCAGAGGGGCTGGCGTCCTTTGAGGGACTCCGGGGTTTTGATGTAACGCATTTCATATTCCCCGAGAGCCCAAGCCATCTTGTCGGTGACTTCCTTTGGATATGGCCCGCCCATCCAGGCGTCCTCCATAGGAATATAGACCGCCACGTCGCTGTAATTGCGACCTGAACGCATGTAGTCCGAGACGGTTGTCATGTAGCGGTTGAACTTGGTCAGCTCTTCTCCTGAGAGGTTATCCTCATCCCTGGTGCTGACCTGGCAGGTGGTGTAGAACCAGTTGTCGAGCCTCCCGACCTTGTTGAAAGCGAATCCATGCCAGATGATCTGGTTCGTTCCCGTAGCGAAAAGGGCGTCGCACACGAGTTTCAAGTCCGCGATCTGCTCACGCCCCTGGTGGGGGCTTTGGCCGTGGCCGTTCTTGTAGCGAAGGCTGGTCCATCCGTACATGCAGGTAAAGGTCTCGGAGGTGACCGCGTCCTTGCTGGCCAAAGTTGCGGCCGAGGCGGCTATCTTACTGAAGCAGGGCTCGTATAGAATCGCCTCTGTCTCAGGAATATCCACGACTGTGAAAGCTGTCAGCAGGTCGGTGGGGGCCCCGCCGCACTGGGCTCTTGAGAAACCGCCGTTAGCCCTGGCGTTTTCAGTGAAAGGGATGTAAAACTCGTCCAGGACGTATCCGGACATGGTTTTCATGTAGTCGTAAAGTACATCCTCGTTGGACTTGTCCTTGAGGGTTCGCTCTTTCATGTAAGGCTCAATGTCGTAGCCATGCTGCTTTTTGAACTCTTCTCCGAAACCCGGAGTCCAAAGATAATCCGTCTCAACCTCCCAGGAGTCAACGAATATTCCTGATTTGGATCCTTTGTAGGCTTCGGCCAAGCCCTTATCCATCTTCCGGGCATATCGCCCGAAGGCCTTCCGATCCAGGTGGTTGAGGATCCTGGCCTCTCTGGGGTGGTCCCAGGTCAGAGGTCTGCGGGCGACTTCAACGGAGTCGGAATAGGTGCGGGTCTGGTCACCCTCAGGGAGATCCACATCGCTGAAAGGCCATAGGGTACCATAGGTGTAGTCGCATCCAAGTCCCAGGGAATCAGCCACTTTCTTGGCGTATGCGACCGGCTCGCTCCATTCCGGGGAAAGGAAGTCGGGGTGGGGAGTGTCAGTTTTGAGGAACATGGGATACACCCAGGCGATCTCCACTCCTCCGAACTCATGGTCTTTGAGCCAGATCAGTTGATCCCGGACATCCTTTTTGTCAACCTCAGAAGAGAACCACCACCAACGGGTGTAGGGTTTGTGGTTGCTGTAGAGAGGGGAGTCAGCCTCGGCCTCAGGAACGGGTGTCCCGCAAGACGAGAAGAACGCCAACGCTGCTGAAACTAACAATAGAATCTTTCTCATATCGATTCGGAAATAGTTCTATTTCAGGCCGGTGGATTTTGTTAGCGCCAGATAATCTCCGGTCAGGATGGTTTGGGCGCCCGCCTCCAGAGCTTTGGCGGCCTCGTCGTTCGTTCCGGCGACCGCTCCCACTCTCAAGCCTTTTTCCCCGGCTTTCCGGGCGATCTCAGCGTCAATGAGCCCGGCAGGAAGCTCAATGGCGGCGCAGCCGATAGAAGCGGCCTCATCGACGATATCCTTGCCTTCTTTACCAGCGAGGCACAGCGGAATCTTGGTCCCGGTCTCTTTCAGGGCTGCGAGAGTCGCCTTGTCGGAAGAAGTCAGATAGACATGTCCGAGGGCGTCGTAAACGAATATGTTGGTTAGGAGTTCCCTGATGCTTTCAATGCTCCACTCCTTCCCGTCAAGATGGATATTCATTATCGCATGGCAGGAGAGTTTTCTCAGGATTTCGCCGAGGGCTTTGAAACTGTTTTCCGTGGGGCTGACAGCGAATGATATTTCAGAAGCTCCGACTGCCGCCGCGGCACCGAGGGCCCCGAGAAGGCTCTCGGAAGCGAGGGATGAAAGGCCGTCAACCGCGCAGAGCCTCTTGGCGGGCGCCTCGTCGAAAGGAGGAACGATAGCCCCGCCGCCGGGACGGTATTTCCATGGCCTGCGGCCGATCTCAATGTACTCGGAGTGAAGCGCTGGCGGATTGCCATAGCCGGCCGGCTTAAGGTATTTCTTCTTGGGGTCGAAGGTCACGTCCAGGCTGGCCACCTCAGAACGGAGGGTGCCGAGTATTTCCCCTGTTGGGGCGACGACGCATGAGCAGCCGCCGAGCTCGGAGGCGAGTCCCATGGAGACCGATGCCCTGACGAGATAGGCTCCGGTGTTGTAGGCGCAGAAGGTGTTGATGATGTCCAGCGCCCGGAATGTGTCGCTGCGCTGGTGCGAGACTCCGACGATGACATCGGGCTTCCAGCGGGCTATGTTGGAGTAATTCTCGTAGAAGTAGAAGTCGTAGCATGTCATGAAAGCGTAGCGGACCCCATCTATCTGAAGAATATAGGGCTGCGTCCACTCCTGGGTGTACCTCATGTCGAGCTTGTCCCACTCGCCCCTGGTGAGGTGCTCCTTGAAATATTCACCGACGATCTCCCCGTTCCTGTAGAAGACGTACATGGCGTTTCTCGGGACCTCCAGGCTGGTGTCCACGACTCCGGCGAAAATCAGTGAATTACAACGCTTCGCGGTCTCGGCGCAGAGTTTGAGTAACTTAGGGCCGTTGCGCTTTGAGGTCTCAAGAAAGTCTTCCCTTGAGGTCGTGTTGCCTGGAACCTCACAGAACTCCGGCAGCACTATGATGTCGAGGGATTCGTCGCATTTCCTGAGCTCTTCCATGGTCCATTCGAAGCAGGCGTCGAGGCCTTGGCGGTCGAGGGAAAATGGTTGCTGGATGACACGGGCCTTCATTGGAGCGCCAAAAGAGGGGAGCGCTACAGCGGCAAGGCTTATCGCCAGGATGAGTAATCTTTTCATATTCATTTATTTATCTTTACCGAAGAACTTATCTATAACAAGGGCTATCGCTCCATCACCTGTCACATTGCACCCGGGGCCGTAGCCGTCCAACGCGAGGTAAAGCGTCATGACCAAGGCGGTCTGGTCCGGGGAGAATCCCATCACGGACTCCAGCAGACCGATCGAGGCCATCAGGACTCCTCCCATCACTCCCGGAGCGGCCACCGCCGCTATTCCTTGGAGAAGGACGAAGTTGACATAAACGGCGAAAGGAATCGGGGTGCCAGTGAGGTAGGCGACCGCTATCGCCGAGGCGGCGAGCTTGATTGTCGATCCGCACATGTGTACGGTCGAGCATAGAGGAATAGTGAAGTCCACGATGTCATCTCGCACTCCGTTTTTGCGGGTGCAGGCTGAGGTCATGGGGATCGCCGCGGAGGAAGAACAGATAGAGAATGCCGTCAAGTACGCCGGAACCATGTTCCAGAGGCATTTGAAAGGGTTCTTGCCGGCTATGATCCCTGCGATGCAGTACTGGATCACCAGGAACACGATGGTAAGTGCGAAGCCTGTCAGGATGATCTTGAATCCGGATCCGAGCACAACTCCGATGACTCCCCGGGCTCCCATCTCGCAGATCATCGTGAAGATGTAGAGCGGAAGCATCGGGATAATCACTTTCTCGATGGTCAGCTTGATGATCTCGCCAAAGTCATCGAATGCCTTCTTAAGTGGAACTGAGCCAGTGAATATGATGCCTATTCCTAACATGAAGGAGAGCAGAAGGGCAGTCAGGATGTCGCAGACAGGTGTGATCTTCAAGTCGAGATAAGGCTGGAACTCCTTGGCGGACAGGGCTTCAGCGGACAATTCTCCGGCTTGAAGGTAATGTGGGAAAAGGTTCGAGGAGCACACATGGGCGAAGAATCCGGAGCAGATCGTTGAGAGGTAGGCTATCGCGATGACAGCCATGAGCATCTTACCCGCTTTCTTCCCCACATTGGCGATCGCTGGGGTGACCAGTCCGAGAATCAGCAGGGGAATAATGAACTTCAGGATCTGGGCGAACAGCACGTTGAATGTCTTCAGGACGCGCACCAGGGCATCTGGCGCGACTAGCCCCAAAAGTGCTCCGCAGACAATGGCGATGATGACCTTGGCGAACAGTCCGAATCTGATTTTTTTCATTGTTGGGAACCGGTTTTAGCGTTATCAAATATAGCTAAAATCTCCGGATTTAGTATTTTCGCGGTCGGTATGGATGTGAATATGGTCATTTTTGACTTGGATGGGACCCTTATCGACACGATAGGGGATCTGTCGGCAGCTGTGGAGCATGCTTTGGCCCGGGGAGGATTTCCCGGGCACACTGTTGATGAGTACAGGAATATGGTGGGTCACGGGATAAGGAACCTTGTGACCAAGGCTTTGCCGGAAGGTTCTTCGGAGGAAGTTATAGACATCACCCTCGGGAGATTCGTGGAGTATTATACGGCGCATATCGATGTGCTTTCGAGGCCGTATCCAGGTATTCATGAGTTGCTGCGGGAGCTTTCGTCGGAAGGAGTCAGGCTGGCTGTGGCGTCCAATAAGTTCCAGGCTGGCACTGAGGCACTTATCCGGCGCTTTTTCTCCGACATCCCGTTTGTCAAGATTCTGGGCAATGCTCCAGGACTGCCCCTCAAGCCCGATCCCGAAGTCATTCGCCTCGCCATCGCCGCCGGTGTCGATTCAGTTGGTTTAGAGGCGGCAAGGCCCGATCCCGCCTCCCTGCGCTTCGCGCCCTATCCGGGTAAATGGTCGTCGGAATCGACCTTGCCGCCTCAGACTGCCGGTGGCGAGCCGGCAAAAGAGCTGGTGAGTGCTGTGATGGTAGGGGATTCGGGGACGGATATCAGGACAGCGAGGAACGCCGGGATCCCGGCGATAGCGGTGTCGTGGGGGTTCCGGCCGAGAGCGGATCTCGAAATAGCGGACGCTATTGCCGACACCCCTGGACAACTGAAGGATTTTATTCGTATATTTACACAAAAGAATTGATAACACTATTATGAAAAAAGTGATCATCGCGGCCCTCGCCGCATTCCTGTGCGCCTTCACGGCACTCGCCCAGGATCTTCCCGACAATGACTGGGCAAACTTCAAACGTTATTCACAAGCCAATTCAGAGGTTACGGTCAAGCCGCTTGCCGTCCTTATGGGAGACTCCATAACCGACGGATGGTTCAGCCAGGATCCTGACTTCTTCAAGCAGAACAACCTTCTCGGCCGAGGCATCAGCGGCCAGGTTACCTCTCACATGGTCGTGAGGTTCCGCAGGGATGTGGTTGATCATCATCCCAAATATGTCGTTATCCTCGCCGGAATCAACGACATCGCGCGCAACAACGGTTACATCTCCCTCGAGGACACCTTCGGCAACATCGTCTCGATGTGCGAGATAGCCAAGGCCAACAAGATCAAGCCCGTGCTCTGCACCCTTGTTCCTTCCGCATACATCCGCTGGCGTCCGGCGATCAAGGACACCAAAGAGCAGGTCGCCAAACTGAATGCCATGATTAAGGAATATGCCAAGGCGAAACACTACAAAGTGGTTGATTACGCCACGGTCCTTGCCGACGCCAACGGTGAGACTCGTACCGACCTCTCCGGTGACTCGGTGCACCCTAACCTGGCCGGCTACAAGCTCATGGAAGAGGCCCTCATGAAGGTCATCCGCTAGATCTTATTTCCGGAATTTGTTTGAGATAATTTGCTCCAGCCGCTCCAGTCTTTGTGCCTTGGAGCGGATGAAGCGTAGCCTGACATGGGCGGAGACCCCCTCGGGGAAGGGCTCGGTTATCGAGTCTACCCATCCTTCCAGGGCGAGTCGCCTGTTCACCTCCATCCTCGCCACATTCTCGTCCAGGGTCGTGTCGATAACGATCGTGGCTTCGGAAGCGACATCGCCCAGTCTCCTGTCCACCATGTCATCAAGGGAATCCCTCATGTGGATCTCATTGTCCTGAATGGTTTTCAAGGAGTCTATCGCCCTGAGATTCCCGGCGATCACGTTCGAGAGACTGTCTATAGTGACCTCATATTGACGGGTTCTCATGCCCATCTTGATGGAGATCAGGCATGGGGCGATGATGAGCGCGGCGATGAGGATGTTTCGGATGATTTTCATATCATCTGATATTCGCTATGCTCATTATGTCGGCGAAGACTCCGGCCGCGGTCACGTCCGCCCCGGCTCCGTATCCCTGGATGAGCATTGGGTGCTTGTTGTAGCGCTCAGTCGTGAGGAGAATGATGTTGTTCGATCCGTCCAGGACATAGAATGAGTGCTGCATCGGGATCTCCCTGAGCGATATGGAACACTTGCCATTGTCATTGACGGCCACGAATCTCCATCTCTTGCCTTCCGACTGGAGCCTCTTCCGTTCGGCCTCGAACTTCTCGTCAAGTTGTGGAAGCTTCGCCCAGAACTCGTCCAGGCTGCAGTCGAAGAATGATTCGGGGATGAAAAGATTGGCCTGGACATCTTCCATATTGACCTGATAGCCAGCCTCCCTTGAGAGGATGACAAGCTTCCTGATGACGTCGGTCCCGGAAAGGTCGACTCTGGGATCGGGCTCGGAGAAACCTTGCTCCTTGGCCATCCTGACCGTCTGGCTGAAGGGAATGTCGGCGGAAAGAGTGTTGAATATGAAATTCAAGGTCCCGCTGACAACGGCCTCCATTTTCAGGATGCGGTCGCCGCTGTTGCGAAGATCGTTGATTGTACCGATGATGGGAAGCCCCGCGCCCACATTCGTCTCGAAAAGGTACTTGACTCCTCTTTGGCGGGATATGTCCTTGAGCCTCTTATAGTTGGAATAGTCGGAAGAGGCGGCTATCTTGTTTGCGGCCACAACTGATATTCCTCGGCTCAGGAAGTCCTCGTAGAGGGCCGCTATCTCGGCGCTGGCGGTGCAGTCTACAAAGACTGAGTTGAAAATATTCATTCCGATGATCTCGTCCCTGAGCTTGGCGGTCGTCAGGGGCATGCCATTCTCGAGGGACTCTCTCCAGTTGTCCAGGTCGATCCCGTCCCGGTTGAAAACGCCCTTCACGCTCCTCGCGATCCCGACCACGTTTATCTTGAGGTTGTGCTCTTCCATCAGTTTCTGCCTCTGGCTCTGGATCTGGGTGATGAGCCTGCTGCCGACAGTCCCGATTCCGCACAGGAAGAGGTTGAGCTCCTGGTATTCGGACAGGAAGAAGCTGTCATGGATGACGTTGAGGGACTTCCGGAGCTGATTCCGGTCAACTATAAAGGAGATGTTGGATTCGGAAGCGTCTTGAGCGAAAGCGCTGACGCTGATGCCGTTCCTGCCCAAGGTGGCGAAGAGTTGTCCGGCTATTCCCGGAGTGTTCCTCATGTTGTCACCGATGACCGAAAGGGCAGCGAGAGAGTCCTTGACCTTGACGGGGGAGAGGGAACCGTTGTCTATTTCCCTGGCGAATGTCCAGTCCAGCACGCTCTTGGCCCTCTGCGCGTCGTTGGAACTGACACCAATTGAGATGCCTGTCTCGGAAGCGGACTGGCAAACGAGGAAAGCGCTGATTCTCTCAAGAGCCAATGCCGTGAATATCCTGCAGTTGACTCCGACGACTCCGGCCATGGAGGTACCGGACAGTGTGATGAGGCTGACATTGTCGATTGAAGACACGCCCCTGATGGCCTTTTCTCCGCTTACGCTGGCCTTGAGGATGGTGGTTCCGCTGCCGGAAGGGTTGAACAGGTTCCTGACCACGGTGGGGATTCCTTTGGCGTTGACGGGGAAAAGGGCTGGAGGGTAGATAAGGCCAACTCCGAAGTTGCACAATTCCATGGCTTCCCGGTAGCTCATCTCTTTGATGAGATAGGCTGTCTTGACTTCTGAAGGATTGGCCGTCATGAAGCCGTCCTTGTCGGTCCATATCTCGAGCCTCTCGGCGTCATTGGTGGCAGCGATCAAGCTCGCCAGATAGTCTGAGGCTCCAATCTGGAGATCTGTGAGCTCACTGGCGGCGAACCCGTCCGGGATTATTCCGGGGACAATGAATTTCCCTCCGTGGGGCATCAGGATGTCCGGGTGCCCGGCCAGGCAAGTCTGCGGAGTGACAGTCATGGATCCGGTCACCATGGATTGAAGTTTTTTCTGGAAACCGTCAGGCACGACAATAATGGCGTCGCCTTGGGTGGAATCGACAACTGCTTTGATCTTGGAAAGATTGCTTTCTTCAGCGAATAAACCGGCTCCGAACTTGAGGACTTTCATTGTTAGCTTCGTTTTTTGAGGGTCAAAGAAAGCCAATTTTTCTGTTATTTCCGAATTTATCGCGTATATTCGCACATGAACAAAAATTTTCGGTCATGAAAAAATTCTTGCTCAAACTTTTAATGGGAGCCTCGCTGACTACCTCTGTTTTCATATTCCAGGCATGCTACGGCCCGGCTATCCCTGATGTCGACATCCCCAGGGACCAGACCCAGTTGCAGGAAGCAATTCCTGAGAATCCGGAAGTGCTTGAGGACGAGGAGATTGAAGCTGAATCAGAAGAGGAGGCTACTCCAGAGTCTCTTTGACGTTGTAGCGGTTCCTTTCTTGTGAGTTGCGCGAGATCAACTCGCAGATGAAACCGGCGAGGAACAGTATCACACCCAACATCACGGCGACCAGCGCGAGGTAGAACAGAGGCTGGTCGGTTACAGCCCTGAACGGTACGTTGTGGGCTTGGTGGACAAGTTTCGCGATTATGATCCAGATTGTCATCACGAAACCGACCAGGAACATCAGCATGCCGGAAAAACCGAAGAAATGCATGGGTTTCTTCCCGAATGTGCTTAGGAACCAAAGCGAGAGAAGGTCGAGGAATCCGTTCACGAATCTCTCCATTCCGAATTTGCTTTTCCCGAATTTCCTTTTCTGGTGATGAACCGGTTTCTCGGTTATCTTTCCGAAACCGGCGTTCTTGGCCAGATACGGGATGTAGCGGTGCATCTCACCATAGACCTCGATATTCTTGACCACCTCGTTCCTGTAGGCTTTAAGCCCGCAGTTCATGTCATGGAGCTTTATCCCGGTGATCCATCTGGCCGTGGCGTTGTAGAGTTTAGAGGGCAGGTTCTTGGTCACTTTGTTGTCCTGCCTGTGCTGCTTCCAGCCGGAGACCACGTCATAGCCATCCTCGGTGACCATCCGGTACATCTCCGGGATTTCCTCCGGAGAATCCTGCAGGTCCGCGTCCATCGTGAAGACCACTCTGCCGCATGCTTTCTCAAAACCATGGAACAGGGCGGCAGACTTGCCGTAATTGCGGCGGAAAGATATTCCTTTGATTCTGTCGTCACCTTCGGCGAGCTCCTTGATCTTTGCCCACGATCCGTCAGTGCTGCCATCATCCACGAAAATGACCTCATAGTCAAATCCGCCCGCGTTCATCACGCTCCTAATCCATGCGAGAAGCTCCCCGAGGGATTCTTCCTCGTTGAATAGGGGAACTATGATCGAAAGGTCTTTTGAATATTCCATGTCTATTGATTGTCAATTGTTTCCTCGTTATCAATGTCAGCGAAAGGATCGTTCGGGACCGCGGACCTCGCGAAGAGGGTGGAGTACAGCCATCCCCAGAGGAAACAGTAGATGAGTGTGCCGAATGCCATGTAATAGGGCATTTTCGGCAGCATCTTCTGGAAGGCCGCCTCCGTGTTGGAATCCATCATGGAAGAATAGCTCGTGCGGAAGACCTCGAGGATCTCATCCATGGCCCCTGGATTGATCACCAGGAGGTTGATGATTGAATATGCTGCGACAACGATCGATGAGAACAAGGCGAGTTTCAACCCGTAGCGCTGGAGCCTGGGATAGTCCACTCCTTCGTAAGTGGAGTGGAATCTGACCATGAACTTCTTGAATACCATGGCGCAAAGGACCAGTTTCCCGGCCCACGCCATAAATCCAAGAAAACCGCCGGCGATTCCGTTCACTTTGCCACAAAGGGCGGAGATTGTCTCGGCGGCGATCGTCAATACTGCCAGGACCAGGCCCGCGATTGAGGCGCTGTTCCATGATTCGCCGGATGTGAATTCTTTCTTCATGACTGTTAGCTGCGTATGTTGTGCAAAAATAGCAAAATTATTGTTATCTTTGTCGACTGTCAAATAATATAGGTTATGATCAATATCACATTTCCTGACGGCAGCGTCAGGGCGTTCGAGAAAGGAGTGACTGGCTACGAGATCGCGAAGAGCATCAGCCCGCGTCTTGCGGAGGAGGTTCTCGCTGTTGCTGTGAAGCCTGCGGGTGACACTACGATTGGGAAGGGACAGACAATCGACCTGAACCGTCCCATTGAGGAGGACAGCACCATATTTCTGCTCAAATGGGAGGATGACGAGGCGAAGAGGGTGTTCTGGCACTCATCGTCCCACCTTATGGCCGAGGCGCTTGAGGACTTGTATCCCGGTGTCAAGTTCGGTATAGGTCCCGCCATCGAGAACGGTTTTTACTATGATGTGGATCTTGGTGACCACCAGCTCACCGACGCCGATTTCCCCAAGATCGAGAAGAGGATGCTCGAACTGGCCCGCGAGAAGCAGGACTATACCAGGATCTCCGTGCCCAAGGCCGAGGCTCTCAAGCATTTCGAGGAAAAGGGAGACCAGTACAAGTGCGAGCTCATCAGCGAGCTTGAGGATGGTACCATCACATATTACACCAATGGTCATTTCACCGATCTCTGCAGGGGACCGCACCTGCGCAACACCGAAGTCATCAAGGCTGTCAAGCTGACCGCTCTCGCCGGCGCTTATTGGCGCGGCGACGAGACCCGCGGGCAGCTTACCCGTATCTACGGCATCACCTTCCCCAAGAAGTCCATGCTTGACGAGTATCTCGTGGTCCTTGAGGAAGCGAAGAAGAGAGACCACCGCAAGCTTGGCAAGGAGATGGAGCTTTTCACCTTCTCGAGCCGTGTCGGTATGGGCCTTCCTCTCTGGTTGCCAAGAGGTTCCGTTATGAGATTCGAGTTGGAGAAATTCCTCAGGCGCAAGCAGAATGAATATGGATACCTGCCGGTTGTGACCCCTCATATCGGAAGCAAGGACCTGTACGTAACCTCCGGCCACTACGCCAAGTACGGCAAGGATTCCTTCCAGCCGATCCACACGCCCCAGGAGGGCGAGGAGTACATGCTGAAGCCGATGAACTGCCCTCACCATTGCGAGATATTCCGTTCTTCTCCCCGCTCTTACAGGGATCTGCCTTTGAGAATGGCCGAGTTCGGTACGGTGTACCGTTACGAGCAGAGCGGTGAGCTCCACGGACTTACCAGGGTACGCTCCTTCACGCAGGACGACGCCCACATGTTCGTCACCCCCGACCAGCTGAAGGGAGAGTTCGAGAAAGTTATCGAGCTGATCCTCTATGTTTTCAAGATCTTCAAGTTCGACAAGTACACCGCCCAGGTCTCCTTGAGGGATCCTAACAACAAGGCCAAGTACATCGGTTCCGACGAGAACTGGGAGAAGGCTGAGAACGCCATCATCGAGGCCGCTGCCGAGATGGGACTAAAGACAGTCGTGGAATATGGAGAGGCGGCTTTCTATGGCCCGAAGCTCGACTTCATGGTCAAGGACGCCATCGGAAGAAAATGGCAGCTTGGCACAATCCAGGTGGACTACAACCTTCCTGAGAGGTTCCAGCTGGAATACACCGCCGCTGACGGAAGCAAGCAGCGTCCCGTCATGATTCACCGCGCCCCCTTCGGATCGATTGAGAGGTTTACCGCCGTGCTTCTTGAGCACACGGGTGGACACCTGCCCCTGTGGCTCAGCCCGGATCAGGTTAAGGTCTTGCCTATCAGCGAGAAGTATTCAGATTTCGCGAAAAAAGTTTGCGGATTGCTGAATAATTCCGATATTCGCGCCTCTATAGATGACAGAAACGAGACCCTCGGTAAGAGAATCCGTGAGATCTCGTTGTTAAGGGTGCCTGTGCTGGCTATCGTGGGAGAGAAGGAAGTGGAGCAGGGTACTGTTTCTGTCAGAAAGGAAGGCGCCGACGCTGGCGTTATGAAGTTGGATGAGTTTGTGGCGTGGCTGAAGGCCCAGATGGCCTCCGAGCTCGCTTGAAGTTGTACGATTAATATATAGGAGATTATTAAGAGCTTAATTTAAAAACAGGAATGCCTTACAAGAAACGTTACGGAGGTTCAAGACCATCAACCGGATTCAAACCGTCCGGTCCGAAGCCCGCAGGCGGGGTTCGGGGCCAGCGTTCATTTGTCCGCCAGAAAGCGGATGATGAGCTGAACATCAATGAGGAGATCACAGCTTCTCAGGTCCGTCTTGTCGGCGACAACATCGCCGAGCCAGGCATTTATCCTATTTCCAAGGCTCTGGCCATGGCCGACGAGCAGGAACTTGACCTTGTCGAGATCAGCGCCAAAGCTGATCCGCCGGTCTGCAAGATCCTTGACTATCAGAAGTACCTCTATCAGCAGAGGAAGAAGGCCAAGGAGATGAAGCAGAACGCCTCCAAGGTGACTATCAAGGAGATCCGTTTCGGTCCCAACACCGATGAGCATGATTTCCAGTTCAAGCTCAAGCATGCCCAGGAGTTTCTCGAGGAAGGTTCCAAGGTCAAGGCCACGATCTTCTTCCGCGGCCGTTCGATCATGTTCGCCGACCAGGGAGAGAAGCAGCTCCTTCGCTTCGCCGTGGAGCTCGAGGAATTCGGCCGTGCCGAGAATATGCCTTCCCTTGAGGGAAAGAGGATGACGATGATGATCGCCCCTGTGAAGAAAAAATAAGATAAAGCCGCCGTGAGCGCGGCAAATAATATTAACAGTTTAATTATTTAAAACAATGGCAAAGCTTAAGACCGTCTCCGGTGCCAAAAAGCGTTTCGCGCTTACCGGAACTGGAAAAATCAAGAGGAAGCACGCTTATCACAGCCACATCCTCACCAAGAAGACCAAAAAACGCAAGAGAAATCTTGACCACTTCGCGATCGTCGAGAAGGACGACCTCAAGAGGGTAAGGGAAATGTTGGTCCTGTAGTTTCATTATTGTTTAACTTGGAACGCAGCCGTAAAGAACCGCCAAGCCGCGGTAGCTGCCTCCAGAAAAAGATCAGATTATGCCAAGATCAGTCAATTCAGTAGCCTCTCGGGCTCGCCGCAAGCAGATTCTCAAGCGACCCCGCGGATATTTCCTCTACCGCCGAAATGTCTGGACCGTAGCGC
>JAEEGL010381171.1_pt1 | contig 22134 bp, 17 predicted proteins | sample 9134231 | NCBI WGS metagenome assembly JAEEGL01 (sample SAMN16246548, study PRJNA631951) | gut metagenome | biome: gut microbiome; feature: rumen; material: fiber-attached | host: Bos | place: Iran: Karaj | collected 2018-10 | reverse complement strand
AGACGTAGGTCTTCTGCCCGAGCACAAGTCCAGATATCCGCACGAGTTCTCCGGCGGACAGAGACAGCGTGTAGGCATAGCCAGAGCCATGATAATGGACCCCAAGTTCATAGTTGCGGACGAGCCCATTTCGGCGCTGGACGTATCCATACGTGCCCAGGTCCTGAACCTCATGAACAAGCTTCAGGCAGAAAAACAGCTGACTTATCTGTTCATAGCCCACGACCTTTCAGTCGTAAGGTTCATTGCGGCCAGAATAGCTGTTATACACCTGGGAAGGATAGTCGAGATAGCGGATTCTGAGACTCTGTTCGAGTACCCGCTGCACCCGTACACCGTATCCCTGCTTTCCGCGGTACCTATGCCGGACCCGGTAGTAGAGAGGACCAGAAGACACAAGGTCTACGATCCTTCCGTACTGGATCAGTCCGGAGCGCCTGCCGAGATGCGCGAGATACGTCCGGGACACTTCGTTCTGGCAACCGAAAACGAGCTTCCGAAATACGAAGCCCGCGTAAAGAAGCTGGAAGAGGAACTTGCTCAGAGAACGCAGTAGGCTAAAACTGCAGAAACGATCAAATAAAGAATACCGAGCCAGAGAGGATAGTTAAAAGCATCCTCTCTGTCTTTTTTTACTTCTTTTTCGTAGACGTCGAAAGGTTTGACTATCCCGTTTGTAAGTCCGCGGGAAACAGTATATCTGGCGCGGTCCAGATCGCCGTGGAGGATGAAAGAGTAGAATATTCCGACCACGATCAAAAGAAGGCTTATTATGGTAAGTGCATTGGTAAACAGAAGCAGACGGTTGCCTTCGGCTCTGGCGGACCTTACTGCAGGATAAGCCAAAGTGACTACCAGATGGCCTATCAGCGCTGTTAACTTTATGTTTTTAAAGCGTTTGAACATCGTTTACACCGTTCTTTTCGCAGATATCGTTTATGGGGCAGCGCCCGCACTCCGGACCGCGCGCGTGGCAGCAGCGCCTTCCGTGGAATATGAGGGCGTGGTGAGCCAGGGTCCACTTATCATTTGGAATGGCCCTCTGAAGCCCTAATTCGGTCCTCAGGACGTTTTTTTCGGCTGTAAGGCCAATTCTATTGGCCAGCCTGAAAACATGCGTGTCCACGGCGATCTGCTGCTGTCCGAAGCCTTCCGCGAGCACTACGTTGGTGGTCTTTCTGCCTACTCCCGGCAGCGATACCAGGGAATCGTAATCTCCCGGGACTTCGCCGCCGAACCTGTCCAGAAGCTGCCGGCTCATGGCAAGCAGGCTTTTGGATTTGTTCTTGTATAGTCCTATGCTGCGTATGTAGTTCTGGATCTCTTCCTCGGAAAGCTTTACCATGGACTGCGCGTCCGGGGCGGCCGCGAACAGGGCCGGCGTAGCCTTGTTTACGCTGGCGTCCGTAGTCTGGGCGGAAAGCATCACACTTACCAGCAGCTGGTAGCGCGTTCCGTAATCCAGGGCGCACGCGGCGTCCGGGTACTCCTTTTCCAGAGCGTCTATTACTTTTACGACGTTTTTCTTTGTAAGCATACAGAAAGTATATAATAGAACGCGTTTCTGTTCAAGCGGCGGCTGAAACTCCCTTCCCGGACGCATTCTAAGTTCTTGCATTTACTATCTCGAAGTAATATAATTATTTGGTACGAGAATGCGGCTCGTAGTTTTATCGAGCCAAAACGTAAAAAGGTCGAAAAGAAAATGGAAAAGAAATCTAGTTTTGCAGCCCCTATAATCGTTCTGGTAGCCATCTGCTTCGTGGCGTCCGCGGTACTGGCCGGCGTGTTCAAGATCACGGACCCGCTGATCCAGACCCGCGCTCAGGAGGCGGCCAATAAGGCCATGACGGAAGTCCTTCCCGAAGGTAGAGAGTTCACAGCTTTCAGCGGCGAGATGGTCGACGGAATAACCGCGGCCTACTCCACCGGAAACGGCGCCGGAACGGTCAGCTCCACCAGCTTCAACGGATTCGGCGGAGCGGTAAAGCTGATGGTCGGCGTAGACAAGGAAGGCAAAGTCACCGGCATACAGGTAATGGAACAGAGCGAGACCCCGGGCGTAGGTTCCAACGCGCTCACTCCCGAGTATCTTGCAAGATTTACCGGAGCGGATTCCGTGGACGGAATAGACGCTTACTCCGGAGCCACATTCACTTCCAAGGCTGTCAAGAGAGGCGTGGAAGCGGCTCTTAAGCAGGCAGCGGCTATAAGCGGCGGCGGAAACGCAGGCCCGTCCCAGGATGCCCTCATTTCCGAGGCAGTGTTCAAGCTGATCCCCGGGATCAAGGAGTACTTCATAATCGGCAGTTCCGCTGACGGCCAGACGGTAGTATATTCCGACGGCAACGCTACCGGATCTCATACCGGATACGCCATACAGGCCCAGGCCAAGGGCCACGATGGAGACATCAAGGTCATCGTAGGTCTGGACAAGGACGGAAAGATCACCGGAGTCATCCCTGTAGCAAGCAGCGAGACCATAGGCGCTGACGCTCTTAAGAACGAGGCTTTCCTTAACCAGTTCGTAGGAGAGACCGCGGTAGGAGAAGCCGGCAGCAAGACCATAGACGGCGTAAGCGGCGCTACGTTTACAAGCAATGCCGTCGTGGAATGCGTAAAGAACGCGCTGGCCATGTTCGCGACACTCACCAAGTAGTCGGTCGGAAACAGGACGTTACTTGAAGAAAAAGATCTTAACAACAATATCGATCATAATAACTGCCGCAGTTCTGCTTACAGGCTGCGGCATTGTTGACGGCGGAGCAAGGACGAAGTTCTCCGACCAGTATTTTGACGTGTTCGACACTGTGGTCACGGTGACTGCCTACTGCAAGGACCGCAAAGGCTTCGACGCGGTCAACACGGAGATCCACGAAACGCTCAAGCATTACCATCAGATCTTCGACATCTATAACGAGTACGACGGCATGACAAACGCGGCGACCCTGAACAGACTTGCCGGAAGCGGCGAGCCCGCGGACGTGGATCCGGAGCTTGCGGAGCTCATAGAATATACCAAAAGCATGTACGCGCAGACGAACGGCAAGGTGAACGCGGCGATGGGCGCCGTGCTTAAACTGTGGCACGAGGCAAGGACCTTAAGCCTGAACGATCCTGCTAAGGCGTACATACCTTCCGCGGCGGACCTTAAGGAAGCCGCGCAGCACTGCAGCATCGACGATGTGAACGTGTACACCGGCGCTCAGGGATCCCGCGTCAGCCTGAACGACCCGCTGATGAGCCTGGACCTGGGAGCTTTCGCGAAAGGCTGGGCAGTGGAAAAGACCGCGAAGCTTCTGGAGAGCAAAGCGGACGAGCTGGAAAAGCAGGGAATAGGCGGGATAATAATCAGCGCCGGCGGCAACGTGCGGATGATAGGCGAAAAGCCGGAAGGCACGTGGAAAGTAGCGATACAGGACCCGGACAGCTCCGACGGATCGGCTTACATAGCCGTTATAGACGACGCGAAAGGCTCCGTGGTGACCAGCGGAGCGTACCAGCGTTACTTCGAATACAACGGTAAAAAGTATCACCACATAATCGACGGCGACACGCTGATGCCGGAGGACCGCTATCTCTCCGTGTCGGTGCGGACGGCTGATTCCGGCTACGCGGACGCGCTGTCCACCGCGCTGTTCAACATGGACCCGGAAGAAGGCAAAGCTTTCGCCGAAGGTCTGGAAGGCGTGGAAGTACTGTGGATCCTTCCGGACAGGACCATGGTAAAGACCACCGGATGGTGATGGCGCGGCGAAGCAGAGACTCAGCGTCCGGATGCCGCGGACAGTAATTCCGGAAATAATAAAAGCGGCCTGCGTTTTCGCGCGGACCGCTTTTGTAATTCTTATGTTTTCTACGCCAGATCAACTATGTCGGCTGCCATGGCGGAACCCGTGGGATCCTTGCCGGCGCCGCGTCCGGTGAGCAGTATCTTGTCCGCCATGTTGCAGTGCAGATATATGGCGTTGAACTCGTTGCGGACTGTGGACAGCGGATTGTCCATGGGGACCTGCGTGGGCTTTACGAAGGCCTTTACGCTTCCGTCTTCCATAAGTTCCGCGCTGGCCAGAAGCTTAAGCTTGCATCCGTTCTGGGTCGCGAGTCTAAGGTCGTCTCTGGTCAGCTTCGTGATGCCTGTCCTGTCCAGATCCGTGGGCTTTATGTATATGCCGAAGCACTCGGCTATGAGTATGCTCAGCTTGTTGGCGGAGTCTATTCCTTCCACGTCGGCGGTGGGGTCCGCCTCTGCGAAGCCCTTGGCCTGCGCCTGCTTGAGCGCGTCCGCGTAGGAATTGTTGTCCTCTTCCATCTTGGTGAGTATGTAATTGGTGGTGCCGTTGACTATGCCTTCCACCTTGGTTATCCGGTTGGCGACCAGAGATTTGCGTATGGTCTCGATCACGGGAATGGCGCCGCCTACGGAAGCCTCGTATCTTATCTGCACGCCGTTCTCCGCGGCGGTCTTCTGCAGAAGATCGTAGTTGGCCGCTACTACTGCCTTGTTGGGCGTTACGACGTGCTTGCCCGCGCGCAGAGCTTTCAGGATGAACTCTCTGGCAAGGTCCATTCCGCCTATTATCTCCGCCACGATCTTTATCTCCGGATCCGCGAGTATGGCGTCGTAATCCTGGGTGAAGAGTTCCCTGGGAGCGAACCCGGACTCTATCACCTTGGGGTTGATCTCCAGGATCTTCTTGACTTCTACTTTCTTGCCGGTCTTTCTTTCTATCTCGGCGGCGTTCTTCGTAAGCGCGGTATACGTGCCTTTGCCTACGGTGCCGAACCCGAGGAGCGCGACTTTGGTGCTCATGGTGTACCTCCGAAAATTAACGGATAAACGAGGTATATTTCCAAGCTTGTAATGCAATAATTAACTTATTGATGTATAATTATAGAGCAAAAACCTATTATCTTCAAGTGTTGTAAAGGAGTCAAACATGAAGAAAACAGTTAAGGACATAGATGTAAAGGGCAAGCGCGTCATCTGCCGCTGCGACTTCAACGTCCCGATGAAGGAAGGCGTCATCACCGACACCAACAGGATCACCGCGGCTCTGCCGACCATCAAGTATCTGCTGGAGAACGGCGCGTCCGTGATCCTGATGAGCCACCTGGGAAGACCCAAGGGAGAACCCAAGGCTGAGTTCACTCTTAAGCCGGTAGCCGACAAGATCGCCGAGCTCCTGGGACAGGAAGTCATCTTCGCGGACGCCGACAAGGTGGTCGACGACGCGGTGCGCGCTCAGGCCGGGGAACTTAAGCCCGGCCAGGTAATGCTGCTGCAGAACCTCCGCTACAGACCGGAAGAGGAGAAGAACGATCCGGAATTCTCCAAGGATCTTGCTTCCCTTGCGGACATCTACGTTAACGACGCGTTCGGAACGGCTCACAGAGCCCACGCCTCCACTGCCGGCGTTGCGGACTATCTGCCCGCGGTAAGCGGATTCCTGATCGAGAAGGAGCTTCAGTTCCTGGGCGAGGCCGTGAACGACCCGAAGAGACCGTTCGTAGCGGTACTGGGCGGATCCAAGGTATCCGACAAGATAGGCGTCATAGAGAACCTGATCGAAAAGGCCGACACCATAATAATCGGCGGCGGAATGGCTTACACCTTCGTAAAGGCCGCCGGATATCCGGTAGGAACATCCCTCTGCGAAGAGGACAAACTGGACCTGGCAAACGATCTTAAGAAGAAGGCGGATGCCAAGGGCGTCAAGCTGATGCTGCCTGTCGATACCGTAATAGCCGACAAGTTCGCCGCCGACGCGAAGAGCAAGGTAGTGGACATCAAGAAGATCCCGGAAGGCTGGATGGGTCTGGACATAGGTCCCAAGACCGCGAAGCAGTACGCGGACGAAGTAAGGAAGGCCGGAACGGTAGTCTGGAACGGACCCATGGGCGTGTTCGAGTTCGAGAAGTTCGCCGAAGGCACCAAGGCGGTAGCCTTCGCGATGGCCGAGTCCGAAGCTACCACGGTAGTGGGCGGCGGCGACAGCGCTTCCGCAATGAAGCAGTTCGGTCTGGAAGACAAGATCACCCACATCTCCACGGGCGGCGGCGCTTCGCTGGAGTTCCTGGAAGGCAAGGTCCTCCCGGGCGTGGCGGTACTTCAGGACAAGTAATATCATAAGATCTACGGGGCGGCGGCAGCATTTTGCCGCCGCATCCTGACTGAAAAGAAAGGAGAAGGCATGAGAAAGCCTTTCATCGCAGGAAACTGGAAGATGTACAAGACCGCGGAGCAGGCCAGGGCGTTCGCGGAGGAGTTCAAGAAGCTCTGCAAGCCCAGCGACGTAAGAGTAGCAATAGCGGCTCCGTTTACCCAGCTGTGGGCGCTTAAGGAAGCGTTCGCCGGCAGCGGCATAGGCGTCGCGGCTCAGAATATGCACTGGGCGGACGAAGGCGCTTACACCGGAGAGGTGAGCGCGGCGATGCTGAAGGAGATAGGCGTCGATTACTGCATAATCGGCCACTCGGAGCGCAGGCAGTACTTCAACGAGACGGACGAGACCGTAAACAAGAAGGTCCTTAAGGCTCTGGCGGAAGGCATACTTCCCATACTCTGCTGCGGCGAGTCCCTGGAGACGCGCGACGCCGGAGAGCAGAACGCTTTCGTGGAAGCTCAGATACGCGCGGACTTCGCGGGTGTCTCCGCGGAAGACGCCAGGAAGGTGACCGTCGCCTACGAGCCCATCTGGGCAATAGGCACGGGCCGCACCGCAAGCCCAGAGCAGGCGCAGGAGATGTGCGCCTACATCAGGAACGTTCTTAAGGACATCTACGGCGAGGATATCTCCGAGGAGATAACCATCCAGTACGGCGGCAGCGTAAAGCCCGCCAACGCTTCCGATCTGATGAATCAGGACGACATAGACGGCGCTCTGGTCGGCGGAGCCAGCCTTAAACCGGCGGACTTCATAGAGATCGTGCATTTTTAAGTAAATACAGCATATATAAAACAGATAAAACGCTTCTTTTTAGGCTGAAAAGCCTTGAAAGCGTTTTTCTGTTGTGATAAAATCTCTAAATCATTTTAGAGAATGTTTTTAAAGGAGTTTTTGTGATGAAGATCGCATTATTAGTGATCCTTGCCCTGATCTCCGTCGTACTGGTACTGGTAGTAATGCTCCAGCAGGGAGATTCCAACGGTATCAGCGCCCTCGGCGGCGGATCTGACGCATCGTTCGGTAAGAAGAAATCAAAGGGTTATGATGACAAGCTCTCCAGACTTACGGTGATCTCCGCGATAGCGTTCCTCGTCGTAAATCTGATACTTGTAGTAATAATGTAACCCGGAAAGCAGGTAATCGTTATGGAATTATTAAAGATCGCAGCCCCCGTAGTGGGAGCCTGCGCGCTTATAGTAGCGCTCATCCTCGCTAAGTGGATCAGCGGTCAGTCCACGGGCAACGCCCGCATGACCGAGATCTCCGGATTCATCCACGAAGGCGCAATGGCGTTCCTCGGCAGAGAATACCGCACCATGATCATCGTGGTCGTAGTCCTGACCGTAGTCCTGGGACTGGCTCTCAGCTGGGTGACCGCAGCTCTGTACGTATTCGGCGCGGCGTTCTCCGTTCTCGCCGGTTACTTCGGAATGCAGGTAGCCACCAAGGGCAACGTAAGGACAGCGGCGGCAGCCGAGAACGGCGGAATGAACAAGGCTCTTAAGGTCGCTTTCAGGAGCGGCGCCGTTATGGGCCTTTGCGTAGTAGGCCTTGGCATCCTGGGCGTAGGACTTGCGTTCCTGCTTCTGGACACCGAGACCGCAAGACAGTGCCTCACAGGCTTCGGTCTGGGCGCTTCCTCCATGGCTCTGTTCGGCCGTGTAGGCGGCGGCATCTACACCAAGGCAGCCGACGTAGGCGCGGACCTTGTAGGTAAGGTAGAAGCCGGCATCCCCGAGGACGACCCCAGAAACCCGGCCGTAATCGCCGATAACGTAGGCGACAACGTAGGCGACATCGCCGGCATGGGTTCCGACCTGTTCGAGTCCTATGTAGGATCCATAATCTCCGCGGTCACCCTGGCTCTGGGCGCAAGCTTCATAGCCGCCGGCAACGACCCGGTAAAGGGCGCTATATTCCCGCTCATCATATCCGCTGTAGGCATAATCGCTTCCATAGTCGGTATCCTTTCCGTAAACTGCAAGGAAGGTTCCAACCCGGCAAAGGCTCTGGACGCAGGTACTTACGTAGCAGCCGTCCTGTCCGCCGTAGTCGCGGTCATCCTTTCCAAGAGTTTCTTCGGCACCTTCAAGTTCGCGTGGGCCGTCATCGCCGGCCTCGTGGTAGGTACCGCGATAGGAAAGATCACGGAAGTCTATACCTCCGCGGAATATAAGTCCGTCAAGAAGATCGCCGAGCAGTCCCAGACCGGACCGGCCACCACGATCATTTCCGGACTTGCCGTAGGAATGATGTCCACGGTATTCCCGATCATAATAATCGCCATAGGCATCATCGTTGCCTACCTGTTCGGCGGAGTATACGGCATAGCTCTGGCAGCCGTAGGAATGCTCTCCACCGCAGGCATGACCATAGCCGTAGACGCTTACGGTCCGGTATCCGACAACGCAGGCGGAATCGCCGAGATGTCCGAGCTTCCGGAGAGAGTCCGCAACATCACCGATACTCTGGACTCCGTAGGAAACACCACCGCTGCCATAGGCAAGGGATTCGCTATCGGATCTGCCGCTCTTACCGCGCTGGCTCTGTTCGTATCCTACTCCGAAGTAATAAAGATCAAGATGGCTGACTTCGCCATAAGCCTGCTCGAGCCCAAGGTCATCGCGGGCGCGTTCATAGGCGCGATGCTGCCGTTCATGTTCTCGGCGTTCACCATGAGCTCCGTAGGCAAGGCCGCCAACCAGATGATCGAGGAAGTACGCAGACAGTTCAGAGAGGACTCCGGAATCATGGCCGGTACCTCCAAGCCGGATTACGCAAGGTGCGTAGCCATCTCCACGGGCGCTGCCCTTAAGGAGATGATCGCTCCGGCTCTGCTGGCTGTAGTAGCTCCCCTTATCGTAGGCTTCTTAATGGGCGCTCAGGCTCTGGGCGGAATGCTCGCGGGCGCTCTGCTCACCGGTGTTCTTCTGGCCATAATGATGTCCAACTCCGGCGGAGCATGGGACAACGCCAAGAAGTACGTCGAAGGCGGCGTATTCGGCGGCAAGGGTTCCGAGACCCACAAGGCTGCAGTCGTAGGCGACACCGTAGGCGATCCGTTCAAGGATACCTCCGGCCCGGCTCTGAACATCCTCATCAAGCTGATGACCATCGTAGCGGTAGTATTCGCTCCGCTCTTCGGCGCAGGACTGTTCTAAACAAAGCATAAAAGCAAAGCGGCTTCCTTAAGCGGGAGCCGCTTTTATATTTGTTCGTGAAGATCACTTGTTGCCGTAGTACTGGTAGTAGCAGACTTCCAGGTCGCCGTTGTAGAGCTTGCGGCGTCTGTCGGCGGGTCGCCCCATGGCTTCCTCGAAGCTCTTGTCGGAGGTGATCAGGAACAGCGACCACTGCGGTCTGTCCGCTGCGAAGGTCCGCAGGCTTTCGTAGATGCCGGGCAGCAGTTCGGCTTCGCCTATGCGTATGCCGTAGGGCGGGTTGGCTATGATCACGCCGCGGTCCAGATCGACTGAAGAAACTGTCTCGTTAAGACGTGCCGCGGGGGAAGCATCCATGTTCTGCGCAACGTATTTTTCCACGGTCTTTGCGAGGTCCTTAACGTCGCAGACCTTAAAGTCTATGCAGTCGTCGACTCCGGCGGCTTCCGCGTTCTTCTTCGCGGCGCGCACGGCGCGGGAGTCTATGTCGCTGGCCAGTATCTTAAACTTCGCGTCCAGGTCCATGGCCTTGTAGGCGGCGGCTTTTTCTTCCTTCCACAGTTCTTCCGGGATCTGCTCCCACCAGCTGCAGTCGAACTTGCGCGTAAGGCCGGGAGCGATGTTCCTGGCCATCATGGCTGCTTCTATTGCTATGGTACCGGAGCCGCAGAACGGATCTACCAGGAAGCGCCCCGGCTTGAAGAACGACAGGCTCACCATCGCGGCGGCCATTGTCTCCTTTATAGGCGCCGGAACATCCTTTACGCGGTAGCCGCGGTCGTGGATCCCCGGGCCGCTGGAGTTTATCATAAGCACGAATTCGTCCTTCTGCGCCATGAACCGCACGGCGTAGACCGGACCGTTCTTCGCGAAGCGTTCGACTCCGTATATCCCGCCCAGTCTTTTTACTATCGCTTTCTCTATTATCGATTGGCAGGCGGGCACGCTGTGCAGAATGGATCTGGCGGAACTTCCCGTAACGGAAAAGTGCGCGTTTACGGGCAGCCATTCTTCCCAGGGCAGGACCTCCGTTGCGCGGAAAAGCTCGTCGAAAGTCTTAGCGGTGAACTCTCCCATCTTTACGTAGACGCGGTCCGCGCAGCGCAGCCACAGGTTGGAGCGCACCAAGGCGCGGAGGTCTCCCTTGTAGGTGAGCCTTCCGTTTCTGGAGTCTGTTATCCCGTACCCCAGCGCTTCTATCTCTCTTTTGACCACGGCCTCCAGCCCGAAGGTGGAGGTCGCTATTATCTCGAAGTTCTTATCGTTCAATTCTGTGCCTTTTCAGCCCTGCCGGGTGTCTGCGATCCCATGACCAGCCGATCTACAGCTTGATTATTGAATAAACTATCACTGCGATTATTATTATCGAATACACGCACGCGAAGATCTTAGGTATGCGTTTTTCGCTGCGAGTAAATGATACGTATTTCTTGTTGTTGAGCTTGTCGCTCATTATGCGCCACTCAACATCGTACAGCGCGACCGGCAGCTGCTCCTCCAGAAGGTTCAGGACCTTCATCTTGGCGGAGTTGAGCGTTCCGTAGGCGTCCAGGATGTTTATCCACGCAATGTCCAGGATTATTCCGGCAACGCACATGAAAGCCACAACGAACATGTTGGCGGGGAACTTCACTACGCCCAGTACTATGCCTACTATCGCGGTGAGCGCGCTGTTTACGCTTATGTAGAAGGAGTTGACGTCCTGCCTGCGGGACACCAGGTCCTCGGAGGTCTTCTGGAACATGGTGTACTGCTCCACGAGCTCGCTCTGGTGTTCGCTCTTCTGCTGCGGATCCAGATTCTCGTAGGCGGGGGAGAATATGTTGTAGTAGCCGCGGGAGTAATTGTCTATGCGGTCCTTTATCTGAGCCATGGTCATCTGCTCCGCTACGGGCCGCTTCTGCTTAGTAAAGCGGTCCACGACGTACAGGTAGGACGGCACAGGGTACGCGCCGCGGTTGTAGATCATTATCTGCTTGTTGAGCTTTGCAGCCTGCGCCACTTCCCAGCCAAGCGTATCTTCCTTGCCGGGGTCGGAGGTGTTTTTGCCCAGAACGACGATGACCACATGCGCCATCTTAATCTTCTTCCTGGCGTCCGGCTTCCAGTTGGAAGCCTTACCGGATTCCAGGGTAAGGATGTTGGAACTGCCGCCCAGGTTGGCGGGCTCGCCGTTCTCGTCCTTAAGGCCGAGCAGGAACGGCTCCAGGCGCTCTTTTACGAAGTCGTAGTCGCTTCCGGCGTGCACGACGAATACGTTGACCATATAAGATCCTTTCTACTTCAGGACGAACTCCATGTATACCGGGTTGTGATCCGAGTACTTGAACTGCGTATCGATCACGTCGGAACCCTTGACTTCTATGTTGTCCGTTACCATGAAGCCGTCTATCGTAAGCACGTACTGTCCGGGCTTGTAGGGACCGTCCGCGTTGCGGCAGGAGGGAACGGGGGACGCTTCGTTCAGCGGCGCTACCAGCTTAACGTTGAAGCCGTCGAAGGTGCCTTCCGGGATGGGCTGCGCCCAGGTGTACTCGATGTCGGATTTGCCGAAATACTTGGAGGAGTCTCCGAGTATGTCCTTGTTGAAGTCGCCGCCCGCTATGCAGTAATTGCCTTTCTTGTATTCTTCCTGGATGTCCGCCAGCAGGAGCTTAAGCTGCTCGTTGGCTATCTTGCCGTCAGACGTGTAGGCGGACAGGTGGAAGTTGTAGAGCACAAGTTCCTTGCCGTTGTCCATGGGGATGCGGTTTGAGCTGTAGCAGCGGTCCAGATCCAGGAACTTGGTGAAACCGCTCTCTATCGGAAGTTCTCTTCTTACAGCGGAATCGATGGAGAAGCGCGAGAATGTCATCAGGCCCGCGCGGCTCTTTCCGTGAGGCTGGGTGAGCGGGTACATCAGGAACGGGGAATCGTAGTTTTGCGCGAAGGTGTAGTTCTGATCGCCCAAGTCCTTTACCAGGTATTCTCTCTCGTCGAAGTGGTAGCTTCTGGTGGCGTCGAAGTCGACTTCCTGGATAAGGTAAAGATCCGCCTTCTGCTTTGCCAGAAGGTCGGTAATGCTCTTAAGGTTGGTGTCCAGCCTTTCTTTGGACCATGCCCAGCTCTGGGTGCCTCCGTCCATGAAGAATCCGTAGTCGTCCTCGTAGGCTCCGAAGCCTATGTTCCAGGAGACTATCCGGTAGGTCTTTTCAGTGCCGGCTTTTCCGGACGACGTTCCTGCGGTGACCGTAAGCGTCCGGTCGCCTATCCTGTGGAAGTCGATGAATACGTACGCGACGTATCCGGCGGCTATTATTACTATTACCAGAATTATGCAGAGGATGGCTTTAAGTACTTTTTTCATGACGGCCTCCTTTATCTTAACCGACTTGATTATATCATACTTTTTACCGTCGAAAAACGGATTTGCGGAGCCGCGCCTCATGCCGCAGAAGATGAAAAATATGATATAATTAAATGAGTTTTTGCTTAAGGAGACGCAATGGCGGCAGGTTCGGATCTCGCGCGCAGGCGCGAAGCCAGAAGGAACATGATGCTTACGGGGAACCTGTTCAAGGTGATCCCCGTTGTTGCGCTGCCCATGATAGTCTCCATGCTGATCGACGCCCTGTACAACCTGGCGGACACTTACTTCGTAAGCCAGCTGGGCATAACCGCCACGGCTGCGGTGGGCGTCAACGATTCGCTGCTGCATCTGATGCGTTCGGTGGCCCTTGCCTTCGGAATGGGAGCGTCCAGCCCCATCTCCAAGCTCATGGGCGCGAAGCGCGAGGACGAAGCCAGCAGGGTGGCCTCCACTTCCGTGTTCACCTGCATGATGGTGCTGAGCGGTCTGGCGGTAATAGCTTACATATTCAGATCCGATTTCGTTATATTCCTGGGCGCCACGGAGGGCGCCGCGCCCTACGCCGTGGAGTACGCGACCTTCATACTGATATCCGCGCCGTTCACCGCCGGGGAGGTTACTTGCAGCCACACCTTAAGGGCGGAGGGCAGCACCACTTATTCGATGATAGGCATGGTCTCCGGCTGCGTGATAAACGTCATCCTGGATCCGATCTTCATCCATACCTTCGGCATGGGCGTGGGCGGAGCGGCTCTGGCCACCACCATATCCAAGGCCATAAGCTTCGCGATACTCATAAGCCCCTTCCTCAGGGGCAAGACCCTCATAGAACTGAAGTTCAAATACTTTACTCCCAAGGCGGAGATATATAAAGAGATAGCCAAGATGGGCATCCCCACGCTCCTCAGGTCCGGCGCCATGAGCCTGTCCGCCGTGTTCGTAAACAACATGGCAAGGCTTTTCGGAGACGCTGCTCTGGCTGCGGTGTCCGTGGCTAACAAGTGCGCAAGGCTCGTGGGTTCCGCGGTCCTGGGCTTCGGTCAGGGACTCCAGCCCATAGGCGGATACTGCTGGGGCGCGCGTAAATACGCAAGGGTCCGCGAGGCCTTCTGGACCAGCACGGGAATAGGCGCGATAGTGGCTCTGGTCCTGGGCGCCGGGCTGTTCGTGTTCTCGCCGCAGGTGCTGGGGCTGTTCATGGACGTTGAGAAAGACGCGGAGACTCTGCGCATAGGCATCATAATGCTGCGCACGCAGTGCGTGACAATGTTCCCTCACGTCTGGGTAATGATAATCAACGGTCTGTATCAGGCGCTGGGAAGGCCTGTGGAAGCTGCGCTGCTCGGACTTTCCAGGCAGGTCATCTTCCTGGTCCCTGCCGTGTTCATACTCAGCAAACTGTTTGGTGTGGACGGACTGGCCTGCTCGCAGGCTGTCGCGGACATACTCAGCCTTATAGTTTCGGTAACGATGGTCATACATCAGATGAAGGTCATAAAGAAACTTAACGACGGAGACGAACCTCCCGCGGGCTACGGCCTGGCGAAGAAGATGGAGTGACCGGTATGGAATCTCTGTCTCTTGCAGTGCTGGCGCATGTGGACGCCGGAAAGACGACTACCGCGGAAGCCCTTCTGTACGGAAGCGGCGCTATAAGGTCGCTCGGAAGAGTGGACCACGGCGACGCTTTTTTCGATACGCATTTCATAGAAAGAGAGCGCGGCATAACCGTGTTCTCCAAGACCGCGGAACTGGAACTGCCGGAGGCCGGCCTTAAGCTTCAGCTTCTGGATACGCCGGGCCACGCGGATCTTGCGGCCGAGGCGGAGAGGGTGCTCTTCGCGGCGGACTATGTGCTGCTTATAATAAGCGGACCGGACGGAGTCCAGGCTCATACCGCCACGCTGTGGAAGCTTCTGGAGACCTACAGGCTGCCGGTGGTCGTATGGGTGAACAAGATGGACATCTGCCGCAGAGACCGCGCGGAGATACTGGCGGAGCTGAACGAACAGCTGTCTCCGGGTTTCGCGGACTTCGGAAGCGCAATGCAGGACCTGGAGAACGGCTTCTGCCGCGGAGCGTTCGCGGAGGACATGGCAATGCTTTCCGACGAGGCCGCGGAGGAGTACCTGGCTTCTGAAAGACTGTCCGCGGATACCGTCAGGAAGATGATAAGAAAGCGCCGCGTGTTCCCGTGTCTCTTCGGGTCCGCGCTTAAGCTGGAAGGCACTGACGTTCTGCTGAAAACGCTGGACGTTCTTCTGAGCGCGCCGGAAAGGCCGCGGGAGTTCGGCGCCAGAGTGTTCAAGATAAGCAGGGACGAGCAGGACCTCCGCCTTTCGTGGATGAAGGTCACCGGCGGAAGCCTTAAGCTTCGCGACGTGATAAACGGTGAAAAGGTAACTCAGATCAGAAAATACAACGGCAGAAAGTTCGAGGCCGCCGAGGAGATAAAGGCCGGGGAACTGGCCGCCGTCGCGGGCCCGGAAAAGACCTTCGCGGGTCAGGGTCTGGGTACCGAAAAGGACCTTAAAGCGACCGTGCTTCGTTCGCTGGTGGAGTACGAAATAAGCTTTACGGACGGCACGGATCCTAAGGCGGCGTTCCTAAAGCTTAAGCGGCTGTCCGACGAGGATCCGCAGCTGAGGATATCCTGGGACGAAAGGTCCGGGCAGATAAGAGCGGAGTTCATGGGGCGCGTTCAGGTGGAAGTCCTGGAGACCCTCATAGAAGACAGATTCGGATATAAAGTAAAGATAAAGCGCGGCAGGACGTCTTACCGCGAGACCATAGCAGCTCCGGCTTACGGAGTGGGGCATTTCGAGCCGCTGCGCCACTACGCGGAAGTGCATCTGCTGCTGGAGCCTCTGCCTCCGGGCACGGGGATACTGGTGGAGTCCGCGCTCAGCACGGACGAGCTGGACGCAGTGTGGCAGAGCCAGATAATGTCATGCCTGATGGGAAAGGAACACGTGGGCGTGCTTACGGGTTCGCCGCTTACAGACGTCAAGATGACGCTGGTGGCCGGCCGCGCGCATCTTAAGCATACGGAGGGCGGAGACTTCCGCGAGGCGGCCTTCAGGGCGGTGCGCAACGCACTGATGGGAGCGGAAAACGTGCTGTTAGAGCCATTTTATTCCTTCAGTGCAGGAAATATACCGCCGGAGCAGATAGGACGCGCCATAAGCGACCTCAGGGGCCTTAAAGCGCAAATAAACAGCCCGGTCCAGCACGGGAACGTGATGAGTCTGGACGGCATAGGTCCGGTGGGTCCTCTGGAGGACTATCTGCCGGAATTCCTTTCCTATACAAGGGGCGTGGGAAGGCTGTCTCTGGCGGCCGCGGGGTACTATCCCTGCACCGATCCGGAAAGTGTAATAGAAGAGACCGGATACGACCCAGACAGGGATGTGGAGAACCCGTCGGGCTCCGTATTCTGCAGCCACGGCAGCGGCGTTACCGTGCCCTGGGACAAGGTGCGCGACTACATGCACCTGGACAGCGGCATACGCATAAGCGTCGAAGGCGTAAAGGAAGAAGAGGGCGGCCCGCGTCTGCGCAGCGTGCCGGACTACGACGAAAAGGAATTGGAGAGCATAATGCTCCGCGAGTTCGGCCCGATAAAACGCCCCAGGTACACCTCGCCCGTGTACAACCGCGCGGAGGATCCCAAGGCCGGCAAAGGCGTAAAGAAGACCTACCTCATAGTGGACGGCTACAACATGATATTCGCCTGGAAGGAGCTTAAGGAGACCGCGAAGACGGACATAGCCGCGGCGCGCGACAGGCTGTCGGACCTTCTGGAATCCTACAGCGCGCTGCGCGGTACGGAAGTGCTCCTGGTGTTCGACGCGTACAAGGTGCCCGGCGGGCTGGGCAGCAGCGGAAAGATCGACGGCTTCCGGGTCGTATACACCAAAGAAGGCGAGAGCGCGGACGCGTTCATAGAGCGCATGGTCCGCGAGATAGGAAAGAATTTCAACGTTAAGATAGTAAGCTCCGACGGAATGATCCAGCTGTCGGCTTTAAAGAGCGGCACTCTGCGCATGAGCGCCCGCGAACTGGAGGCCGAGGTGGACCGCATGTCCGCGGAGATAACGGAGTTCCTGGATGAACAAAGAAGATCGAATACTTTCAGCAATACTCCGAGACAAGTTTAGGCTCTGCGAAAAGCGCGGAGTTCCCGTTTGGACGGACTTCCTTACACCGGCCGAGGCAGCCGAGGCGGACGATGTCTGCAGGGGGCTGTGCGCAGGAACGGGCGTGGAATGGTCGCTCGAGGGCGGATGGGAGGACGCGGAGCGCAGGATATGCGTGTTCCGGCCGGCTGAGCTTTGGGGCGAGGAGCCTTCTCCCATTTGCGTGCTGCGCGTCAGTATCCCCAAGGGCAGCCCTGTGCTTACTCACCGGGACTACCTGGGGTCGCTGCTGGGGCTCGGAATAGAACGGGCTGTGACAGGCGACATCTTCGTAAGGGAGGACGGCGCGGACGCGGTGGTGCTCTCTGACATGGCGGACTATCTGGCGCAGAACCTTGTATCCGTGGGGCGAGCAAGCGTTTCCTGCGAGGTACTGGACATATCGCAGCTGATGACCGGCGCGCAGCAGACCAGGGAGATAAGGGACACCGTAGCGTCCCTGCGTCTGGACAGCATCTGCGCTTCGGCGTTCAGGACTGCCCGCGGCAAAGCTCAGGATGCCATCAGGGCCGGGCTGGTCAGCGTAAACGGAAGGCAGTGCCTTAAGCCCGATACCGAACTGTCCGAAGGCGACCGGATCTCCTGCCGCGGAAAGGGCAGAGCGGTGCTGGCGGAAGTCGGCGGACGCACCCGAAAAGACAGGATAAACATTACTATAAAAATATGATAGAAAAGGAGCTGTGAGCATATTGCTCACAGCTCCTTCTTTTAGTAGAGTTCTGATCTGCGTACGACTACTCTTCTTCTCTGCGCTTTCTGGCGAGCAGTACGAATCCGAGCATTGACAGAATGCCTGCAACGATCCAGAGCTCCGGACGTGCCATGTCTCCGGTGTTCGGAACATCAATGGGTTTGTACACGGCGGTGTAGATGACGTCGCCGGTCTCCTTGCCGTCCTCGTCCTTTACCTTCTCCTCGTCCCAGTGATCGAATTCCTTACCTTCCTTTTCGGGAGCGGTGAAGCTGTCGGCCTTGGGCGCGTCTTCTCCGTCCTTGAAGGTCTCCTTGTTGAGTTCGGTCTCGCCGTCCTCGTCTACCCAGGTAGCGTTGTGGGTAATAGGCTTGGGAGTAGGATCGTACTGAGCGGTATAGGTAACGTTGCCGTCTTCGTCGACTTCTTCCTTCCAGCCGGAGAACTCGTAGGTGTTCTCATCGTCTTCCGCCTTGGTCGGATCTTCATTGCCGGACAGTTTGTTATAATCGGTATCCTTGGGCTGACCTTCTTCTACGGTGAAATCTACAGGTCCGTGCAGAACGGTCTTGCCGTCCTCATCTACCCATTTGGCATTGTAGACCTTAGCCTTCCAGTTGGCGAAAAGGTGTACTTCGGCGTGAAGTTCTTTCTTGTCTCCCGGATTGATCTTTTCGGGTTCTTTTTCTTCATCCTTTTCGTCCGTAACGGCTTCTTTATCTGTCAGATCGACAGGCTTAAGTTCCGTAGCCTCGGATGCATCTATCTTTTCCTTTTCGGAAGCGGTTACTGCAGAAACGGCTTCGGCAGATTCCTTGACCTCTGCGGTATCTCCCGCGGCTTTTGCTGCCTTGAGGACTGTAGCTTCTCTCTTGGCGTAGTCTTCCACATCATCCTTTAACTCGTCCTTCTCGACTTCTCCGATCGGATATTCAGGTGTGATGATCGGGAGGTCAGGACTCGGTTCCGCAGGCTCCTTGTTCGGCATGGGATCGATCCATTCCATTGTCCAGTAATCGAACTCGTATCCGGGAATTTCTTTTAATCCGGTCTCGCTGTATTCCTTAACTACGAAATTGCCTTCAGCATCTTTATACTGAGCGACGGAATACTCTTCAGGTTCGGTTTCCTCTTTGGGTATGTCCTTGCCTTTGTCTGCAGCGAAATCGTCGTCCATGTTGTGGTAGATCACCTTGAAGCAGGGCTCCCAGATAGCGGAAAGATAAACGCGCAGGTGCACGTCCTGAGTTGTACCGGGCTGTACTTCTTCGCCTTCTTCTATAACTAGCCCTTCATCTACAGGAACTAATTCCGCAACGAGATCAGAAGCGATTTCTTCTTTTTCTCTTTCTGAAGTCTCGGCAGAATACGGAGCCTTAGCCGAAGCGCCTCTTTCCGCTGGTACTTCTTCGCCTCCGGGTATGATCCATGGCGTAAAGGGTTCGTTAGGAATAAACTGATCCTCTTCGGTGTCTACGAATTCCATGAACCAGCCGGCAAATCTGTATCCAAGAGGAGCATCCTTCTTGTTCTCGAACGCTTCTTCGAATGTCTTAACGGTAAAGGTCTTATCAGTATCCTCTAAAGGATAAGAAGCGAAGGCATCCTGGTCGCGCATTCTTCCGTCATGGTATGCGTATCCGTAGTTTGTATAGTAAATTACCGTATTAACAACTTTCCATTCAGGAATAACATAGACATGCGCAGCCAGCTCCAGCTCGTCTCCGGGCTGATACAGCTTAACAGCCTCTTCTTTTTCCTTTTCCGAAACGTCGATCTTGTCTTTTTCTGTTACGTCAATCTTTTCGGCCTCAGTTACGTCAGCCTTTTCAGATTCCGGTGCGGCCTTAGCAGCCCTAAGTGCGACATCTGCGCTCTTCTTCTCATCAATAGGAGGATTGATTATGATTCCGCCGCCCTCGGAAGGATCTTTATCGATTACTCTCCAACCGATGAATTCATACCCAATCGGAGCAGTGAATCCAGTCTTTTCGTAAGTGGTGAGCGTGAAAGTTTCGGGAATGCTCGTGTCATCTGTTTCCCTATAAGTTTCAGTGTACGGTAGTTCATGTACGCGGCCGTTCGGATAGTTAGGATAGTAGTTATAATAGTTAACAGTCTTTACTTCTATCCACTCGCTGTATACGGTGAGCGTTCCGGTCTCGTCGACAATGTCTTTCGTAATAGCTGTTTTATTGAAGGAGAAATCGACCTTTTCTTCGCCGTTCATATAATACCAGCTAAGCTCGTAACCGTCTTTCTGTGGCGGATTGGCAAGTCTAGGTGTAGCGCGGTTGTTATCCACGGTATAGCTTGCGATCTGATCATCACCGTCTATTACGACAACATTCCAGGTTTTGACCCACCATGGAATAAAGGTGATCTCTTCGGTTATCTTATTGTTATAATCAAAATAGTAGATATGTTTTCTGGCGAAGTCTTCTGTGACAAGTTCCCAGTCTTCTTCGTAATTAAATGCTCCTTCTATTCCTGCTTTTTGTTTTAGTTCATTCAGGTCAGAAAGCTTAAACCAATCTTGAGCATACCTAAAACCTGAACCCTTCATAGAAGCATACAGATTACCCATATTCTGATCCGGGTCTATTTGATAAGCGACGCTTCCGCTTTTGACCTCTGTTGTCTCAGGTGCGGGAAGATCCGAAAGTCCAGATACGAAACTAACTTTTACCCATTCTTCTCCGGGCATTTTCCATTCTGCGTAGAACTGATATGATACATTATCCATCCAGCCGGTAGAATAATCAAAATCAATTCTTATTAATCCAGAACTTGTGCTCCAGCTCCAACCGACAAACTCCCAGTCATCGGATGTGTCGTCCGGAGTGCCATTAGGATAATATGCTTTTCCATCCTTTACATAACAAGGGGATGGGAGATCGTATATTCCCGGGGCATTGATCTTGTTTGCCGACGGCCTAGACATCATGACTTCATTTCCAGAAGCATTTTTGTAACCCAGGTGGAAATTACTGTACCACCCGTCTGCAAAAACGTCAGCCGGCACTATGCTCAGGCACATGGACAGCACGAGCACTAATGCTAGCAATACTCTTAAACTACGCTTCATTAACTTACATTCTCCTTTCGGTTATTACTGCCGCAGCAATTATTTCAACGCCTTAAATAATAGCAAATTTCAAAGGTCGTTTCAATTATACAAATGTGGTTTTTTTCTCTGATGAGTAAGTATTCATTTTTTGCATAAAACACAAATCCACTCAACCGGTAACCGTTGCGCCGCAAGAAAAAAGATGTGTGTATTGATTAAAGATGAGTAAAAGCATACATATTATTCCATTGAGCAAAGGCGTTCATCCCCTTTGTTGGGCTGGACGCTCTTCTTTTTAGAAATAAAGGTCCGTCGGACCGCCTGCGGTAAGGGTTTGCGGAGGCCGGCACGCAATGATATAATACATGCGTGTTTTTTGATCAAGAGGTGATTCTAATGCTTTTATACAGACTCAACGAAAACATCACGCGCTGCACCCCGGAGGAGTTCTTCGGTGAGGGGGAGAAGTCCGGCCAGTACGTTGCCGTGCTGAACCCGGAGGAGTGGATCGCTTCCCGCGACTGCTTCGGAATGGACATAGAACTGGAGCCCTACGGAGCCGAGATAATCAGCACCAAGGCCGAAGTCAACTACGACGCGCTCACCGGCAGCTTTCTGATACCGGACCGCTCCGCGCTGGGAGAAAAGGACTACCGCTTCTCCTTCGCGCTGGACGAAAAGGGCATAGTCTTCATAGACCCCGGCAAAAAAGCCGCGGCCATGACGGAAGAGATAGCGAAGAACAAGCACAGCAACAGGCCCTGCCTTGAGCGTTTCCTCTACGATTTCATGGAGCAGATAGTAAAAGACGATCTGCACATCATGGAAAAGATCGAGAAGGAACTGGACGAATACGAGGACCGCATCCTCGATCAGGACGATAAGCTGGATCTGGGCCGCATCAACACCATGCGCAGCCAGATGAGGGACCTTCGCATCCACTACGAGCAGCTTATAGACATGACGCAGGAGCTTGAGGAGAACGAGAACGGTTTCTTTAAGGAAAAGGACCTGCATTACCTGCACCTGTTCATGAACCGCATGTTACGCCTTTCCGGCATCGCGTCGTCCGTGCGCGACCATACGACTCAGGTCCGGGAGCTCTATCAGACGCAGCCGGATGTGCGCCAGAACCGCACCATGACGCTGCTTACGGTAATAGCTACCATATTCATGCCGCTGACGCTCATAACCAGCTGGTACGGAATGAACTTCCGCCACATGCCGGAGCTGGAGTACACCTGGTCCTACCCGGTGGTGATCCTGGTCTGCCTGGCGATAGCCATAGGCTGCCTGATATTCTTCAAGAAGAAAAAGTGGCTGTAGCATATGCCGAGCCGATGACATAAACGATAAAATAATAAAAGCCGGGGCAGACAGTCCCGGTTTTATTTTTCAGTAGAGCCCCGCGTCCGGCGGGTCATTTTTTCGATAGGTTCAGTCCGCGGTCCGTGCTTTGAACGCTTCGCTCAGCCTGTCCAGGAAGGCTCCGTT
>JAEEGL013251026.1_pt1 | contig 22135 bp, 9 predicted proteins | sample 9134231 | NCBI WGS metagenome assembly JAEEGL01 (sample SAMN16246548, study PRJNA631951) | gut metagenome | biome: gut microbiome; feature: rumen; material: fiber-attached | host: Bos | place: Iran: Karaj | collected 2018-10 | reverse complement strand
GAAAAAAAAGAAGAAAATAAAGAAATAGAATTATTAGAAGAAATGGAAAATGAAAATAACTTTGTTAAAATATTCTTTAGAAAAAACAATCCAAATGAATTAATAAATACAAAATTTAGATCACAAATAAATAAATTACACTTTACAAATCATCAAGTTTTTTTAGAAAGAGTAATATCATTTTTTAAAGTTCAATTAACTGACGATTTAGCAGATAAAACATGGGAAAAATATAATACAATGAAAATAAAAACAAGAATAGCTTTAAAAGATAACATTTATAAAACAAATATAATTGAAGTAGAAATTCAACCAAGAAAAATATTAATTCCAATAAATAAATATGATTTAAAAAATACTAAAATATTATTAGTTGATTTAGATAAAATTGATAATAGTCAAAATGAAGAAAATAATAATTTAAATAATGAAATAATAGATAATAATGATAAATATAAAGAAAGATATTCAATTTCAATTCATGGTTTTTCTGTTGATTATTTTCCTTCTTTTAAAGAAATGTTAGAAAATAATAATAAATTTCAAATTGTTTCTAATTTCTCAGGAATTGTTTCTATTGGATTTTTAGCTCAAAATTTTAATCCTGAAGAATATGCTTCTTTAAAATTATTTATGTTTGTTGATTCAATAACTTTAGATTTAAATTCTATATTTATACTTTAATGATTTATGTTAATGATTTTAGACCAACAAAAGAAAGAGATATTTATTCTCAAATTAATTCTTCTAAAGAAGAAATTAAAAAAAATTCAAAAATTTCTTCAAAAATTTTAAAAAAAAATCCAACTTATTTAAATTATGAAGAATATTATGCAAATTTATCTTCAGGTTATATTTATTTTTATAAAAATTTAGAAGATGAAAATTATGTGGGATATTATTATTTAAAAGATTCAAAAATAAAAAAAAATGAAGATTCACTTTGGATAAAATTAACAAGTATATATGGAAGTATAGAATTAAAATTTCCTAATTTAGAAGATTTTAATAATTGGAATAAAAATATAAATGAAAGATTAGTAGAAATGAGAATATCATCGATAAATAAAATTAAAGAAATAGAAAGTGAAAAAAATGAAGGTTCATCAAAAGTAATTTATTTTGGCTCAGAAATAACATTTAATAAAGTTTATATAAATTTATATGATCAAAATTCAAAAGTACCTTTTTCAAATGGTGAAATAACCAAAATTTCAACATATTTAAATTTAAGAACACATGATACGGAAATAGTATTTAATATACAAGGTTTAAAATTATATGATACTTTATGTGAAATTGAAGACATGAAAACAATATTAAAAAGTGAAAATAAAAATTCAAATGATTTATTTAAATTAACTGTTTGGGTTTGTGATGAAGAAAGTGATAAATATAAAGATATTCAAATTGATGTAAATATTTTAATAGGTTATTGCTATATAATATGGAATCCAATAGTAATAAAAAGAATAATTAATTTTACTATTCATAATGATATAATGAAATATAAAGTAAGAAGAGAAATATCAAATCAAACTGAAAAATTAGTAGAAATAAACTTTTTAGAAAGAGGTTATGAAGAAAAATTTCAAAAAATAAAATGCAACAAAGAAACTTATACTTATTTCAAATTACATTCTTCCTTTAAAGAAGTGTCAATAATATTAATACAGCCTATTTTAAATATTATGTTTTATGAAATGAAATTTGGTGAAAGTTACTTAGATTCAATATCAAAAGTTGATCATTTATTAGTAAAAGGTGAATTAGGTAATTCAGAAATATTTGATTTATGTCAATATCCTTTTGTAATTGAAAATCAAAGCCAATTTGATAAAAATAAAATTAAAAAAGTTTTTGGAGTAAAAAGCTCTGATAATCATAGTTTAATTAGTTTCTCTTATAAAAGTATGTATTCTTGGTGTCCTGAATGTAAAAATAATTATTTAAGTGAAGCTGATATTACAATTAATTCAGCTTTTCTTGTTTTAATTTATGAAAATTTTATTAGATTTTTTAATTATTTCATTAGTGAATTTTTAGGTTCTTTAGGTTCAAACGAAGAAACAAAAGCTTTTAAAAATAAATATTATAAGATAAAACCAAAAGAAAAGGATATTGATTTTATGAGAATAAATATGATAATAAATAATCCTCAAGTAATATTAAAACCAAGATTTGATATGAAAGAATATTTCTTATTTGATTTAGGAGATATTTTAATGAAATGTAACTATCAAAAAGTATATGGAAAAATTAGAAGTAATCCTCAAGATTATAGATGGTTAGTTACTTATCAATTTGAAATGAAAAATATGACTATTAAAGCTGAAGATAATTTTAATATAATTTCTCCTACAAATTCTATTGTAAATATGCATTTTGTTTATTATACTGAAAAAGATAAATTATTAAGTGATATTGAATTTGATTTTTCTTATCATTTTGATTTATATTTTAATGATATTAATATGCAAATGAGACAAAGAGATTTTACTAATTTAATGAGATGTTCTGATTTAAATATTTTATATACTGATGGCAAAGGAGATTCTTATAATTATGAAAAATTATATGAAAATATTAAGAAAAATTATTCTTTTCAAACAAGTATTGATTCTCTTGCAAGTGAAGAAGAAAAAGAAAATAAATTTACTTTTAATGAAGAAGAACTAAGAAAAGTTTATATGTCTTTAATAACTTATATTATGTTTAAAAAAGTTAGTTTAACTCTTTATTTAGATGATATTGGAAAAGAAACTTTTACTCCTTTTGTAGAATTTATATTAAAAGAAATGCAATTGGATTTTAATAAAAAATTAAATAATACGAAAGAAACACATATTACAATTGCACATATGGAAATGTATGATATATCAAATCATAATAAATTTAAATTATTAAGTGATTTTAATCAAAAAATAATAGATTATAATGATGCAAAATCAGATAAAAATTCATCAGGGAAAAATTCAATTAATTTAAAAAGCGCAAAATCAGATAATATTAATGTAAAAATAAAACATAAAAAAAGTATCTCTACTTTTAAAGGATCAAATGATGATATGAAAATAAACGACGTATATAATTCAACTGATGGAATAATGTCATCTGAAAATTTTATAAAAAAAATAAATAAAGATATATTAAATTGTGTAATAATTGATCCTCAATTTATTTTAACAAAAGGTTCAAAAATTCAAACAGACATTAATATAACAATAGATAAAGAGAGAGAAAAAAATTATAAAGTAATAATGAATGGTTTTAAATTATTAATTAAATTAGATATTTTTCAATTATGTAGATATTTCTTTTTACAAGGTTTTCCTTATTATGCGAAAAATTTAAAAGATTTACCTAATTTATATGATCCAAATGATGAAAATAATCCTGGATTTAATTTTTATGTTGAGTTAAAACATCCTATGATATGTTTCTTTACTGATGTTTTATCTAATTATGATCAAGAATTAATTTGTATTACTTCTGAAGTTTCAGTTGGAATTAAAAATGTAAAAATATCAAAAGTAAAAAAGGAATTATTAATTAAATATGATGATAATATGAAATTATATAATGCTTTAAGTGATATTAAACAAAAAGAAATTTTAAAAAAAGATATTGAAAATGATTGTTCTTATAGTTATAATATGACTTGTTCATTATATGATATAAGTCCTTTCTTTTGTGAATATAAAGATATTACTCAAAATGATAAAGATTTAATTATTAGTAAAAGGAAAATTATGGATAATTTTGATTTTAAATATGAATATAAAATAAAAATGGACTATAATCCTGAAAATAAATTTTTTTCTACTAATTTAGAAAATATTGATTTAAGTAAAATGGCTGTTAAAGCAAGTTATAGAGATTTAGTATTATATATTAAATTAGGAGATTTCTATTATCATTTATTAGATGAAAAATATGTTCAAATGATTGATTATTTACATAATTATGATAAACAGAAGAAAAACTTTGAAAAAGAAAATGAAAAAAAAGAAATAAAATTAAAAGAAAAAGAATTGAAAAAAAATGTAAATATATCACCAAATAAAGAAATAAAAGAAAAAAAAGAAACTGTGTTTAAAAGAGAATTTTCAAATAATGGAATTCAATTAATATTAATAGATGATCACAGTAATACATTTTATCCTTTTTTATGTTTTTCGATAATAGAAATAAATATAAAAACAGAAATTCAATCAGAAATAAATAATTTAAATAGTTCATTAATATTTAAAGTCCTTTCCTATAATTATTTAGCAGGAGTTTGGGAACCATTAATTGAAAAAACAAAATTCACAATTGATTCAATAACTGATGAATTAAATAATAGAATATATACATTAAAAAGCCATAATACAAAAAAAGTAGGTCCTGATATTAATATTAATATAAGTGATTTAATGATAATATTTTTATCTAGAACTTTAAATAAATGGTTTGATAAATATTTCAAATTAAAAAATAATTATAAAAATGAATTTATCACTTTACAAAATGAAAAAAATATGACTATTTCCAATCATACTTTATTTAATTATACTGGAAGAACTCTTTCTCTTTATAGAAGATATGGTCATAATAATGCCAAAAAATTAAAATTAAATGAAATTTCACCTAATGATTCCTATGAAATTGAATATTTTGAATATAATTCTTCAGATAAGAAAATTCAAACTAATTTAATTAAAGATAATTTTATTTCTTTTAGATTAGATAATGCTCCTGTTTCTAATCATATTATTAAAATTGATAATATTCAAAGCAAAATTCATATCGTTGATTATTCCAAAATATTTGAATTAAATTCAAATGCTGTTTTAAACGAATTAAATAATAAATATAATTATGTAATTTCAAAAATTGAATTTCATAGTTTGAAAAAATTTGTTTATTTCTATTCTCCTTTATCTTTTAAAAACAAAACTAAATTTAAATTTCATATTGATTTAAGAAATAATATAACAAATAATATATCTTTTGATATTGAACCAAGAAAAACAATTGGAATTCCTTTTGAATATTTAAATGGAGATATAGAAATAAAATTAGAAAATTCAAAAATTTTTAAAAGATTTGGGATTTATCAATTTTTAGAAAGTAATAAAGAAATAATTGATGAAGTCGAATATAAAGATGAAAATAATGTTTCAACTTATATTCATTTTTGTAATAGTGTATCATCAATAACAAATAACAATTATAAAAATAAAATAATTAAATTAAGAACTTCATATACTATTAGAAATTGTTTACCTTTTGATATTCAAGCTATTGTAAATGATAATCAAAAATTTTTCAATATTAAAAAAAATGAAATTGTACCTTTAAATAATATATCAATTAAAGCTAAATTATTTATCCAATTATTTTTTTATGAATTTAACACTTTAGAAAGAGTTCAATTGCATAATTTAGATTCAAATGATAATAGTGATTCTTCTATTCCTATTACAGTGTATGATAAATTTAAAAACTCAATTACAGTTTATGTTAGTTTATTTGATAGAGAAATTATTGTTCATGCAAATACAATTATAATCAATCATACTAATTTAAATTTATTTTTCTATTATGGAGAAGATGAAAATGAAATAGATAATAAAGTTGGAAATCAAAAAGGAACAAATAATTTTTTTATTTTAGATAAACATAAATTCATTAAATTAATTTATAATGGTTATAAAAGTAAACCAATTGCAATAAATACAATTGGAGCTTCTTCAGTAATTGAATTAGTAAATACAAAACTAAAAACTAAAATAGAAATAGTAATTGAAATTGTTCTTTCTTTAGTTGCTTTAGATTTGGACATTTATACTAATATAATAACATTATCTCCAAGATATATTATTTATAATTTATTAAAAGATTATTCAGTTGAAATTATTTATGATAATATTAATAGAGTAATAGATAGAAAAAATAATCAAATTCAAAAAGTAAATAAATTATGTACTTTAAATCCAGGAGATAAACATCCTTTATATTATACAGAATATAATAAAGAAGAAAGTGAAGATGGAGAAAAAAAATTAAAAGGAACTAAATTATATAATAAGAAATTTATTGAAAATGCTTTGAGATTTATTTTATTAAATAAAAACTTTAAAAATAATCAATTTTTAGCTTCTTCTCCTTATAGTACAGAAAGTGGAACTTTAACAACAATAATAAATACTACTTATAGAGATTCTATTGAAAAAGAAAATAATAAAAAATTTTTATTTAATATTGAAAAAAAAGTTGATAAATTAACTACTTATTTAATTTTATCAGAAACTAATTTTTCAAATGGACAAATTCAAATAACTAATAATTCAGATTTAATTTCTTTTGAAATCTGGCAAAACGATTTTATAGATAATATAATGTTTTTTAATCCAAAAACAAAAGGAATTTTTTGTTGGAGTGATATAACTAAAAGGCCTATTTTAAATTTTAATTTTTATTTAGGCAACAGAAATGATAAACCAAATAAATTAATTGGTCATTTCCATCAATATGAAATATTAGAAGATAAAATAGTAATATTACAAAATTCAAAAAATTTTGAAACATTTGAAAATTATCCTTTTAAAGAGAAAATAACATTAATGAAAAATAAATTTCAAGGAATATCATTTAATATATCTTTTGTATTTAATGGTAATAGAGTAATAATAAAAATAGAAAAAATAAGTAAAGAAAAAATAAAAGAAATTCAAAATAAAGATATTCAAATAACAAAAAACAGAATAGAGTGTAATATTCAAATAAATAGATTGGGAATAAGTGTAATAGGAGATAATAAATATTTAAATAAAAAAGAAAAAAAAAAACAATATTCTCGTCAAGAAATATTATATCTAACTTTGGATAATATAATTTTTTATACAAAAATAGAAGAAAGAGAAAATGAAGAAAAAACAATAGATTCTCAATTAATAATAAAAAATATAGAAACAGATAATGAAATAACATATTTAACCAATTTTCCAATAATTCTTCTTCCTCAAAATTGTTGGAGAAGAAATATTGTGAAAGATAAAAATCCAAATAAATTAACATTAAATCCTCCTCAAATACCATTTATAAACTTAGCATTATTTATGTTAAAGAAAAAAAACCAAAATATATTAATAATAAAACTTCTAAATTTCCTAATTCAATCATTTGAATTAAATATAGAAAGTAATATATTATTATGTTTATTTAACTTTTTCTCAAATTTATCAATAGGTTTATCAACATCATTAACAACAATTAATCCTTTATTTCAAAATGAAGAAAATCTAAAATTAGAAAAAATCCAAATTGAAGATTTTAACTATAAACCAGAATGGTTAACAGAAACAAACATAAAAGAGAAACTTTCCTTAAACTCTCAAATTAAAAACCCAATATTTATAAATCATTTAGATGCATCATCCTTAGAATTTTCTTTTACATTTTATTCTCAATCACAAGATAATTTATTCCAAAAATTACTAAAAGGGAACAAACTTTTAAACGATTTACTAGATACATTAACAAACATAGAAAAAGTTCCTTTATTATTAAATGGTTTTCAAATATTTAATTTTCAAGGAAATTTATCATCTCTGATAAATAACATATACGATATATATAAGCAAAGAGCATTAGTTCAAATAATGAGAATATTTGGAGGAATAGAAATATTAGGTTCACCACTAAATTTAATCAATTCATTGGGTCAAGGATTTAAAGATTTAGTAACAAAGCCAGTTGAAGGAATAGTTAATGGACCTCTTCAAGGAGCATTAGGTTTGGTAAATGGAGGAATTTCATTAGCAAAACATACAGTAGACGGTACTTTCAATACTACTAGTAAAATTACAAGTGGTTTAAGTAAAGGAATGTTATTGTTAACTCAAGATGATGAATTTATTAATGAAAGAGAAAAAAAGAAAGTTACTGAAAAACCTAAAAATGTTATTGAAGGTTTTGGATATGGATTATCTAGTATGGCAAATGGATTTTTTAAAGGTGTTACTGATGTTTTTGTTAAACCTATTGAAGGAGCTCAGAAAGATTCCGTTAAAGGTTTTGGAAAGGGACTTCTTCAAGGATTTAGTGGTGTTATTATTAAACCTATTTCTGGAGTTTTTGATTTAGTCAGTAAAACTACTGAAGGAATTAAAAATAGTGTTAATGATGATATTGTCATTGAAAGAATAAGAAGACCTAGAGCTTTTTATGGAAAAGTCAAATATATTAAAAGTTTCAGTGAAAAAGATGCTAATGTTATTGAATTGTTATATAATAAAATTGAACAGTTAAAAGGACAACAATTTGATTATTTAGATTCTGAAGTATATGTTAATCAAAAAGAAGAAAGTGTTTTATTAGTATTTTTAACTAGTGGAATTTATACGATTGATATTGTTAGATGGGAATTAAGAAGTATTTTGGAATATTCTTTAATTAAGGATGTTAAAATTGAAAGTAAAGAAAAAATTAGATTGTATTTCACTAAGGAATTTAATAGAAAGAAATATACTTCTATATCACTCAGTAAAAAATCCACTAATTTAAAAAAAATTTTTGATAAGATTAAAGATGCTATTGATTCTTTTTGTGAGGAAAGAAATATGAAATAATAAATTATTATTGTTTCTTATTTTTTTCTGTGTTATAGGTCTTAATTATTTTAAAAAGAATAATTCGTATATGTTAGATTTTTTATATATTTAATTCCTAATTTATTTTATTTTCATTTTAGATTATCTTAAAACAATTGTATAATTAATTTCAAAAAAACATTTTTACATTAAAAAAATTATAATTTATAGTTTTTAAAATATATAAATTAAATAAATTCATGTATTAATTTCGAACTATCTTCATTTTCGCTTTCAATTTTAATATTAATAACTTCATGACTTAACTCATCTAATTCGCTTTCAATAATATTGATAAAATCTGAAGGTTTAACAGAGGAATTATCATCAATACTGAAAGTTAAAGAAAAATGTTCATTATAACTAATTAAAGTTAAAAAACTTAAACCTCTAGAAGGAGTAATAAAAGTAATTATATCCTCAATAACATTACCTTTATAATCTATTTTAATTTTTGGTCCTGGAACATTAGAAAAAGCTAATTCAAATCTATCACATAAAGCTTGAGATGGAAATTCAAATATTGGCCATGAACAAATTATTCCTAATGTTGTTGTTGTTTTAATATATGCAAATTGAATAAATTTTTTTAAATATTTCATTAAATTTTTACGAATTTTTCGTAAATTTTTATTTGAATAATCTTTTATTATTGGAACATCACATACTAATAAATTTGTCTTATTTTTCATATCTATTTCATTTATATTTCGAGCTAATTTTTTCCTTGTTATAGGTAGGAATATTCTCATTCTTTTTTTATCTTTATATATTTCATTTTCTTTAAAATTTATTAAATTATACATTGATTTTGATATGACTGAAACTATAAAATCATTAAATGATATTTTATTTTGTTTTCTTATTTTTTCAAAATCTTTTAATTTAAAATTTTTACTTTTGGCAATAATATATTTATTTGAATAATATTTAGGAACTAAAGGACTTTTATATTTTTTCATAGGAAAAAAAAAGTAAATACTATGAATTAAAACAAAAGGATAAACACACCAAAAAAAAATAGTTTCTTTTAAAGTATCTTCTTTCATATTAGTCATTATAGTAGGAAAAGCATTTACACTATAATTACTAGCTCCACAACATAAAGCAGCAATTAATCCTAAACCATCAGTCATTACATGTTCAAATTTAAATATTAAAATTCCTTTTTTTTCTTCTTTTTTACCAATTTCAGCTATTTGAAATTTATAAGGTAAATCATTAAATATATCAATTTCTTCATTCATTTCTTTTTGAACATGAGCTAAAATTTCTTCTTCAGAATTAAAGGGGTTTAATATTGTTATTGATTTTTTTGCTTCTTCAGGAGGAATTTCTTTATACCAAAATTCCAAATATTTTTCTGTTAATTTTTGCCTAAATCGTTTTATTTGACATATATAATATTCATATAAGAATGTATATATTTCATCTTGATTATAATTTGAAAAATATAATAAGGATACTATATGAAAACCATTTTTAGGATTTCGAGTTATATAAACTTTTTCTATTCCAGTTACATATTCTAAATTTAAAATTTTATTCATTAATACAATATATAATTGCAGAATTATATATAAGAAGATTATTCCTATTATTATTCCTAGGAAAATACCTAAGTATTTTATTGAGAATTTAAAAGAGTAAATTATTATAATTAATCTTATGATAAAAGGTATGAATGCCATTTGAAGGTATTTCATTGGGCTTAGTTCCTTTCTCATCTTAATAATTTAATAATTTTTTCTGAAAATATTCTAATTAAAATAAAAAATTAAAGAATAATTCTTTATTAATTAATTGTTAAATTGCCAATGCTCATAATTACATATTCTAAAAAAAAACCATCGAATCCATGATAAATTGATTTGTTAAATCCTTTATCTTTCTTGTACTCTTGTATTATATATTTGAAATTTATAAATATATGATGATAAGTTTTTTGCCTTGAATATGTTTTATAAATATATGAAGATAATTTTGAAAAAAAATCTAAGACTGCTTTTGTCATAATAAAAATATTTGTTTTATATACATTTAAAAAATTCAATATTTTATTTATTTGGAATGTTTTAATTTTTTTACTTTTGGAATTTATTTATTTTATTTATTTTAAATTTTAATTTTTAAATTTTTAAATATTGATAATTTCTCTTTTTTGTTGAAGAATAAATTATTAATCTAATCTTTTAACATTTAGATAAACTCAATGATTTATTTTATATTTTTTTAATATTATATTATAAATTAATTTCTTTTTAAAAATAGAAAAATAAACTTATTTGAAAATAGTATTCCGATAACAATATGCTTTAAATAGTTTTTATTAGTTTTTTATATTTAATCTTTATTTTTTGATAAACTAAAATCAAGTTCTATTGGTTCAAAAAGATCAAAATTTTTTTCTTCTTCTTCATATTTTATTAATTCATTTGGAATATAATCTACTATTAAATTATTATCTATTCCCTTTAATTTATTTTTTATATTTTCAAATTTTAAATGTTCATTTATAAATTTTTCCAATTCATTTATTGAAGAAAAATTAAATTTTAAATTATCTGATTCTTTATTATTTATAATTTCATTATTCATAAACTCTTTTATGATTTCATTTTCTTTTGAATAAAAACTTTTATTTTTAATATTATCTTCAAAAAATTCATTTCCATATTTTTTTTTAATATAATTTAAGTATTTATTAGTTAGTTTATCAATATTAATATTTTTTTTCTCAAAATTATTTTTTTGATTGGAAGGAACGTAAAAAGAACTTTTTTGAGAAATTAATTTAAGAGGTGTAATACTTCTTTCATAAGATTTTTTATTGTCATTTTTATGAGAAATAAATTTTTTATTATTCTCTTTATTATCTATATTATTATATAAAAATTTATTTAAACTATGACTTCTTTGTATAATTCTTTCTTTTTTTATATTCTTTTTTAAAGATAAAACATTATTTGAATCAGAAGGATTTTTTTTATTTTTTATTGAAGAATTTAAAACAATAGAATTAGATAATTTAATTGGACTATTTTTTTTTGTTCTATGTGAAATATAATTTGTCATTGAATTTACTCTATTGATTCTTGCAGTTTTACCATTTTTTAAATTACTAATTATTTCATCTTTTAATTTTATTATTTCTAATTGATTATTTTTATATTTTAATATTGAATCTTTTTCATTTTGAATTTGATAATAAAATGATTTATCTAAAGAATCATTTTGATTATTATTCTTCAAAATATCAAATAAAATTTCTTTTGAAGGAACTGTTATTATTTTTTTTCCTTTATATGTTTTATTATTTTGATTTTTAAAAGAATTAAAAATAGAATTTATATTAACAGTATCTGAATGAATTTTTTGATTTTTATTTATTAATTTTATGTTTTTATTTTCAGGGAAAAAAACTTGACTATATGACCTAATTAAATTATTATTTTTCTTTCTTGTTGTTTTAAAATGAGAATTTGAATTTAATAAAAAGGTATTTAAATTATCTTCAATTGAAGATGAATTTTTGGAGTTTTGAGATAAACTTTTAATTAAATTGATTGATATATTATTATGTGGATTTTTTGGAGTAATAAATTTATTTTCTTTATTACTAATATTTAAAAATTCTTCTCTTCTTTTTTGTATATTTTTAAGATTTTTTATTTTCTCATTTTTTTTTTGAATTTCTAATTCTTTTTCAAATTCTGAATATCTTAATCTTGATATTTCTTTATCTTTTTCTTCATTATTTTTTTTTATTAATAAAATTTCCTTTTGTTGATTTTTTTGGATTTCTTTTAATTTTTTTATTTCTTCTTCATTTTCTTTTTGTTTTTTTTGAATCAAACATAATTCTTTTTTCTTTTCTACATTTATTTTATTTAATTGAATTATTGAATTAAGAGATAAATTTTTATTTTGATTTATTATTAATTTTTTATCTGGAACATCAAATTTGAAAGTTACTATTTTTTTTTCTTGTAGATTATCATTCATATCATTTATTTCAATTGAATTCATATTTAATATTTCTTCTATGTTTTCCTTATTTGTGCTTTCTAATAAATTATTATTTTTAATAATTTCTTCTTCAATTGCTAAATTATCATTAATTTTAAAAACAGAATTACTATAACTTCTAATCATTTTATTTTTATATTTATTAAAATCTGAGTCTGTTGTATTTATTTTTTCCAAATTAATTTTCTTGTTTATACTAGTTGATCTTTTTCTTTGTATTTCATTTATTTTTGAATCGAAAATTCTTTCTAAAAAATGTGAAATTTTATTTATTCTTGAATCATGATAGATTGAATTACTCTTATTTAAAGGATTTTTATTTAATTGTTTTAATGATAAATTTAACTTTTTTTCAATTTGAATATATGATAAATTTTGAGGTAATTTATCATCTAAATTATTGTTTCTTTTTGAAAGAAAATTATTATTTTTATTTGAATTAAATGAATGAATTAAAGTAAATATATTATCTGGATTTAAAAAATAATTACTTTTTATCAGGAAAATAATTTCTTTTGGGTTATCAATATAATTATTTATGATTCTTAATAATTTAAAATTTTCATTTATTTTATAAACCCTTGCATTAAAATTATTTTCATTTTTATTATTTTCTAAAACATATATTTTTTTATTATCATTAGAAAAGAGAAAAATACTATTTTTCATTTGATAAATATTTTCAATTAAATCTTTAATTTGAAATTTGAATAAGCCAGATTCATTATATAAAAACACCTTTTTACTTTTAGATAAAATACAAATGTAATTATTTAAACAAATAAAATCATCAATAATTTCATTTTTATAATCAAACTCAATTATTTTAGGTATTATATTTTCATCTTTTTTATAATATTTTTTTAGTATATAACCATAATAATTCAAATAACCATTATAATCTAATAAAGCAAAATAATTATTATTACATTTAACTTCGTTAAAATAACTTTGATTTGTATTTTTAATTAACTTGGGAAATTTATAAATGAAATTATTGAATGTTCCAAAAATAATTATATTACTTATACTATCTAAGCAAATACAATATTTATCACAAATTGAGATATTTTTCAATCTACAATTGAGGAAAAAATTATTTAAAGTTATATCCTTTATTTCATAAACTAAATCTCCCATTCCTAAAATTCCATAATTTTGATAATCATTTCCCATAGAATATAATAAACCATTATTTGTTAAAATATGAATTATATTATCATTACAAACAATTTTTTTAATTATATTAATTTTAATTTGGAAAAAAGAATCATTAATTGTTGGATAAGCACTTTTAAATGAACTATCATAATTTGAATTTGTATTATAAGTAATTATTGAATTATCAGTTATTAAAGAAGAAGAATTAAAATATTTAATATAATATTTTATTTTTGTTGAAATTAAATTTGAAGGAATTTGAATTTCAGTTATATTTGACAAATATTTAGAAAAGGAAATAAACAGACACTAAATTTTTTTTATAAAATAATTACATCTTTGTTCATATCAAATTATTCTTAATTATTTTATGTTATTTATAAAAAATTAATTCTTTTATTTCTTTTTGATTTGAAACATCAAAAAATCAAAAAAAATATAAAATCTAATAAAATATATACAACTCAAAATTTAAATGGAAAAAAAAAATATAGAAGAAGATTTAGAAACTTTACATCAATCATTGAAAAAATTTTTATCAGATGATGAATCAATAATAAAAATAACATTAAAATATAAAAAGAAAAAACGTCAAGAATTAAAGAAAGAATATAAAGAATTATTTGATTCAGAGCTTGAAAATGACATATCAAAAAAATTAAATGGGAAATTTAAGAAAACAATTTTAGGTTTATGGGATATTCCTAGTGATTTCGATGCAAGAAATTTATATAAATCAATAAGGAAAATAGGAACAAATCAAGAAACATTAATAGAAATAATTTGTACCAGATCAAATTCAGAATTAAAATTAATAAAAGAATCTTATTTAAAATTATTTGATGAAGATTTAGAAAAACAATTAAATCAAGTATTAAATGGTAATTTACAAAAAATTTTATTAACGTTATTAAAATGTCAAAGAAATGAAAATACTACTATAGATCAAAACATAACAAAAAAAAAAGCGGAAGATTTATATAATTTAGGAAAAGGAAAATGGGAAGATAATGAAGATTATATAAATAAATTATTTTGTTCTTTATCACCAAATGAATTTATTAGTTTTAGTAATTTTTTTTATCAAATTGCTAAAAATTCATTAAGAAAAGAAATTGAAAAAGAAATAACTGGTAATTATCAACAAGCTCTTTTAACTATATATGATGGTATTATTTGTCCTTCTGAATTTTTTGCTAAAAAAATTAATAGAGCTATTAAAGGAATTGGAACTAAAGATAAAATGCTTATTAGAATTCTTGTTTATAGAGAAGAAATTGATATTCATCAAATTAGAATTATTTATAAAAATTTAATTGGGAAAGAATTAGCTGATGATATTAAAGGAGATACTCATGGAAGTTATAGAAAAGTTTTAATGGAAATTGCTAATAAGAAAAATTAATTTTTATTTTTTAATTTTTTGTGGTATTTTTATTTATTTTTAAATATAAAAAAGAAAAATTTTTCATATATTTGTTTTAATAGAATAATTAATAAGATCATTTTTATAAATTTTAAAAAAATTTGTTTGCATGCCATTGATGAAGAATATCAAAAAGTATCATATTTCATTTTATAAAAGGAAAAGTTAAATTTATTAATAAATTAAATTGAATATTTAAATTAAAATTGTTTTTATGTCTGATGAAAATATAATAATATCGAGTCAACAAATAAAAAAATTAACAACTAAAATAAACAAAGATAATGAGAATGATTTAAATAATAAAAACCAATTAACAATAAGAATATCAATTTTTGGAGAACAAAAATGTGGAAAAACAGCATTAATTAATTGTTATTTAAAAAAGAGTTTTTCATCAGAAAAAGAAGACACAATAATAGATATGTATGCAAAAAAAATAATAATAAATGGATTTAATGTAAATTTAGTTATTTCAGAATTAAGTTCAGATCCTTCAGATTTAGTAATTTTAAAGCAAATTGCTTATGAATCTCATATTCTTTTTTTATGTTATTCTATGGAAGATGATATTGGAAAAATAAATCAAATTATGATTGATGAATCCTTAAATAATATAATTGATTTAAATGAAAGTATTCCTATTTTTATTGTTGGATGTAAATTTGATTTATTAAAAAAAGAATATATTGATCCTTTAAAAATTTATGATAATATTAATGAAAAAACTATTACTGGACATGATATTAATGAATATTTAAATTTTAAAAGAAATGATACAGGAAAAAATATTTGTGGTTATTATATTACTAGTTCTTTATTAAATATTAATATTGATAAATTATTTAATGATGCAATTAAAACTGTTTGCTTTCCTTATTTACAATTATATATTGATACTCAAAAGAAAAATGAAGAAAATAAAAAAAAGAAAAAGAAAAAAAAGAATGAAGAAGATGATGAATTATATAATATTATGAAAGTTAATGATAATGGTTGTTTTATTTTTTAATTAATTTTTTTTTTTTTTTCATTCACTTTTATTTTTTTATTTAGACTAAAAAAATAAATAAAAAATGAAAAAATTATGTGCAATAAATCCATATGATGTAGATTCTTTAATAGGAAATTATAGTAAGAAAATAAATAGAACTCGAAATCCAATTTTAATTTATAAAGAAGATATATTTCCAAAAATAAATAATAGAAAAACATTAAATTCTTTTAAAAAAAAGCAAATTAACATTCCAATATTAATGAATAATACTTCAAATAATTTTGTAGAAAATAATAAAAAAAGATTTAATTCAAATTATACAGAACCTAGTGTAATAATAGATAAAAATGCAAAAAATAAAAAAAAATATTGTCCAAAAGATTATTTATTAAGTGTTAAATATTTAAAATTTTTAAAACAAGAAGATTTAAGAGATAATAATTATTTTGAAAGAATATATCGTTCTGATAGTGATTCAGATGATGATGAAAATTATATGATTGCTAAATTAAAAGCAAAAAATAAATTAAAAGAAGAATTAAAAAAGATTGATTTTGATAAACAGTTACAATTTTTAATGGAATTAGATAATATACCAAAATATGTTTTAGAATCAAATGCTGAAAAAATTATTCAATCTATTGAAAATAATAAAAAATTTAATACAGAAAGAAAAGATTTAATTATTCATAATATTTATTTCGATTGGATTTTATATAAAATTTTTCATCAAGTTGAAATTAGAAATAAATATAATGAAAAAATAACAGTTCAAAATGTTTTAAATTTACTTGAAAGAGAAGTTACAAAAACTCAAAATAAAATAATTAAATATGTTGAAGAAAAAAAAAAATTAAATGAAGAAAAAATTCAAAATTTAAAAAAACAAAGTTCTTTAAATACAAGAGAATCACAATATGATAATGAATATAATTTTTTTAATAAAATGGATAGAAGTGATTATATTCATTTTATGAGATTAAAGAAGAAATATAAATTAGGAAATATATCAATTGAAGATTTAGAAAAGACGAATGGAAAAATTGGAAAAGGAAAAATGGATCAATTAATTTTAGAACAATTTATAAAAAAAAAATCTCAAGGAAAAGGAATTTTTCTTAATAAAAAACCTTTTGATTATTCAACATTTGAAAAAAGTGATTATTCAAATAATTTTAATATATTAAATGCAAATAAATTTCTTCAAAAAAATAGGAATAAAACAGAAGAAAAAGAAAATTTATTATCAACTTTTAATTCTTTACTTTTTCCTTCTAAAAATACTATAAATAATAAAAGAACTACTGAAGATTGGTTAAGTAATCAAAATACAAGTATATTAGATGAAACTAAAAGAACTACAAATACTTATAATTTTAAAAGCTCTTATGATGAAAGTAATAAAAAATATAATGGTAATTTTTATGTTGTTAATGATGATGAAGAAGATAATTTTAATAATAAAAATTCTGAAAAAAAAATAAATGACATTATTAAAGATAAAGTTACTTTTAATGATGAAAAAAAAGAAAAAAAAATTTTCAGTGATGGAGAATCAGAAAATGATTCTGAAGATGCTTTATTTGGAGAAAAAGTCATTAAAAGAGGAAAAAGTAAAAATAAAGGTAAAAAAGGTAAAAAAAAGAAAAAAAATAATGAAAGTGATAGTGAAGATTCTAATATAAGTCAAAAAAAAAAGAAGAAAAAAAGTAAAAGTAAAAAAAATAAAAATATGATAGAACAAAAAGAAAATAATAAAAATGATGATGAAAATATTAATAATGAGGAAAATAACATAAATAATAATAACAATGAAAATATTGAAAATAATCCTGAATATAATCCTGAAAATAATATAAATAATGAAAATAATAATACTGAAAATAATATAAATGGAAATAACACAGAAAACATAGAAAATAAAAATAATAATAATATTAAAACTCCAAAATCACCAATATCACCAAAAAGAAGAAAAAAAATAAATATAGAAGAAAAAAAATCACCAAAAAAAAATATAGAAAGTAAAAGAATAAAATTAAGAATTTTAAAAACTTTAGATCATATAAAATCAGATTATGATAAAAATGAAGAAGAAGAATTAGAAGAAGAATTTGAAGAAGAAGAAGAAGAAGAAGAAAATAATGTTAAAGAAGAAAAAAAAGAAGATGAAAAGAAAATAAAATTAAATCAATATTTAAAAAAATTAAAAAAAGATTCAAATTCAAATTATCATCATTCATTTAATCCATATATATCAACAACAAAGAGATTAAATACAAAAGAACAAAATGAATTTTTAAGAAAAGTTTATTTTAAAAAAAAAAAAAAAGAAAAAGAAAAAATATTTTTAATTCCAGAAGAAGATTTATTAAAAGTAAAAGATGAAATAATAATACAAGAAAATAAGAAATTAATAAGAATTAATATGGGAGAAGAAGAAATGAGAAAATTTATTTATGATAATTCATATTTATTTAATAATAAAAATGGAACTTATTATGATTTAAAAGATGAAATATTAAATTCTTTAAGTGGAAATTATAAAAAAGAAAATGATAGTGATAATGAAGATACTCATTTAAGAAGAAAATATGGTAAAATTAAAAAGAAAAAGAAAAAAAATAAACAATATTATTTTGAAAAAAATGGTTTAAAACTTGTTTTAAATTTTGATTTAAATAAATATGATGAAAATGAAGATGAAGAAAATATTAGGAAAAAAAAAATTCAAGATGAAGAAGAAAGATTAAGAGAATTATCTTATGAAGTCAGATTAAAAAAATTTTTTGAGAAAATACAAAAATTAAAAGATGAAGAAGGTTATGCTATTTTTGAAAAAGAATTAGATGAATTAATTCAAGAACAAATTGAAAATAGTGATATGGGAAAAAATAAAAGAAGAGAATTAAATTTACAAAATTTTAACGATGATTTAAATTCCATAAGAAAAGAAAAAATTTTTATGAAAAGTAAATATGGTAATTTGTTGTTTAAAAATCCTTGTGAATTTGAAACTAAAAAATAATAGTTTAATATAATTATTATATTAAAAATTATTTCATGTTTAAGTATTTTAAAATAGTAATATTTCTTTTAAATATTTTTTTCGATTTTCTTTACATAAATTTTTAGATACTTTTAAAACCTTTTATAATAGATATGAATGTAAATTCTTATCACATCCACAACTTAATTAATTTAACAATCATTAAGTCTCCTGAAATTGATAAATTTAATTTTGGATGATAATATCAAAAAATGTAGAAAATTTTATTATTAATATTTTCTACTTTTTTTCCTCTTTTTGAAGAAGAGATAGTTTTTCAATCAAAAGAAAAATTTCTTTTTTTTTCTTTTTCCTTGTCACAGACTATTATATTTACTCCTTTTCAAGAACTTCTTTTACCTTTTTTGTCCTTCTTCTGATATTTACATTTTTTTTTAATTTTTTAACATTTTGAATTGTTTATATTTTAAATAAATTAATTTTTATTTATTTATTTTTTTCTCTTTTTTATTTTTGTTCTGTAATTCCATTTTCTTCTTTTTTTTCCTTAAATCCTTCAATGTCTTTTAATTTTAACATAGTAGAATTCATAAAGAAATTTTTAATAGCTTTTAAAGCTTCAGATTTAGAAACATTTTTTTTCTTTAAATCATCTGTAATTTTCTTTAATTGAACAACAGCTGCAGCGAATTTATTTTTTTCATTTTTTAATTGTTCATTTTCTTTTTTTAAATCATCAATAATTTTATTATTTTCATTAACATTTTCATCATATTTTTGATTCATTTCTTCTAATTTTTGTTTTAAAAGTTTATTTTCTTTTTTAATTTCTTCTTCTTCTTTACTAGTTTTACTTAAAGTTTGATTTAATTTAATAATAATATCTTCTTGATTTTTAGCTTCATTTTTCATATATTCAATATCATTTTTACATACTTTAATAATATTTTCAGATTGAAACAATTTAGTTTTTAAAAATTCATTTATTTCTCTTAATGATTTAACTTGAACTTTAATATCTTCTTCATTATTAATTTGTGCATTTAAAGCATTTAAATCTAGTTTAGGAGGATTGTTTTCTTTTTTTATTTTTACTTTTAATCTATATAAAGATAATATCATATTTGGCATTGAACATATTGTTGTGTTTATTAATCTAGATGATAATCTAAAGTTAAATAAATCTTTTGTTTCTAAATATGGTAATATTAATTGAATTATTGATAATTTATCCAAGTATTGAAAAAATTTACTTTCATAATTTGATTCATTTCTTAATTTTATTTTCTGAAATTGATTTAATAAACTTTTCGCATCTTCCAATGTTTTATCTATATTTATTATATTGTTCTGATCAGTATTCATTTATTTTGATTTTTAAATATTTATTCATATTTTTTTTTAAATAATGAATAAGGAAATTAAAGAAAATTCAGTTAAAAATATTTTTATTATTATTAAAAATGCTATTCAAGGAAAAGAAATAAGAAATTTATATCACTTTTCTTCTAATAAAAGAAAATATTCTTCCTTAAAAAAAAATATTAATAATAATAGTGATAGAAAAATATTTCATTATTCTAAAATAAAAAATACTCCAATGACTTCAAAAAATAATATAAGTTATGACGAAGATTTATTCAGTAAAAGTAAAATAAAAGATAATAAAAAAAAATTTATAAGAACAAATTCAAAAAAATCAATTAGTTATTCTAATAAATTTAAAGCAAGACCTTGTCCTTCATTTAATTTTATGGAAGTTAAAAAAAGTAATAAACCTTTGACAATAGGGCATGAACCTAATTTACATACAAAAAAAAGATTTTATGAGAGACAAAGAAAAAAATCAAAAGATTTAAATTAAAAATAAAAAATAAGAATTGTTAATTATATTAATTGTATTATATATAGTAAAATTAAATTAAATAACCATTTTTTTTTGTTTTTTAGAATAAAAGTAAATTTAAATAACGATAAATCTTTTAAATTATTCTTCTATGACTGCTATTAAGATAGTTCTTTTAATAATAAAAATATTGGTTTAAAAACAAAGAGTAAACAATTTTTATTCATAAAAAAGAAGGTCGTTTAAATAAAGGTAAAAGTAAAATTTTAAAAAATAATTTTGTAAATTTTCTGGTTCTAATAGGATTAATAATCTTACAAATTTATTTTATATGAAACAAGATAATTAATATCTATATTCTTTTTATTATTTTTTTTCTTTTTAGTAAAAAAAGTAAAAAATAGAAACAATAATAACTTATAAACAATTAATATATATAATTAAAAAATTACTTTAAAAGGGAATTTTTAATTTCTTTTTACTCAGAAAGTGGTTCACTTTAAATTTTTATATATATTATCTAATCAAAAATAAGAGCAAAAATCAAAAACTTTATAATTATTCATTCAATAAATTAATGAAAACTTGCTTATTAATTATTTTTATTGTTATGATGGAAAAATGCTTTTGATTGCTTTAGAAATATAATTATTGCAATTTGAATAATCAAATTATAATTTTTTATAGAAAAAAGTTATATTATTTGAATATATAATAATAGTTTAAAGCAAATTATAAATAGAAATTATTTTCTTTTTTTCAAAATGAATTGTTTAAGATAAAGAAGGATGAAAGATTTTACAAAAAATCAAACAAAATAAAAATAAAAGATTTTATAAATTAATAGAAATAAAAGATAATCCAATTTTGTAAAAATTTGATGATTGATGTTAAAATAATAATAATTAAAAGAAATCTGAAAATGCAGCATATTATGGAACTATTAATAAAAAAAAGTTTTATATCAGTATATTTATTATAATAATAATTTTAGTTCTTTTATTTTTCCTTTAAAAATTTTTAAATG
>JAEEGL015880523.1_pt1 | contig 22136 bp, 21 predicted proteins | sample 9134231 | NCBI WGS metagenome assembly JAEEGL01 (sample SAMN16246548, study PRJNA631951) | gut metagenome | biome: gut microbiome; feature: rumen; material: fiber-attached | host: Bos | place: Iran: Karaj | collected 2018-10 | reverse complement strand
TCAGGGATTAACTTCTACTGAGCAGGAAAATGCTAGAGATAATATTGGATTAGGAACTGCTGCAGTTAAAGATGTAGCTGCTAGTGGAAATGCTTCTACAACTCAGGTTGTAATGGGTAATGATACTAGACTTACTGATGATCGTAATGCTGCAGACGTCTATGCATGGGCAAAGGCAGCTACAAAGCCTACCTATACCTATTCAGAAGTAGGTGCTATTCCTGCTACTGATAAAGGTGCTAATAATGGTGTTGCTACACTTGATAGTGCTGGTAAGGTTCCTTCATCTCAGTTACCTTCTTATGTAGATGATATCATTGAAGGATACTATTACAATGATAAATTCTATGAAGATTCTGCTCATACTACTGAAATTACTGGTGAAACTGGAAAGATCTATGTAGATCTTGTTTCTAACAAGACTTATAGATACAGTGGATCTGGATTTGTTGAGATTAGTGAAAGCCTTGCATTAGGTGAAACTAGTTCTACTGCTTATAGAGGAGACTATGGTAAGATTGCTTATGATCATTCACAGGTAACTTCTGGAAATCCTCATAATGTAACTGCTAGTGATGTAGGATTAGGCAATGTAGGTAACTTTAAGGCAGTTAGTACTGTAGCTGATCAGAATCTTTCTGATACTGAGAAAGCTAATGCTAGAGCAAACATTGGAGCAGGTACTTCTACTTTCGATGGACAGTACTCAAGTCTTACTGGAAAGCCTACTTTAGGTACTGCATCAGCACTTGATGTAGCTGCATCTGGAGATGCTTCTACAACTCAGGTTGTAAAAGGTGATGATACAAGACTTACTGATTCTCGTAATGCTGCAGATGTTTATAGCTGGGCAAAGGCAGAAACTAAACCTAGTTACACTGCAAGTGAAGTTGGTCTTGGCAATGTTGGTAACTTCAAGGCTGTATCTACTGAAGCTAGTCAGGGATTAACTTCTACTGAACAGGATAACGCTAGAACTAATATTGGATTAGGTTCTGCATCAACTAAGAGTGTACCTACATCTGGCGATGCATCTACTACTGAAGTTGTAATGGGTAATGATACTCGTCTTACTGATGCTCGTAATGCAGCTGATGTTTATAGTTGGGCTAAAGCAGAAACTAAACCTACCTATACTGCAAGTGAAGTTGGATTAGGCAATGTTGGCAACTTCAAAGCTGTATCCACAGTTGCATCTCAGGGTCTTTCTGATGCTGAGAAGGAGAATGCTAGAACCAATATTGGTGCTGGTACTTCCAATCTTATTATTGGTAATACTTCTACTACAGCTGCAGCTGGTGATCATACACATGAAGTTTCAATGGCTACTAATGCTGGTACTGCAGAGATTTCATTAGCTGCCGATACTACTTATCAGCTTAATGCAGGTGGAGATACTTATTTATTTAAGACTCCTGCTGATACTAATACACATAGACCTATTAAGGTAGATGGTACTGAGATTCTTGGTGATAATACTACTCCTCTTGATCTTGTTGGTGGAGATAATATTACTATTACTAATAATGCAGGTGTAGTTACTGTTTCTGCTGGTGGAGCTGGACATGATATTCAGGATAAAGATGATACTACTCTTACTAAACGTAGCAATCTGAAATTTGGTGGATATCTCAATGCTACTGATGATTCTACTAATGATGCTTCTGTTGTTTCCGATGCACCTACAGAGATCACCTGGGATGCATGGAATGCCCTTACTACAGCTCAGAAGGAAGGAACTAAGTGGCTAATTACAAATGCGCCTGGACATATTGATCCTGAAGCTATCTTTATTCTTAGATCTCAGGTTCTTACCTTTAGTAACTTAACTGCTACTATTGTTGATAGTAGAATTAATGCTTCTACATATCCTTTAGTATATTGGTCAAATGAGTCTTATGATGAAGCAGAAAGTTGTAAGATTGTATCTAATACAGCAACTGGTTCTATTGTATTTACTGCTGAAACTGCTCCTACAAATGATCTTGTTTGTGATCTTGTATTTATTACTGCTGCATCTAGTTCAGGTGGTGGCGGTGGATCTACTGGAGTTAAGCATATTCTTACACTTCCTACTACTGGATATACTGAAGAAACTGTTACTATCTGGGGAGTAGAAAAGACTGTCCAGACTATTACTCTTACTGAGGATAAAGATGGTTATTCATTATCAGGATTTGCTGCTGATATGATTGCTGATTATCCTATTAATGTTTCTGGAGCACTGTCAGATTTCACAAAGCTTTATGCTCTTGAGATTGGTAATCTTAGTGTTACATTCTATCTTACTGCTGCTCCTGAAACTGCTTTCAATGTTCTTGTAAAAGAAGCATAATTAAATTTGTGGTGGGACCGTGTCCCGGTCCCACCATTATTAATATTATAAATTGTATTAATATAATTTGTAGTATTAATAATGGTATTAAAAATAAAATAGGAGGATTATAATATATGAAAGTTTTAAAAGTTATTAATTCTCAAGATTTTCCTCCTGTACTAGATAGAGATCCAAATGTTATATATTTCTTATATAATAAATTAGAGATCTATTTTGGGCAGAATTGTTATACTGATCCTTATCTGATCTGTGATCATGATCCTGAAGAACCTATTGAAGGTATGCTTTATTTCATATTAGAGACTGGTAAGGTTAAGTTATTCTATAATTATGCTTTATCTATTATTGCAGAAGTAGAATCTGAAGAAATGCTTGATCTATTAAAGAAACAAGGTGGATCATATTTCTTCGTTAATGCTGATAAAAGATATCTTGATCTTCAGAAACGTATTATTACATTACCTTATAGAAATGGTCAGTGGAATCTTACTGTAGATATGGCTAATAATATACAGCTTACTGAAGATTCTGCTATTGGATTTAATCCTGAGACTAATTGTTTTGATATATCTGCTACTAAATATGATTACGATTTAGTATTTACTCGTAAATATAGAGGTGAAGAAACTCCTACTACTAAAACTACTGTAGATGAACACTCTATAAGAACTGATGTAAAGATAAGCTCTGAGTATGGTAATATTATAAAAGTATTCAATGATGGTATTGGTGCTATTATATCTGGTAAAGTTCCTTATGAAGAATACTCTCAATGGAAAACTGACTTCTATGACTATAAAGCTAGTATGGAAGGCTATATGGCCACATTGGAAGAGAGAATTGAGCATGTAGAAGAAAGTATATCTGAAGATATAATTACTCAGAAGATTCATGAAGCTTTACTTGAAGTATATCCTTTAATAGATGAATCATTAATTAAATATGAAACTTTGATTAATGATATAGATGCTATTATAGCAGAAGCTGAAGAATATACTGATGGTGTATTCGAAGAAGCAGTAGAACAGATTAAACAGGTTATTGATTCTACTGATTATTGGGGAGATTTTGGTTAATTATAACAATATATTTTAGCATAAATATGATCAACATTTTATTAATATACCGAAAGGGGGACTAAAAATGTCATATGCAAAAATACGTCCTCGCCGCAGTACTAAAACAGAATGGGAATTAATTAACCCGATCCTTATGGAAGGTGAGTTAGGTATTGAATATCCTGATTCTGGTATTGGAACAGGATTATGTAAATTCAAACTGGGCGATGGATTTAAAGATTGGGATGAGCTTCCTTATGCATTCAATGCAGCATCAGCTGAATCTATATATGGTGGTACTGTTTCAGTATCTCATGATATTTGGTTAAGAACCGGTACTTCTGATGAATGGGAATCTATAAATCCAATCTTAGGACCTGGTGAAATTGTATTTGATATTACCAAGTCTGCTATTAAAATTGGTGATGGTGAGCATAACTTCAAATCTCTTGAATATATAGGTTATAGCTGGGAAATGGATCATGAGTATGACTTTGGTGATATTGATGATGGTCCTATTATACCTGGTCCTGATGATAAAGACTATGATTTCGGAGATCTTGATGATCTTTAATTAATAGAATATATAATATATGGGTATAGAGCTTAGACTCTATACCCATTAACTTATGTATAATAGTCATTATTCCTGGTTGATTGGGTAAAACTATGACGTTCATTTTATAATGGTAAAATCTATATTATAGATATCCGTCCAATCTTCTCAAGAAGACAAAATTAATTTATAGGAGGAAATATTACAATGGCTAATTATTTAAGACCTCGTAGAGGAAAGAGATCTACTGCAGAATCTCAGGATATTATTCTTAAGAAAGGTGAGATCTTCTTTGAAGCTCCTGATACAGGTGTAGGTAAAGGTGCTGGTAGAATTAAGATTGGTGATGGTGTAACTCCTTATACTTCACTTCCTTATTTCTATGATTATACTAACTTTGTAACTGACTTAGTTAATTCTACTATCACTTTCACTCCTACTGCTGAAGAGAATAACAATATTCTTCTTAATAGAATTATTCCTGGTGCAAAGATCAGTATTATTATTGCTGCTATAAAGAATCTTCTTTTTAATCACAATGAGACTATAAATACTCTTGTAGATAATATGAATAGCTATAAGTATACTGAACCTGTAAGTTGTGCAATTGGAGACCAGATGTGCACTATAATAGATTCTTCTATCACTACAGATTCTATAATTGAGATCTTCACATTTAATGAATCTGGAACTGTTTTATCTGTAGAAGATGTTGATGTTACTTCTGGACAGGCTGTTCTTACATTTGATGCTCTTGAAGAGGCTACAAGTTTTAGATTAAGAGTTACAAACCTCTAATTTCTAAGGAGGTGTTATAATGGCTTGGATTAAATCCGGCACTATATCAGGATATGTAGTTGTTTATATAGCCAATGGTGTCCAGATTAAAAAAAGAGTAAAAAAAGGAGCAGACTGTATATTGGCTGCTCCTGAAGTATCTAAAGATGGATGGGCTTTCCGTGGATGGAGAGAAGATAATAGACCTGTACCACAAACATTACCAAGCAAAGTATGTGATCATAAAGGCATAGTATTATATGCTGTATGGAGTAAGTCTATTACTCATGGTGGTAATATTTATCATGCCCCTGGTACTTATGGCTATGATACCAATCCTGATGGATCAGGTAAGAACTGGTCTACTGGTGCTGGTGGAGGTTGTGATAGAAGATGTGGTATTCCTAACTGTGGAGTTAGTGAATATCATATATGGCCAGGAAATGGCTATAATACTCCTAATGGTGATGGTACTTATACTCCTCATCCTGGATCTCATGGCGATCTTTATTTTAACTGGACTAAAACTGATACTCAATACTCTGCAGGATAATTATAATATATAGAGGTATTTATTATGGCTTGGGTTAAAACTAATCCTGTATTAGGATATGTAGTTGTTTATATAGCCAATGGTGTCCAGATTAAAAAAAGAGTTAAGAAGGGCGAAGATTGTATTTTAGCAGCACCTGAAGTATCTAAAGTTGGGTGGTCTTTCCGTGGATGGAGAGAAGATAGTCAACCTGTACCACAGACATTACCAAGTAAAATATGTGATAGAAAAGGTATAGTATTATATGCTATTTGGAGTAAGTCTATTACTCATGGTGGTCATATAACTGGTTCTGAAGGATATTGGGGATATGATACCAATCCTGATGGATCAGGTAAAAACTGGTCTGGTGGTGCTAGTGGAAATTGTGATGGAAGATGTGGTATTCCTAACTGTGGTGTATCACACTATCATATATGGAGTGGTTCTGGATGGAATGAACCATATATAGATCCAATTACTGGTCAAACAAAATATATACCTCATCCTGATTGGCATGGCCCACTAAGTGCAGATTGGACTAAAGTAGATACTAGATACTCTGCAGGATAATTATAATATATAGAGGTATTTATTATGGCTTGGATAAAAATTGGCAATGGTAAGAAAATACCTCCTGTTCCTGTGGGGGTTACTTATACTAATGATATATATAAAGGTGCTCCAGTTGATGGTACTAGAAGTTCTAATAAAACTGAAATTATTAATACTAAGAAAGTAAAGTCACTTACTATACGAGTATCTTTGGTATGCGAAGCTCATGCTTCTGGTGGTATCTGGGATCATGATCATTTCACTTGGGAATCTGAATGTAGTACTTCTTCAACTTTTACTTTTAAAGTAAATGATGTAACTTATGTAAGTCGCAGCTTATCATCTCGTTCTGTAAATGGTGAAACCAATAGATCTACATATAATACTATAGTAACAGTTACAGATTTACCTAAAGGCGATTGTGCATTTGTATATAATATTACTATGAGTGGTTGGCAAAATAGTGGTCAGTTAGACCCTCATTCTAGATCTACTTTAAGTTTTACTATTACTGATATGACATAATATTATATAAAGAATACTCTCCAGGTAGGATAACTACCTGGAGAACATTTTATTAATATATGCTTTTTCTTATATTATAATATAAAGGGAGGGTAATAATGGCTAATACTACTAAGGGTCTTTCTGTTGAACAGAGACTCGATATTATTGAAAGAATACTCCATTCAGTTGTTGCAAAAATGAATCAGTCTAATACTTGTACTAGTGCTGATATAGAAGATATTAAACTTAATAGAGATGATCAGGCTAATCTTATTGCTAAGAATGAAGCTGATATCTATTTTCTTGCTATGGAAGCCGGTATAGATCTTGATAATGAATAATATATAGAAAGGAATGATATATATTATGGATATTGAAAAACATTCTAAAGATTTTGAAAAGATTCTACATTGGTATGCTACTCGTAATTGGAATGAATTTAGAGTTGCTGAAGCTGTAAAGAAAGGTAAACTTACAGCAGAAGAGTATGAGCAGATCATTGGCAAACTTTATGAAGAATAATTCCATATATTAATTATAAAGGAGATTTATATTATGGCAAATGTAATAGCATATGGCAGTAAGTTAGTTGGTAGTGCTGGAGGCGGTGGTGGAGATTCTACTTCATGGACTGCTCCTGTATCATGTGCAATTGGTGATACTACATGTACTATATTAGATGATAATATAACTGCTTCTTCTACTTTAGATATATATAGTGAATGTAGTAGTGGAAATACAACAAATATTAGTAATGTAGCTGTTACTGCAGGTCAGGCAGTATTAACATTCCCTGCATTAACAGAAGCTACTAATTTTAAGATACATATTTTATTATAATATTATATGGAGGGTCATATAATATGAAACAATTAAATCTCTACTATCTCGGAGGAGGTTCCGGTCCTACTCCTGATATACCTGATGGTAAGACGGTAACTCCTATTAATGATGTAACTATATGGCAGAAATGTGCAGGTCTTGCTCCTGTATATACCACATTAGGTGAAATACTCAGTGACAGTGGATATACTGCTGCATTAATGAGCGATGATAATGCTATAGATTACATGGTTAGAAGTACAGAATGGGCTACAGTAGCAACAGTTCCTACTATGACTTCTAATACTACTCCTAGTGGAGAATGTTTTGCAGATAATACTTCAAGTGGGCATGCTGCTTATAGAGCATTTGATGGTATTAATGGTTACCAACAATCTGAAAGTTGGGCTTCTACTTCTACCAATTCAAAAGTTGGTTATATTTTCCCTAGTGCTGTCGAAATTTCAAGAGTAAACATTCAGTGTCCTGCCAATGTAAATACTAATGAATTAAATGCATTTAAAATTCAATATTCTGATGATGGCACTGAATGGAATGATGCAACAGATATTTTATATTTTGTATCATCACAACCTTCTACAGCACAGAATAAAGATTATACAGTAAATTTTGTTGGCAAGCATCGATATTGGGCTATTCTTGCTATATCATGCTATGGTAATTTATCTGTTATTAGAGTTTGTGAAGCTCAATTCTACTCTGTATCTATTCCATCTTCACAGACTGCTATGCAGTATATTGGAGCATCTGATTATGCTTCTACTACTTTATTAGCTAATTCTACTTGGAGAGAAGTTATTACTAGTTCAGATTATGCTGATTTGATATATAATATAAAAGTACCAATAATGACATCTAATACTACTCCTGAAGGAGAAGCTAGATCTACTTCATATCCTAGTGGATATGATCCTTATAAAGCATTTGATAAAAATATAAATGATGTTGCAGTAATATCATCTAGTATCACTGGTAGAATTCAGTATCAATTCACTCGAGCAGTTAATTGTATAGCATGTAAAGTATTAAATAGATATGAAACTGCTACTACTCAAGATGTTAAAGATTGTATTATACAAGCATCTAATGATGGTACTACTTGGAATAATTTGACACTAAATAGTTTACAACAAATATCATCTGTTTTATGGCAATATGTTTATTTTGCAGACAATACTCTTAATTATAAATATTATGGATTATATTCTTCTAATAATTATGGGCATGCTACGACATCAGCTATAGCAGAACTACAGTTCTATGGCAGAGAGAACGGTGGAGTACAGACTTGGTTAAAATCTGCAAATATTACCGATAAGAATTATTATACAGTATCACAAGTATTAAGTGATACTGAATCATTAGCAACATTAATGAGTACTCCTAATGCAGTAGATTATCTTGTAACTGCTAAAGCATTTATTGCAGATATTGTTAATAATGAAACTGCTATGGCATTAATTGGAGCTAATGATTATGCTTCTAATAGATTACTAGAAGATAGTAATTGGGCTAAAGCTATATGTAATTCTAGTTATTTTGAAACTATATTAAATACTAATGTACCTATTATGACTTCTAATACTGCTCCTAAAGGTACAGCATTTAGTAGTAGTTGTTTAAATGATTCTTCCAATTCAAGTGCTTGGGTCGCATTTAACAGAAATATTTCAAATTATTGGCATTCTGCTAAAGGTGTTCCTCAGTATATTGGATATGATTTTACTTTTGGTAATATAGTAAATAAAGTAAGTGCAAGATCATCAGTATTCGGTTCTTCATATCCTAATAGAACTGAATCTTATGTAATACAAGGATTTGATGGCACTGATTGGGTCGATTTATCAGATACAATAACTCATCAATTTACTACTAGTGGTGATGCTCCATTACTTGAAACTGCATTTGCTAATGGAATAGCATATAATCAATATAGACTTTATATCACTAATTCAACATATCAAGATAATACTAATAAGTATGCTATATTTACTTTAATTCAATTCTATGGTAGAAGACCTTATAGCGGAGTTCAGACATTATTAAGAACTGCTGGTATAACTAATAAGTATTATACTACTATATCACAATTACTCAATGACACTGCTACATTATCTACAGTTATTAATAGTGAAGATGCAGTAGATTACTTAGTAACTGCTAAAGCATTTATAAATGATATCTGTAATAATGAGACTGCTATGACTGCTATTGGTAATAGTAATTACGCTTCTAATGCATTACTTGCAGATAGTGATTGGTATGAAGCTATAGTTAATTCTACTTATATAGAATTAGTATTAAATGTAAAAGTACCTATTATGACTTCTAATACTACTCCTTCTGGTGAAGCTTCTTGTTATAAATTAAATGCTAGTGGTGGTGATGCTTATCGTCTATTTGATGGAAATACTACTACTTTTGTAGATCAATTTTATGGTCAAACTGGTACTCTATCAAATCAATGGATACAATATGAATTTCCACAGAGTGTAAAAATAAAAGCATTTAGTATTAGATTTTCAGGTGGTCCTATTACTTCATTTAAAATCCAAGCTACAAATGATACTACTTTTGTTGATATACAGCTATTTAATGGATCATATAGCTCTAATACTACATATTTATTCTCATTAAATAATGAAATTAAATATAAGAAATGGAGATATCAATCATTAGCTGGATCAGGTGTACCTTATTTTTGTGAAATACAGTTCTATGGTCGAGAAGACGTTTAATACTATAAATTCTCCAGGTAGTTATCCTACCTGGAGAACATTTTATTAATATATGCTTTTATTGGAGAGACTATATAGAAATTTTTATATAAAGGAGATTATTATTATGGCAAATGCAATTGCTTTTGGTGGTAAAATAATTAATGCTGGTTCTGGCGGAGATAGTACATTATGGACACAGCCTGTATCATGTGCAATTGGTGATACTACATGTACTATTGTTGATGCTAATATAACTACTGATTCTGTTATAGATGTATATACTAGTAATACTAGTGGAGATACTATTGTTGTTACTAATATAACTGTTACTAATGGACAGGCTGTAATAACATTTCCTGAATTAACTGAAGCTACAAGTTTTAGAATTCATATATTAATATAATAATATTATATATCCCCTAGGAGTATACTCCTAGGGGACTTTATATAAGTTCACATTATATTAATACTTGGTATTCTATATAAAGGAGGTTATTATATATGCCTTATTCTATATCTAATCTCAACCCTAATCATCGGGGGGGGGGAATTAATCCAACTTGAAGTTGATGGATATGTAGATGGTAGTGGTAATTTATCTATTTATACACCATCTAATGAAGATAATATCACTAGTGTATTTTTTATTCCTGAAACAGGTTCTTATGATGGTTTAATTACACCATTTATTTCAGTTGTAACTAATAAGTTATATTTACATTGTGCTAATTTTAATGGTGCTTCTATAGGAGGTGCTAGATTATATGGTACTTGTAATATAATTATATATAAGAATTAATATATAAGGAGAATATATTATGAAATCTATATCTAATATAGCCTCTGTCGGAGGATCGGGGGGGGTACATCTTCAGCAGTATTATTTTTTGAAGGCTCCTCTTTATTAGAAGATTATACAATAACTGCTACTTCAGAGATTGGACAGCAGTCTTATACTACTACATTAGATTCATCTGGTAAAGGCTATTTAGAAGTACCTGGACTTGATAGCTATACAGTTGTATTATTACATGAAGAAAGTGAAGAACCCGTAACAGACTATACTGAAGTAGTAGATGTAGATGCTGGCGAATTTTGTAGAGTATATGTAGGATATACTACTTCTACATGGGCTGGAGTTAAAAGAATCATTAATGATGGTAAAACCTCAGAATACATTGTTAATGGTGATAGGTTTGAAGTAACTATATCTGGTGAACTCATGATCTATGAAGCTAATGTAAATACATATGGCTTAGGTGAAGTAGACTTTATACCTACATATCTTCTATCTTCTAATAGACAAATGAATTCAACAAATACTAATGTTGGTGGATGGAATTCATCTGCATTAAGAATTTGGTTAAATGATGCGCTCTTTGAATCATTTCCATCAGATCTTAAAGCAGTAATATCTACTAAAGATACTAAAGTAACATCAGGTAATCAGTCGAATACTATTACTACATCAATTGATAAAATATGGATTCCTTGTGAATGGGAAGTATTTGGAGCAAGGAATTATTCTGGATCAGCTGAAGATTCTCTTCATTATGTATATCCGGTATTCACTGATCAATCATCTAGAATACGTACATTAGGACCAAGTGGTGCTAATGTTGACTGGTGGTCATCTTCACCTGGTATTGCGAATTCTACTGATTTTTGTTCTGTTGGTGGAACAGGTTCATATGGTCGTCCTTCAGCAGGTTCAACTAGAGGTGTACTTCCTTGCTTCAGAATAGCACCAGATACTTAATATATAAAATATATATCTAATTTAATAAGGAGGTTATAATTATGGGATTTACAAATAGTTCTTTAGTATCTTATGTAAATCTTAGTCCTAACTATAACGTTAGAACTCAGTCTAAGATTACTAAGATTACTGTACATCATACTGCTGGTGTTGGTACTGCTAAGAGATATTGCGATGGATTTGCTAAGGCATCTCGTAAAGCTTCTGCTAACTATTGTATTGGTTATCAGGGCGAAATTGGTATGTCTGTAGAAGAGAAGAATAGAGCTTGGACTTCATCTTCTTCTTGGAATGATCAGCGTGCTGTTACTATAGAAGCTTCTAATGATATGGTTGGTGATCCTTGGCATGTATCTGATGCTACTGTGGCTTCTATTATCAATCTTAGCGCTGATATTTGTAAGCGTAATGGAATTCCTAGCTTATACTTTGATGGAACTAAGAATGGTTCTTATACTTGGCATTGCTTCTATGCTGCTACTGCATGTCCTGGTCCTTATTTAAAACAGATTACTCCTTATATTGTAGAGAGAGTAAATAATATTCTTGCTGGTGGTGGCCCTACTCCTACTCCTGTTGTACCTACTAATCCTTATAAGAAGCCTACTACTACGGTTAAGTCTGGTTCTACTGGAGAATCTGTAAAGTGGGTTCAGTTCCAGCTTAATTTATATGGATATGGATTGGTAGTAGATGGTTCTTATGGTCCTGCTACTACTAACTCTGTAAAGGATTTCCAGGGTAAGAATGGTCTTACTGTTACTGGTAATTGTGATATGAAGACTATTAATGCTCTTGATGGAACTCCTAGTGGTGGATCTTTTGTATATGGTGGTATTGATTATTGCCATACTTTTGATCCTGTTTATTATGGTTCTAAATATCCTGATCTTGCTCAGGCATTTGGTACTGATCAGGATGCTTTATTTAAGCATTATATCCAGTTTGGTATTAAGGAAATGAGACAGGCTTGTGCTACTTTCAATGTGCAGGTTTATGCTGCTACTTATAAAGATCTTAGAGATGCTTTTGGTCCTCTTAATTCTAAGACTGCTAAGAAGTATGTAGATCATTATAATACTAATGGATATGCTGAGGGAAGAATAGCTATTTAATAATACTTATAATATTAAAGAGGGAAGATTTTATATCTTCCCTCTATTATTATATAAGGAGGTTATAATTATGGGATTTATAGATGATATAGCTAAATATGTAACTAAATGGGCTCCTGCATATGGTATCTGTGTTTATTCTCCTATTATAGCACAAGCTATATTAGAGTCAGCTTCTGGTACATCTGAGTTAGCTAAGAATTGTAATAATTTCTTTGGATTAAAGTATAGAGGTAATAGATGTAAGACTGCTCTTCCGACTCCTTATGAGAAGAGAGGATCTGAACAGAAACCTGATGGATCTTATGTGGTAACTGTTATGTATTGGTATCAGTTTGCTAATATGGAGAACGGTGTAATAGGATATTTCGATTTTACTAATATTGCAAACTATGCTAATCTTAAAGGTATTACAGATCCTAGGAAGTATTTAGAAACTATTAAAGCTGATGGATATGCTACCAGCTTAAAATATGTAGATAATTTGATGAATGTTATCAATAGATATAATTTAACTAAATATGACCCTGTAAAGCCGCCAGTACAAGTTCCCCCTAGTCCTACACCAACTTCTTCATTTATCTTCAATGGCGTAGACTATACTCCTGTATTTAACCCTAATTACTATGCTCTACGATATCAAGATTTAAAAGCTGTATTTGGAACTAATTCTACACTACTGTTTAATCACTTTACTACATTTGGAATGAATGAAGCTAGACAGGCAGCTGAAGTATTTGATCCAATAGCATATAGAAAGAGATATAATGATTTGGAAAAAGCATTTGGTAATAATTGGCCCGAGTACTATAAGCATTATATCATGTTTGGTATTAAAGAAGGACGTAATGGTAAACCATAAGAATAAATATCCAGGAAGAGGTTAACTCTTCCTGGATTCTTCTTTTTGTTTTTCTTTTACTGCTTTAGATTCTTTATCTATTACTAAAGAGAACGAATCAAGAGTTTTAATTATATTACTCTTATAGATATTCAATTTCTCTGTAGTTAATTTTCTATTATTCTTATCAGCTTTAAAAGCTTTCATGATAGCATAAGTATCATCTAATAAATGAATAACAGATTTTACTATAGACATAACAGATATAGATCCAGTATTATTAGCATAATTTAATAATGTTTCACACTTAGATTTAGCTGATAATATCTGATCAGCATTAGCTATATCATCTTTTATTAATGTTTTTTCTATAGATGTTTTAGATGATGATTTAGGTAAATTTATAGAGTTCATTGCATCTTTGCTAATATTAGAACTTCTATCCATACCTATTGCATAACTCATTCCAGGGATGAAATCTATTATCATAGATAAAGTAGTATTGATTAATATACCAAATGCTGCAGATGTCATAGAATCAGATTTAATAGATTTAATTTCTCTCTTGCAGTCGTTTACATCTTTCTTGGCAGTATCAAGATGATATGAAGCTTCTAACCAATCTTTCTTTCTCATATTTTTATGAGCTTTCTTCATATCGTCTCTATAATCTTTCTTATAATCATTAAATGACTTCCATATATTTAAATTAGTACCTTCATCTACTACAGTATCTACATCATCTATAGTGTTAAAGATAAGATCAAATTCATCACTATCTTCACTAGACTGAGTAATAATGCCATCTAATTCATCTTTAGAATGATAAAATATACTATCACCATAGAATGAATCAAACATTTTTGCCATTATAAATTACTCCTCTATTCTTCTCTTATTTAAATATCTAGCCTGAAGTGAATAGTTATAAAGCATAGTCTCTAATTCTGATCTTATACCAGCATCAAGAGGATTAGATAACTCTTCTATAGCAGCTGATAATATACCACAAATATCATTAAGCATTATATCAGCAAACTTACAAATATCTAACTTAGAATAATGAGTCTTAGAATCTACTATAAAATACTTGGTCTCAGACTTAGTAATATAATCAGCAGCTTCTAAATAATTAAAAGGATCAATATTAAGCATAGCTAATATCTCAGCTACCTTATCAACATCTTCTGATACCATTTCATAATACTCAGTAGTAATATTTTTATGGGAATCATTGAACTCTATTCCTTTAGAATTCCAATGTAAATTTCTAAAATTCTGTTCATATATTCTTAATACAGCATCAAGCTCTATTAATTTAGCACTCATAATATTTCACGCTCCTTTTATTTAGTTAAATTTATAGGATTTAATATATGTAATATATAATACTCTTTTAATTATTAATGTAATGTGAACTTAAAATATTAATCCCTCTACTCAAAAGAGTAGAGGGAATTATAATATTAGATATCTTTCCTTCCGTAGAATTGGATAGTTGCTGCTGTCAAATATTCTGCACTACTTGAAGAGTTATAAAGTCTATACCTATTATAACTATTAAAATTAAAAATAACATCATTAACTATTTGCATCGATCTATAATCAATAGCCTTAATATTATCATATGTAGTTCCATCATTAGAACCCTGTAGATATCCTAAAGGATTTCGTGATGACCAATTACTATCTTGACCTTTATAATATACCTTCTTTATTACAACAGGATCTGTAAACTTATACTCAATCCATCCATTACCAAGCTGTTGAGTATGTGCTAATGGAGATGTACCAATATCATTGCCATCAAAAGCTCTCCATGCACCGAAAACAGAATTATCATTGCTATATATACTACTTTCTGAGCATTCACCTTCAGGGGTGGTATTGCTTGTCATAACAGGTACTTTTACATTTAATACAGATTCAAAGTATGTAGAGTTGCATATACCATTACTCCAATCTTCATCAGCTAATAATGTATTAGAAGCATAGTTATTAAGACCAATTAATTCCATAGCAGATTCAGATTCTGTTATAGATGTTGCACAGAATTGAAGTGAGAAAACAGTTACACCTATTCCATTTGTATAAATTCTGAACCATGTTGCTTGGCAATTAGATGTAAGATCTATACTTCCACTTACTTTCTGTGCACTACCTGCAGAAATTGAAAGAGTTTTTACATCACTTGCATCAACCCAAGTAATTCCATCCATTGAACTCTGAACTTTTACTGTAAATGTAATTGCTGTTGACTGTGCTTGTGAAAATACATAATCTACTCTACCCACATCATTGATAGTATCAAATTTATATCCTATATACCAATCAGTTGTAGAAGAATAATTAGAAGAATGAATAGCAGTGGTATCATTTTTATCAAATGCATAATAGTAATCTTGTGAACCATACTTATCTTTACCAAAGCATGTACCAGAAGGAGTAGTATTAGAAGTCATAGTAGGAACTAATTCTTTAGAATTAATCCAACTCTTAGCAGTTACTAAGTAATCTACTGCATCTTCATTAGCCATAAGAGTAGATAATGTAGCACTATCATTTAATACTTCTGAGAGACTGGTATATAATTTATTAGTTATACCGGCAGCTCTTAACCATGTCTGGACACCACCATATTCATGACCATATAGCTGTACTTCTGTAGCACATCCATCAGTACCACCATTACCATTTACACAATATAATCTAAATGAATTATATATATCACTACCAGTATTTAATACAAATGATTGTACATTACCTAATGATGTATAAGTAAAGTCTTCTACATCATACCAGTTAGTATTATCATTGCTACCTTGTAACTTAAAATCTTTAAATGACCAAGAAGCATACTGACCAGTAGCACCTTGATATGAGAAATTAGTTATAGATACATTCTTTTTGAAATCGTATCCTATATAATTACCAGTCATTCCAGAAGGTTCCCACTGTCCATTTGAACCTTTATCAAATGCGTACCATGCAAGATATTTGGAGCTATACTCATTACTATAAATTACTTCTCCGGCAGGAGTAGTATAACCAGTCATAGTAGGAACAGAAGTATTAATCAAATAATCTTTATAAATAGAATTATTAATAGCAGTAAACCAAGTAGAATCAGATAATAAAGTATAAGAAGCATAATCACTTGCTCCTATATATTTCATAGCAGTTTCAGAATCGGTAATAGATGCAGACCTAAAATATATTTCATGTACAACAAAGCGAAGATATGAGTCTGTTCTTAAGATTCTGTAAGCAGAATATTCTCCAATATTGCTGTTAAAAGTAAATTTCTTTCTGACTACAGGATCAGTATTTCTTGTTGAAAAAGTGAAAGAGTCTGTTAAATCTACAGCTGTTGTAAAGTTATCGTTACTTGCTTGAACTTTAACAGTTTGATTACAGTAATTTGATGAATTGGTGGTAAGAAGAGCTTCACAAGAGAATGCTTTAATCGGAGCAGCGAATACATAACCAACATACTCACCTGCTACATTTTCTACAGATAAATACCTTGTAGATTCATCCCCATCAAATGCCTTCCACGCTTCATAACTAGAATCGCCTACTGACCTTCTGATACACATTCCTTCAGGAGTAGTATTTGAAGTCATAGTGGGAGTAAGCACAGTGCCTACTGCCCATGTTGTTGACCTAACTAAATAATCTACTGCATTATCAGTTGCCATTAATGTACATAATACAGCTTCATCATTAAGAACTTCTGCTAATGTAGTATAAGATTTATTATTTATAGATGCACATTTTAACCATATCTGTATATCATCTGTAGGTAATACAGTCTTACCATCAGGTATAGCTGTTAATGTAGCATTATATTCTGTTTCTATATAAAAAGGTATAGATTCACTAGTTAAGCTATTAGTTAACGTCCATGTACCCGATTCTGTTATATCAAATACTACCGATAATGAACTAGGTACTATAGATGTAAGTGTAGTGGTACCATCGGATAATGTTAAGATCTCACCAAGGAAATCTTCTTCACAAGTAACATTTAAAGTTACTCCTGATCCTCCCCCGGTTAATCCGGTCTTTATATAAGCCATAATTTAATTCCTCCATATATAATACTATAATATATAGATCATAATGTTTATATAAATGTGGATTATAGTACAAAAACATATCCTCTAGGTATTACTACCTAGAGGATAATAAATATATATTATTATGACATATCAGCAGGATTATACTTATATCTCTCACTCTTAATAGTAACCTTATTAGCTCTACATACAACGCTATAAGATAACTTATTAGCATACTGAGGATCATTGGAGATATAAGATACTGTAACTGCAAAATAACAAGGATACTTAGCTACTACTTCTGCTAACATTTTTACTATATCATACTCAGAAGTATCAGTCTTACTTTCCTGCTCAATAAGAGTAAGTAATTCCTGAAGCTTAGCATCATTGGTATCATTCTCTACAAAAATAACTGTAGTATATTCCTTAGCTTCATCAAACCATTCAAGTCTAGAGTCTATAAAGTACTCTGATAAGAAAGGAATATGTCTTGCTAATACGGGATTAGATGAATCATTTACCTTAATAGTGATACAATTGGTATCAGGAATCAAGGTATCTACTTTATTAAGATCTACTTTAAATGCTAATTCTCTATTAACATCAGTAGCCTTATAAGCAGACTTAGTAATAGCACGCTTAAAAACATTGTAGTCGATAGAATAAGTATTTTTCTTAGCCATCTTTTTAGTTTCTCCTTATAATAGAATATAAAATTATCAGTACTGCTTTATATATAACTTGATATATCTAAGCATTAATATTATGTATCTTTGCATGTAGATTTTTATAGACATCAAATAGTTATTCAAATTCACATTATATTAATATGGTTATATACTTCAAAAAGGGGGTATTATAAATGGCTCATTCGAATGATGTGACACGTCTATTAAATAAAATAGAACGTCACTTAGAGATTACATTATTAGAGCCCCATCTTCCTGATAAATTTAAAAAGAAAGATTGGTGGAATGTTATAGAAGAAGAATCATTAGTTGCTTTTTCTCGTTATTATCCTAATAGATTAAGGATGATGATTAATGATGAAACTTGTTATAAAAAGAAAGATGATGCAGATACTCTTTGGTATTATATAAAAGATGAAGTTCTTCAAGGATGTAAGTTATTAGGTATTATGGATATTGACTGGACCGACCATACTACTGCCAATGCTTCATTGGGAACTTCTACTATGCTTGGTAATTATTATTATCCTTCTATGGCTTGTCCTACAGAAACTTTTAATACCATTTTAGGATTACAGATGAATGCTGATATGGCATCATTATATAATAGAGGTATTTACATAGATTTTGAATATCCTAATAGATTTGCTTTAAAAGGTCTTGCTAATACTAGCTATGATTTGGAAAGATTTGTAGTTATATTATTAGTAGAACATGCTTCTTTATCTACTATATCTCCTACAATGATGGAAACTTTTGAAGATCTTTGCTATGCTGATATAGCACAGTATTTATTAGGATGCTTAAAGTTTATGGAAGGATTAAATACTGCTTACATTGATTTTGATTTAAAGATTGCTAAGTTAGAAGAGATTGCTAATACTAGAGATAATGTAATAGAGAAGTTAAGAGATGCTTATGTAAGTACATCCAATAAGAATATACCTTATATTTGGACAGTATAACTAAAACATCTATATAATCTTATTGAAAGGAGTACTATTATATCATGATTAACAATCAGATTGGATATATAATCTGTGAAGGTAATGATATGAGTAGACCTGAATCTACTCAATTAACACCTAAGACTATAAATGGTAAAGCAGTAGCAAAAGGTATATTACAGACTGCTGATGAAAAGAATAGAAATGGTAGATTCTATGAAGCAGGTATATTATTTCCTGCATTAAAAGATAGCAGAATCTTAGAGTTAATGAATGCTAAAGAGTTAAGAGCTGAAGCAGGGCATCCTATGGATACCAGTTTACAGCGTCAGGCATTAATAGATATTCCTAAGACATGTGCATTTCACTTAAAGTGGTGGGTAGAAGGGAATGATGTCTGGGGCGAGTTCGTAGGTACCAATAATGATCTTGGTAAAGAATTTGACTTGGATCTTAAAGAAGGTGTAAAACCTGCATGGTCATTGAGAGCTCTTGGATCTGTAAATCAGACTTCTCGTGGAGCTGAAGTAAGAAACATCAGAATTATTACTTATGATAGAGTAATCTTCCCTTCACATATGAGAGCTTATACTCAGGACTTTGTATATGAGAATGCTAAGATAGCTCCTGAAAAGAAATCTCTTACAGAATCTGTTTTATTAGAAGGACAGAACTTAGAATGTAATTCTAATATAATTCCTATTACAAATAAAGATGTAGTTAGCTTCTTACAGTGTCAGTCTAATAATCTTAAGTTTGTAAAAGAGTGCTTTGACTTTGCATATAGTGGAATTCAGTTAAATGAGAATAATAGTAAAGTTATTCTTACCGAAAAAGAAACTGGAAATACTATAGTTATCAATATGGAAGACTATGTACATAATGAATTAATGACATATGCTTCTGACATGATTAATAAGTATTAATACATTCTCTAATAAAGAATGTGGACTGTCATTTTTACAACCCTCTATAGAAGGTCCCTGGAGATTCTGCTCTCCAGGGACTAAAGTTATTTTTTAATCACACTTTTATAATGCTTTTATAGCAAAACTATATATACTATATAAGGAGGTTTTACAAATGGAAGAAATCAAGGTTAATACTAATGAATTTGCTGAAGATGCAGCTGTAGCATTATCAGCTCCTTGGGTAACTTATTTTAAGATGGTCTATAATGTACTTATGGGCGATCCTGAGATCTCTATGCCTAAGACTATCGAAGATGAAGGTGAAGGAGTATACTCATTCTATATTGAGTCTCCTAATGCTACTAAGATCATCGCTCTTTCTAAGGTACTGAAGAATGAATTAGATATGGGCAATATTACTGTTAAGATTCAGTATAGATGCACTGATGATGCTTATATCGAGCTTCTTAATGAAGAGATCACTGTTAAGGATTATGAAGATGCATTTACTGGAAATAAGTACTTTGTAGAAGTTGTTCAGGAGCCTGCTCCTGTAGGAACTTTCGATTATGCAGTATTTAGCAGAGATATCATCACTTTCTTCAATGATGATATGACTGATTATCATGCTAATGCTCACTATATCGTAGCTGATATCATCAAGCAGATCACTGATCCTTCTCATGTATGTCCTTGCACTTACTTTGGAGCAGAAGATGCTGGTGATGATGATGTAAACGTAGAAGCATAATATAAAAAGATAGAATATCCCTAGAGGTATAAGCCTCTAGGGATTTCTTTTGTATTATCCAGCGAAAGAAAATACAAAAAATAAACTTACCAGGAAAAGGTATCAATATGAGGTAATCTGCCAGGCTGAATTGGCAAAGAAACCTAGTAAGTTTATTATAGTGCTACTGGTCGGACTCGAACCGACACGGAATTGCTTCCATGGGATTTTAAGTCCCACGCGAGTACCAATTGCGCCACAGTAGCATATGAGGGCTCGGCCGTACATTGAGCCCTCCCTGAAATAATTTCGTACTGCATAAATAGTACGAAAAATGCTTACCAGAGTTTTGAGGCTCTGGTAAACGGTGTTCGGATAAACAACACATACATTGATTTGAATAGAGGTCATCACTCTCTACCCAATTACTTGCTAAAGTTTTGAGGCTTTAACAAGCTATAGTACTTAATATAGTTTACTGGACTTTCGTTGTACTAGTTTGTAGTATTTGTACATATACTTTATATCTAGCACTATTTTGTGATAGTCTTGTTTGCAACCAATTCTATCTTCATTCTTATTCCAAGGTGCCTCTTATACAAAAGCACTAGCTATATCAAATATTAATTGAGACGATACCACCGCTCCACCTGAGAATGACATGTCCCTCCATCACCACTCATTATACCTAGGAAACGAGTTAGATAATAGAGCTCAGGCCCTCGACTTTAAGTCGTATAGAATGTCTCTCTGTTTAATAACGGGACATACAGCTAAAATGCTTACCATAGTTTTGAGGCCATAGTAAGCTATTGAAAGAAGTGAACAGCGACGAAAACTTCTAACAAACTAACGTAGTAGCAGAAAACTTCAAAATATATCTTATTGCAACATTATACGTCGACATTAAGTCGGATGCATAAGAGTGAATATTTCTATAAACTGCTAAACCCGATAAAGTTATCAGGTATTTAGAGCCCGATCCATATTAACGGACTCAAAGTTTTTTATTAATATCTAGACACAATTAGAGTAATATAAAAAGCTCCCAAATATAACATATACGTTGTTGTATAGAATATTAAAGGGAACTCTGCATTCCGCCTATATTTGTTATCTGTTATACATTTGCTGTATGTGTCTATTTTTTCTAGATGCATAGAATTCGGTATCTGGGAACCAAAAATTTTT
>JAEEGL016882971.1_pt1 | contig 22139 bp, 28 predicted proteins | sample 9134231 | NCBI WGS metagenome assembly JAEEGL01 (sample SAMN16246548, study PRJNA631951) | gut metagenome | biome: gut microbiome; feature: rumen; material: fiber-attached | host: Bos | place: Iran: Karaj | collected 2018-10 | reverse complement strand
TCGTCTGCTTTCGTGTCGGTCTGTACGTCTCTCTCTTTCAGCCATTGCTTGAACAGCCGTTCTTTCATTCGTTTGTGGATTCGGTAGACTGTGCTTTTGCTCACTCCGGTTGCGGCTACCACTTCCGCCTCCTTCTTTCCGCTTTTAAGCATGTCTTCAATCATTTCGTAACGCTCATCGTTCGACAGGCGGCGTCGTTTCTGGCGCTTTCCATTGTAGGTGCGCTTGGCTACGCTCTGTGGTTCTGGTTTCGTCTGCTCGAGCGCGTCTAATCGCTCGGAGTTTCGGTCTTGTTGTTTACCAATTCTTGCAATTTCGGCTCGCAGTTCAGCAATCGCGCCAAACGTTGGTATGAGCAGATACAGCAGACAACCGACAGCGATTATCAGGAAAATAAATGCGACCAATAACAGTTCACTCGTCATTCTTATCCTCCGGGTTTAAGTACATATAGGAACAGTCCTTAACCAAAAACTCGTTATTCAAATTCCAGTATCCAATCTTGGTCAGGCTTTCGACCGTCTTTTCCTTTTCGGTGTCTGCCTGCTTGCGTATTGGGATAATGATAAAATCGTCGAGGTCTGTAAAGGAGTTCTCGAAAATGTTTAACGCCTCGGCGAGAAAATCTCTCGGCAACTGGCGAAAAGCCGTTGCAATCCACATATCCTCGATAATGAAAATACCGGAGTCCGGCGTTCGCAAATGCTCGCCTTTGTTGTCTACGTATTGACTGGCAAATGACGTTGAGGTCGTGTTTTCGTAATCCTCTGGCTCGAACAATCCTTCCAGTGTCGGAAAATCTTTCGCCGCATCTTGCCAGAGGTAGTAGTCTGTAACAAAACGCCACTTCCAACAAGAGTACCACGCGTTAAATCCGCCAAGGCGAATCTCTGGTATACCAGTCCCTTGTATCCTGAGAAAGACGTTCGCTCGTTGCTGTTGCCAATACCGACGCTTTTGAAATCCGCCCGGCTCTCCACTATTGTCGATGTGGTCGGCATAAATGCGAGCAAAGTTCGCAACAGTGATAAACACGTCTTGGCTCGGTGGCGGTTCGACCGGGTTGCTATCGCTATCCACTTTCTGGAACGTGATGGAAATACCCTGTCCGTCCGGCGTTGGTTTAATGTTATCGCTCATTTTCCTGTAGAGCCGAAGCCCCCTCCCCTGTTGTAAATGCCATCAAAGTTTTGGACGCGTCGGAATCCGACGTCAAGTCCGTTCGGTACGATTTCAAACTGCGCTAACTTTGCGCCTTCAAAACAGGCGTCCTTAAAAAGTACGCAGTCTCCCGGACCCCAGTTGCACGGTAAAACTAGCAGAATCCACTCGTTTAGGTATCCGCTATCCATTATCGCCGTGCAGTTCGCCAGCGTCGCCTTGTATCGCAACGGCATCGACGAACGTGGGTAAACTTTGGCGTGATAGCCCTGTGGAATGGAAATCGCCAGACCGAGCGGCACTTTAATAGGCTCTTCCTGACCGGCGACCACTTCAATCTGCGTTCCCTTCGGACAGGCGAGGTCGTAGCACGCGGCTCTCTCGTCTCCCTTTGTCGGTTCGACAGCGTTCGGGTGCAACGCTACGTAATCAATTTTGTCCGGTTGCATTGGTATCCAGTCTAACGCCAAAATAGCTCTCTCGACGCCGTCCTGAATAGCTTGCAATGCGGACGTCAGTCGGGTTATTATCTGGTTGTGTCCGACGTCTTCTTTTTTTCGTCTGCTCATATCGTCTCCTTATTGTGGTTGTACTCTCCGCCAGTTTGTCGCGCCCACCAATCGGACGGTCATAAACATATCAACAAGGCGGTCTGTTATTCGTTCGCCATACAGATTCGTAAACTCCCTTAATCCTTCGGTGGTAAACGACAGGTTTGTCGTGGCAAAAATCAGCTTATTTTTATAATTCCATTGCTCGTACAGTCTTTGCATTAATTGCGGGAACTCGGAATCGTTGCCATAGTGGGAGCGAAGCGTTTCTGCTCCCAAATCGTCAACAACGATGTCGTATTTAGCCATATATACTCGCTCTCTGCTGTAGGCGGGTATGCTGTCCGGCTCGTTAGCCATCTTGCTTAAATCGTCTGAGTCAAAAAACGGGAGGAGCAGTCGTCTGCTAACTAGCTTGGCAATCATCGTCTTTCCTCTCCCACACGGACCGCACAGCAACAGGCACTTACTTGGCTTGTCGTATTTGTCAGGAAAACATTTATTATTCCAGTACGCACACACCCAAGCAGAGAGCTTGTCTAATTCAGCGCTCTCAAACTCCGACGGGTCAAAACCTATGGACGGGAACCAATTTGTCAACAGGAGGATTCTCGCCCTGTCAATCAATTCTGGCGGAACGTTTTTTCGCGGCGCTTTCTGCTGTGGCATAATGCCTTCCTGTATGATTTCTGATAGTGTATGCTCCATTTCGCTCCTTTAATAGGTCATATCTTCAAACGTTTTACCAGCGTCTTTCCATTTGCCTGACGCCTTCTTTTTGTCTGTGTAACATTCGTCATAATCGCCGTTTATCAGCTTCATAAATATTCGCTCGTCAAAGAACTTTGTGATAGTCATTTTCGGCTTTCCTGCCAATACGCCCTTTGCGGTATCCAGCTTTGCCAATCCGTCCCTGACGACCGTTATTCCGTCTACGACGCCGGGTCTGTGGACTGCCTGTAGCAAATTCTCTAACATCTGCAAATGCGCCGGCAACGGTATAACCTTAAACTTTGCGGCAATCTCTTCCAATAGGGCTGTTGTCTCTGACGAGTAGGTCGGCGTAGCGTATCTCCAATCCTCTGTCGGAATCATTCCGGCAGCGTCTAATGCTTTCTGCTCGGCTTCAGACGTCTGTGGAGAAATGCTGCACGTCTTGCTTCGGCTGTCGCTTTTTTGGGGAAGCGGCTGCTTTGTCTCTGGTTTAACAGGAACGGGATGGGGTGGCGTCCCCCAACGGGTCTGCATTCCCTTTTTCCCAGCCTCGCTTCGCTTTGTTTTAACAATATCTACAGCGTCGCAATGCGTCTTGAGCCAATCACAGTAAAACTGCTCCCCGTCGTCTGTCAGTACAAACAATCCAAAATTGCAAACGACACGTTCAACAAGTTCGACATCTTCGGTGTGTATCGCCCACGCTAAACGCTTGTAATCTGTTGGGTAAATATGCTCATCAGTTCTGCCTAATAACGCTATAATCAGCCAGTACGCCCCATAACCGTCAAGCCCCTCTCTCATCAAGAGTTCTTGCAAGTCTGGTTTATCTGGATTTGTGTAATAAAATCTGCAATATTGACCTTCCATAACGCCTTAACTTTCTCTTGAAAATATCATTTGTTATAACAGTTCATAACACTTGTTATCTCGATAATAACATGTGTTATACGTTAGTTATCGAATACGGTAACATCTGTTATTCTTGCGGTGAAGTTACAGGCGTTCGCTTTGCGGTTGCCATTCCGGCTTTCTCTTTCGTGTTGCAGATGTTGACCATTCGTTGCCAGTCGGCGTCATAGTCTTTAAGCAGGGAAATTATGTATCTCAGCTTCAACTGTCTCCCTTCAATGGGTCGTTTTGTGCCGAGGCACGTAACCATTACTGCCGTCGCGACTGTCTCCGGGGTTGCGTCTGGCGACAAGACGTGCGGGACTTCGTTCCGGTCTAACTTTCTTATCTTGACAATTCTGTCGGTCGTCTCGTTCAGTTCCAATTCTGTCATTACAATCCTCTCTTTGGTTGGGTAGAACCCCCGCGCGATTGGCGCGCGGGAGCGTCCACTAATCTTAAACAATCTAATGGGAATTGTCCTGTTGCCTCTGCGTCTTCCTAACGACGTACTGCTACGCCTTCGCCAACGCTCGACAGGTGCATGGGACGGGCAGGAATCGAACCTGCTACCGGTTGTTTATAAGACAACCACTCTAACCGGTGAGCTACCGTCCCAAGAAAGGAGGCACACTAGGCGCGTCCGCTGGGCTGGTTGTTATATACACGGGTGTTAATTGTGGGGGTCGTCTATACAAAAGCCGCCAGCTTTATTCGCGCCAATAGCACGGAATCTTTCGTGGTTGAACAATGCTATAGAAAAAGCCACAGGCGTTCCGTTGCGCTACCATTGCTCAGGGTCAACCTTGTATCGAGTCTTCGGTTGTACCCTCGGCGTCGTTGAGTTGTTTGTCTAAATCGTCAATGCGATTCATTTCGCGTTCGATAATGTTTAACAAAGTACGTCCGTTCTCGAAGATTTCGTACAGCGTTAAAAGGTCGTTGCGGTTGATTGTGTTTGTCTTGAGACACGATTTAATCAGTAAAATCGTATCGGCGGCAGTTACTCTAACTCCGCTTAACATACACATCATAAATTCGCTGGTAAAATTCTTTGCCATTCTAGCCTCCATTCTAATTGGTTAAACTCATAGGGCTGACGGGAATCGAACCCACAACCGACGGTTTAGAAGACCGTTGCTCTATCCATTTGAGCTACAGCCCTATTCGCCGGGCGATGGCGCCCGGCTATGCCTATGATTATGGTATCATCTGCCGTTGCTCTGCCGCCTCCTAATACGACGCGAATTATGGGGGAGCGTCGCCTCGCTGGTGGCTCGACGGCATAGAGAGAGGAGGATTCGAACCTCCGTCTGCGGAACCAAAATCCACCGTACTGACCGTTTGTACTATCTCTCCATAACACCGGACTTGCCCCTCCGGCTGGGGTTTTCATCGTTACAACTGACGATTTTTCGCGGCTGGAAAACCACGAATGGAGTGTCAAGGAATCGAACCTTGTGTGCCATTACGACAACGGATTTACAGTCCGCCCGAAGTCCATCTTCATACACTCCATAAAAGGCTGGCGGGGTTCTGCTCACGACGGAGCCATGAAAGTCGCGGCGAACACAACGCCCGTCCAGAGTCATTGCGGGGTCACCGCCAACCTTAACGTTTCGTGTTTTATTTCAGGGTTATTCCCTTTTCTTTGGCAACTTTTCTGACGACCTCTTTCTGGTCTTCAAGCCAATCGGGGTTGCCGAGTCCGTTCCGGGACGATTCCTCTAACCGCTGTATTGCAATCTCGAAATCCTCTTGAATATCGCACCCGTTTCGCACCCAATCTTCCGTCTCTTTCAGGGTGGTCGCTTTATCGTCTACGGGAGGCTGAACAGTAGCGTCCGGTTCGGCTATCTCTTTTTTAACCTTCGACGCTCGCTTTTTCAGTCTGTCGCCGACGCTCTCTTTCTCTGCTTTCGGCTCATCATCGGGGTTCGGCGGGAAGTACGAATCAATGGTCGACATGCCGTCTTTGATTGACATATAAATGCTCCTCAACGACATAAATTGCGCCGGCTCCATTGAGTCGATATTGCGCTGGAATCGCTTTTCAATCTGCTTGCGGGTTACGCCCATTCCTTCAAAAGCGACGACCATTCGCAGAATATCGTCCTTGCGTTTCGCCTCTCCATCTGGACCGTCCCAATGTAAGTGGGTGCGCTGTGTTTTCAGGCACTCGTCTTCCGCTGTTTCAATGATATCTGACGGGATAATCGCCAAAATACAAACGCGGACGCGGCGTTGCTTTTGGTTCGCGACCAGTTCTGTAATCGCTCTTTCATATTCCTGTTCATTCTTGTATTGTCCGTACAGCTGGGAGGTGTTTATGGTTACAGTTCGCTCTGCACGGGTATTCGTCTCCATATCCCACGCATACGCCTGCGCGGTAATGGTTGACGGCGTTCGGTCAAGCTCGGTATATCCGTACTGGATATTTCCCCACTCTCGTGCAATCACTTCCGCAACGCGGATTGATACGCCGTGGATTTTCGTGCCGCCCTTACTATACTGGTACAGTCCGGTCTTGGCGAGCTTCGGTCGTTGGCAAGCGATTTTGATTCTTTCCTCTGCCTGCATCTGGTTGCGCGGAAATTCCTTTGCCATGTACACCATAGCTTGCACCTCCGCCATCGAACGGCGGGAGGAAATCTCGGTTACTGCCGGGGGAGGGGCTGTCTGCTCGCCTGTTCCGGTAATCTGGTTATTCGTGGTTTTTACGATATCGACGCTCATTGTGTAAAGTCTCCTATTTCACTAAAAAGGGTCTGCTTCCTTCATTCTCGGTAATGTACTCATCATACATTTCCGGGTTTTCCTCTTTGAATCGCTTGCTGTCGAACAGCCTGCGGGGTTTGGTTGTACGCCACGTTACAACAGTCTTTCCGTTCGCGTCTGTGCCGATAGCGTTATCTTTTAACGCTTGCTTCACGGCGAGTTCGCTTTCGGCTTTTTCGCCCTCAAGCTCGGCAATCTGCGTTTTCAGCGTTTTGATTTTCGTAAGTTCTGCCAACACGTCTGTCGGGAGAACAATAGACGATTCCTTCGAGTTCCGGTACGCCTCGTCTACGTCGCTCAACGTCGACAGGTCGGGCGGAGTGTCTGTTTCGACGCAACGCCAGAAGTCTGCGTAAATCGGCAAAATGTAATCCCATAAAGACAGGTCTTGCTCGACGGTAAAAATTTTGAAATGCTGTCCCCGGAAAACCACGGCTACGTCTGCCAACCGCTTATTGTGGAGGTACATGTAATGCTGTACCTGAAAAAAGTAATCGGTTGGTAACGTGTCCCATTCGTTTCCAGAGTTCTTAATCTCAAGAATCCGGTCTTCGCAAATACCATCGACGTTCCCGATAATAAACGGGTATTTCTCGTGTCGAGCAAAACCGGGGTCGTAAACTGTGCGACCGGTCTTGTTGCTGTACCATTCGCGGATTGCCGGCTCAAAAGTGATTCCAGCTTCCATCGCTTCGTTTGCCGGTCTCGGCGCGTCGCGACCTGTCTTCGTTCGCCATATCTGGTACGGCGTCGTCCATTTGGATTCTCCCAAAACGGCAGCGGATTCGCTTCCGCCAATTCCCTGTCGGCGACGCGTGTGCCACTCCGGCGTATGGTCAAGCGTAAACCGCTTCGGCATTGTTAAAACAGGCATTACGTTCTGCATAATTGCTTTCCTCCTTCGCTTTTAATTATAAAAATCTGTTTGTTACTGGACGGTAATAAATTGGTAATTTATACCGGAGGCTCGTATCCTTCGTCTTCTCTTGACTCCAAAACTTCTGGCGGCAGGGCGTTCCACGCAATTCGGCATTGCTTTTTAATAAAGTCCGGGAAAAAGAACTTGTCTCCCTTGCCGATTCCGGGGCATCTTTTCATCTCTTGCTTCCAAGCGCTCTTGCTGTGCACAACCTCCGTCCAGAATGGGTATGTTCGGCACTGGGTCGGTCTTGCGTTGTATACGCCGCACTTTCCTGTCGTAACGTCAAGCAAAACGCACTCGCCTACAGACGTAGACGTTAGCGCCCGCCCGCCGCCGTATGGTCTGGTAAATACGTTTCTAAACAATACCGGGTCGATTCCGAGTTCGTGAGCGATATCGACTATCTCGAGTTCTGACAAAAAAACGTACATTCCTGTCCCGCAAATACAACATTTGCAACAGCCGTTCTGACACTCAAAGTTCAGACCGCTTTGGTACCATTCTGTACGGGGTTTTCCGACAGGTTTTTTGTGGGGATTGGATTTTCCCATGTGTATAACCTCCATCCGTTACTGTTCATCTCATACTGGTCAGGCAACCGGGGGTCGTGTACGAAGCCCCAAACGTCAATCCGGGCTACACAGTACGTCCCCTTCCACAATATCAAACGCCAGTCGCCATTCTGCGGTAAAATTCTGTTTACACAATGCTCGCAAAGGTCGCATTGCATACACGCCCATTTATATGAACCTATTTTTGGCACGCTATTTTTTCCTCTCTCCTTTAACATAACAATGACCTTCTTTGTCCCGTTCGTAGCCGCATTGAAGTCTACACACCGCCTTTGCTTTCTCGCTCATTCCGGCGACCAATGCCGGCGGGTTACGTCTTTTGAATCTGAGTTTGGCTCTGTCAAGAGCTTCCTCGGACGTCCACCAAGAGCCGCCGGGGGCGTGTTTAATCGCTTCAAGGCGACCGGCTTTTATCCACTTGCGTAGCTGGTCAACCGTAAACGCAGGGTTTAGCCTAACTAACTCCGATAGCGTATACAGTTCCTCGCCAGCGTCGCTTTCCAATGTTATTCTGTTTTCGGTTTGTAACACGTTCTTACCCAATCTATTAGTAAAACCGCTTCCGCCCTCCCATCGTCTTTTATTCGTTTGAATAGCTTAGCAAGCTCCGGGTGCAGGTCGGTTGCAAATTGTCTTGACACGTTTTTTTTCTCTTTGTACGTCAGTTTAGAGTTTGCCATGTGCAACGCTCTCTTCCAATCGTTCGGGCGTACAGTTACTGTTATGGGGATTCTGAATATGTGCGTAAACGCCTCGATTATTCCAGTTCCTCTCCCCTTCTCGAAAGCTGTCTTGGCGGATTCGTGGTATGCGCCTCTTGCCATCGTTGGCGTAAACGCCATACCGCTACTCCCTTCAAGCACAACAATAACTTCACCGTTTGGGTGCCATTTGGCTCGGCTCTGTATTTCGTCGAAGATTACAACAAGTTTCGCAAGGTCGTAATCTCTCGTCTTTTTAACCTTCTTGCCCGACTTCTTTTTGACCTGGACTGTAGGCATATCGTAAACTTCGATTTGCCCTTCCCGGTCGTTATAAACGGCAATCGCGCCATTCTTGCCGGGGTCTATACCGATGTACATTCCCATCTACTAACCTCCTTTTTAATCACTGCTCTAAAATCCTCGACAAGTTCGTCAAACGGAGCTTCGGTTTCTCGTGCGAATACTGTATCGAGTATTTGGCGTCCTTCACCGCTTTTTGAACGGGCGCATCGTCCGGTAACCAACGTTTTGGTAAAACCTCTGTAAATGCGTTTTTCAAACCACATATAACCGGGCAACACCTCGCTATACATCGTGCGCGACACTCCATAGCTAAAGCACTCTCCTAGCGCTTTGTCGTTAAACTGTCTGACAAAAAACAGTTGCTTGTCTCCGAAGCCGTTTATGGTCGTTAGCTTGAGCCGGTACGGTTGGCTCTCAGCAATCCCCATCAGCCGGTCGAACACTAAATCAGTTCGAGCTGTTTCAATCGTCGTGTTCCTCTGCATATCAACTCCTTTTTCGCGTCTGCGATAGGACATTCCCCGTCAAAGACGTAACAAAGGATTTCGCTTTTTCTTACGGCGAATTCTCCTTTGCGGATTTTGTTGAATGCTATATCTACGTATCCGCGGACGCCTTGTCGGAAATAGTCTTTGTATACATACCGATAAATAAATAGTCGGTAATGATTTTTGCCCTCGTCTTGATAAATGACGCTGGCGCCGTATCGAAAATAGCGACCTTCAAACGGGTCTATTCCAGTATCGCAGTAAGAGAGCGTATAGCCGTCTCTTGTAGTCTGAACAGACCGTTTTAGCAACTCCTCGCCACTAGTCTCGAATGCGGCTTTCATCACGTCAAAGTCTGTAATTTTGCTTACGGGATTATCCATTGCAAGCCCCTTCGGTCTGGTAGTATAGGGAGCAAGCGTCATTCTCGACGCCGGCGAGCGGTGCTGCTTGCTTAACCACCATTTCCCTGCCGACAAGGTACGACTCCATCTCTTGGACTGCCATCTGTTTATTACAAACCTCCAATGTAATATCGATATGTGTTCCGCTTGGGAGGGTACACCACGCGCTAGTAAAATTCTCGGTTCGGTCGGCGAAGTAATTTCGCGTTGCCAACACTCGAATCCCTACTCCGTGCGATTGTACGCCCCACGATTGGCTAAATTGAAAATTCTCGGAATCTTGTCCGTAGGTTTGCATACCTTTGTTTTTAAAATGGTCTTTCTCGAAATACTCTGGCATTAATGGCGCGCCATCGTCAGTCCAGTCGGCGGCTTCGTGCAACTGTCCTTGCTCCAACGCCTGTTTCAGTCGCTCGAACGTCCATTTCTGCTGTACGCCGTCGAAAGCCATCGTTACGTCATTGTCAAAGTCAACTTCGCTCATGTAAAATCCTCTCTGGTAAAAGTGGTTAAAAGAAAACGGGTGGCGGGACGTAATTGCCCCGCCGGCGATAAACCCTTTTGAAAATCGCCTACACCCGCCAGCCTTACGACTTTCTGTACATTGGTGTTGTAGATTTCAATCCACGTACTCGGCTGGTACGAAAAAAGAGCGTTGGCGTCTTGCTTTCGCCCTTCGCCTTTAATTATAAAAACCCGTTTTTTACTACACGGTAATAAATTGGTAATAAGATTCTGCGTATAGCTGTAAGATATTGAATTTGTAGAGTAATTAGATAATCTGCTATTGTCTATCGCGTGGCGTTTATTTTGTTAAGGACATTCCTGTCCCCAGCAATGTTCCCGACATTTGTGTCGGGAGGATTCGCGTACACGCGCGCGTGATTAAATATAATATTATATATTATATTACTATTATCTTATCTTATCTTATCTTATCTTGTTATCGATTTGTTATCGATTTTCGTAACAAGTGTTATTAATTTCTATAACAGGTGTTATTCGTTATAACTATTGTTATTGAATTTGTAACACTTGTAATAACGCTGTTATAACACACTTATAGCATTTGTTACAACGCTGTCCGGCAGGCTGTAAAACCGGCTTTATTTTGTCTGCTTATTCTGCCTTTATTGGCTGTCTGTCGGCTGTCTGTCTGGTCGCTTTTCTGGCGCTGTCGTCTGGGCGTTCCCGTGGCTTTTCTGGGGGCGTTTCTTGCCTCCCCCTTGCCTCTGGTCGCCCCGGTCGCCCCCCCCTTAAAATGGGCTTTTCTGGCGTGTTTTAATGGGTGGTATTTTGTCGGTATTTTTTGTAATAAATAGTCGGCGCTGGCGTTGGCTTGTCTGGTATGTAAGCTGATAGAAAGAGTCAAGAAATAAAAAAGGGCACGGTATTTTACCGCACCCTCTCGCACAGCCAATCGTCGTTAGTAGATTCTGTATACACCGCTTCCGATGCTGTCAATTCCGCACCCGTAATCGACAAGTTTGGCGTTCGCGTTGCAGACGCACTTTCTTACCATTATGTCAGGTTTGGAACCGTGGCTGTACTGTGCCAGTTCCCAAATGCTGGCGCATTCGTTTTTTATCAGGTGGCAAACCATCATGTAAGTTACACCGGAAAGAAAGATTGGCGTTTTTACTTTCTCTCCGTCTTCATCGACCCAAACGTAGATTTGTCCGTTATCGTCGAGAAAGATTTTCTTTTGGAAATTACTTGCCACCGGTACTGTCGCGTTGTATAGTCGTTTGACTGCGTCGCGGGAGACGTAGCTCTCGCCAACGCCTTCGTTGTAGTTTACGCTCGACATTACTGTCATTATCAATCGGCTATCCACTCTGCATAAGTCTGTTTCTGTATCCATTCAGATAGTCTCCAAAATGGCTCTTGACTTATTCTAACAGATTGCTAAAATAAATCAAGAACTCTGTAAAGGGTTAGGCGGCATTTTGCGGTTCCCACTTCGCTCTTGCCGCCGTTTTTTTTTACGGATAAAGGTTGACCCGTCTCATTACCGGCTCGATTATAACCGGCTTATCAATATCTGTGAGAAATGGGGTCGGGTAATATTCGCCATAAACCTCGCCGTATCTTTCGATTATCGCCTCTGTTTCCATGTACAGAAAATCATAGAGGTTGTTTCGCACGCCTCGGTTTTCTCTGTATTGTAACCAGCTTTTTAATAAACGACTCATCTGACGATTGTAAGTTCCGACACTAGCTCCGTGCAAATTGCCGTCTATCAGGCGAAACGTGCCGTCAAAATCTGGCGAGATGTGATACAATTCGTGGAGAATCGTTCGTAATCCGACCCAACCGGAATCAGATAGCAGGCGTGGCAAATAAAAGCGGATTAGGTATTCTACAGGAATCCCTTTGTAAAGGAATGGTGGAATAGAATATCGAATGCCGTCAATTATCTGCACTCCCGGTTCGTCCTCATACGGCATTGTGTAGGTTGTCGCTTGCGTACCGTATAAGTGCCGTCGCTTGCATTGGGCGTACCCGATTGCAATTCGCGTCATGTCGATGTGTTGCAATTCGGGTATTCGCCTTACCATATCCTCGCAGATTCGTCGGATTCTCTGCGTGATTATTAACACGTCCACCCTCCATATTTTTGGGCGACCTGTTTCTTAACCTCAGACAAAACTGTCGGCTTAAAATCCAGGTCAAAGTAGGCGTTCTTAAACGAGAAAACCTCTTGCAAGTCGACGTAGCCCAGCTCTGGAAAACCTAGACCTAGGTCGCAGTATCCAAAAGCCATTGACGGGTCTTCGTCTTCGCCAACCTCAATAATGTACCATTCTGCGGACGTTCCTTCGATGTACGCTCTTAGGTAACAAATGGGGTCGAGAGTTTCGCATTCGTCGCGCAAGCGCGGCGTTTCAGCAAGTCTTTTCTCTATAATCGGCATGTCTGAAAATTCGGCTCCCTTTTGCATAACCATCTCGAACAGGAGACGTTTGCTGTTGGGGAGAATCGAATTGTAGCGGGGGTATTTGTCTGCTAGTAATCCCATTCTGTTTCGCTCCATAATGTCGGGGTGTCGTCGCCGTTATCTTTCTTATCGTCAGCACGTCCCGGCGTCGGCGTGGCTGGCGGAGCAAACCGAATCGGCGCTCCCCATTCTCGGTCGTACAGGCTTGTGGGCTTTGGACGGTATCCGCCGTAGCCCCATCTGTACCAATTGTAGTGCGACCATCTATCCTTGACTTCGTGCGGATAAGAGTCTTTCATCAACATCAGCGTTTTTACTAACGCCAAGGCGTTTCGCAGTTCGGAGATGTTGGTCATTTCTCTGTCTGTATGCGGGTTATAATAACCGCAACTAATGTTAGCGCAACTGACTTTCAGTCCGTTGAGTTTTAACTGCATAACGTCCGTTGTCAGTCCGGTTGTTGTCTTGTAGCCGTGAACTTTGAGCGTTCGTGCGACAGCTTTTTCGAACTCTTTGCTACAAAGTTCGACGCCGCCGGCTTGTGTGATGAAGTCGCCTGCTCCTTTACGGTCGCATTGGAGTACAAATCGGACGTCCTTGAAAAAGTCCATTTCGGCATCGCCGCTTCCCAAGCAACCGATTTCCTCGCTTGCAAAAAAGACGCATTTCATTGGTCGGTTCGCATGGCTAAAAGACTGAGCTACTTTTATGGCAATCCAGACGCCGTTCTTATCGTCGGCGCCGATGCCGCAGAAGTCGCGTTCGCTCTCGGAAAATCCGAAGAGAAAGTTTTTGAATTGGACGACCTCAAAATCGTCTGGACGGTCTTTATGCACTTCGTCTGTATGCGCCACAATGCAGGGAAACGAATCGGCGTCCCCGTATTGGGCGTAGACGTTTTCGGCTTCGTCGATGTAAACGGCAAAACCGAGGTCGCACAGGTGTTCGACAAGCCACTCGTTCACGTGTTCCTCGTGTCCGCTAGGGCTGTGAATGTTGTAAAGTTCGATAAGTTCGTTCATGTTTTTACTCCCAGTAAAATTCTTTAGTGTTTGTATGTACGGGCGTTTCATAGCCGTCCTCAAACTCGGTCGAGGAAAGCTGTTCAATCGTCTTGCCATCTCTGCAAGCGCAAATCGGCTCCCATACTTCGACGGGGTGGTCGTAATGGTCATTAACCGTCTCGCAATACTCGCAAAGCACGTATGTGCCGGCGTGGGTACAGCTAATTTGTTTCAGCAGTCGAAATTCGTTCACTTCGCTTTCTGGCGGGAGGAACGCGACCTCGTCAATAAAGTGCCCGTCTATAATCAACAGGATAAGGTAAGGAACGTGCATTGTCAGCTTTCCTCCTTTTCTACAAGATGCAGGTCACTCCAAGCCCACGGCTCTCGAAGATACCCCTGATACGTTTCGTTGCGGTCTTTCAGGGTAATGGTAATCGGACCGTAATAATTGTCCTTGGCTTGAATCATTGCCTCGTCCTCATCACTTGCGAGGATTTTAACGCAATACGTAACTTCGGCAGTAATCTCAACCGTAAACTCTGTTTTTTCCATGTTAGTTTTCCTCCTCATCTTCTTCATCGGTTTCGTCGTCTTCAACCAACTGATAGCCGGGGAAATAATATACCATACCGAGTCCCATCTGGTCTTGGCACATATTGGAGAACAAATCGCTGAGTTCGTTGAGCAAATCAACATACGCATCCAGCATTTCTGTTTCCCCTGTCATGTCGGCATTAACGCACTGAACGCCACAAAGGATTGCAGAGAACAGTTCGCCAGCTTGTCCGCCAGAACGGGTGGTAATGGCAAAGCATTTCGCGCCATACATAAACCGTCCGCTGTAATCGTTGCGAATGGAAAATTCATCTGACAGGTCGTCAAAAACACGTTTCAGTTTATCGCTAATGTAATTCATTGTTTTATGTTTTGGTTAAAGGTTAAAAATAGAGGGGGTACGAAAGCACCCCCTTCGGGGACGCTCGGTACGGGGTCAATCGAATTTATCCCCGTACACGACAGCCAGTAAGTTCGTTCGTTTGTCAACAGTCGGATTACTCATCGTCTTCGTTGTACCGGTGGCGAAACAAGCGCTCGATTCTGGTTGCTTGCTCGAGGTAGGGGCTTCTCACGACTTTCGCCGGGTACTGATGTCCGTTGTAGGTCAGGAGCTTTCCTTTGTACACGTATCCGAGACCTGTTTTCTCGAACATCTGGTTGTAGCAAGAGCGGCAGACGCAGAAGTCTTCGCCTTCCATCATATCGCCTCTGTAGATACGCTTGCCGCAAACCGGGCAAAGACAGCCGCAGCGGTCAGCCCAACCGCTTGTCTCGCGGCACTCTGCCAAGCTGGAATCTGTACCACGTCCATCGTTGTAGTTGGAAAGCATCAGTTGCTTTTCGTAATCGTTATATACGAGGTGGCACATTGTGTCGACGTAAGGGGCGCCCTTTTTATGCCACTTGATTTGTGGAACCTTTTTAATCATAGCGCCGTCGAACTGGTCGCCTACGCTGTACGGAGTTCTTGTGCAACCCTCTGCCATTTCCGTCGGAACCAGCATTTTAAGAGTTTGCAGGGTGTAGATGTCGTCCACGGCTTTGGTAAAGTTAATGCCAAGACGTTCCGCTTCGCGCAACATCATCGTGCGGACAAACGCAAACGCGAAGTATTTTCTGTCGAGAAAACTCACGTTTTTGTAGAGCAACGTTGCGTTGTTATTGTCGTAGATGTCAACGCCAGTCCAGAGGATAGCTCTGCCGACAATCTCGCGATTGCCGTTGCGGGCAATCATGATTTTCGCGCCGGCGAAGTTTTTGTAGAAGTCTGCTGCGATTTCAGACACGCTGTCGTGCCTCATGCACGACTTGTGCAGGGGACCGTCATAGTCCGTGTACACGCTGTAATTGGACGCGTTGTATGCGTCGAGGAAGTCCTTGAATTTATCGCCAATCGTGATGGTGACTTTGGTCGGCTCGCGAATCGCGCTCTCGAAGAAGTCCAGTTCGTCGTGGGTAAACGACAGGTTTTTGAACAGTCCGGCAAAGCTAGACGGGGTCGTCCAGCAATGGGTGGAGTTGCGCTCGCCAGCGTCAGGGATTCCGTGGTACGGGTTGCGCTCATCATCGAAGTTCTGCGAGATGTAGCCGCACTCGTATTTTTTGATTTCGACGAAATCGCCGCAACCCTGACGGGTAATCTTGCCGTTGAGGTAGTTAGTGCGCGTCGAGCGGAAGATGTCGGTGCGAGGCTTTTTCAGTTCCTCAAGGATTCCGGCGGCGACGGTGGAGCCGTTGGCGGCAGCGCCTTGGATACGGGACAGCAGAACGGGGTCAATGATGGTACGGTCAATCTTTTTTGCCATGGTTAAAAATCTCCATTTGGTAAAAGGGTTTGGAAAATCTGACCATAGCCCCCCTTGCACTATTACATAAAAGCGCTAACATAAAGGGAAGCTCTGGTGACGGAGTGGCGTCGTGGACGGGTTTGCAATATTTAGTCCGCGGCGCCTTTTTTTTAATTACACCCACTCGGTTTCGAGACGGTCGAATGTGATTCGGCTACGAGGGTGTTTTCTCTGGACGTTTTTGACAAGGTCAAGCAGGGCGGTGTCAATCGCCCCTTCGAGGTCGTAGCAATCGACTCGACGGTTATTGATTGCAAATCCGCCGCTCCAGAGGTCGATGATTCTGTAGAGTCTCTTGCCGCGTTTTGCCACGGTTGGTACGCCGTTCCACAGCAAGTCGTAGACGGGGTATCCGTGATAGTCTTTTTCCTGAATGGTAACTTTGTAGGCGTCCATTTGTCCTATCCTTCCTGCCCCTATAGAAAGCGGGGCAATAGCGAGCGCGCTATTCAGAGCGCTCTAGTGACGTTCGGGTCGACGCGGGTTTGCGGTCTCGCCTGACCCTATATTATTCTGACGCTCGGCGGGTTGCCGGTCGCCGTCCTTTATTTTATACCATATATTATAATCTTTATTTAAAAAAATGTAAAGGGGGGTTATTGCTTTTTTCCAGCTTTTTTTGGAAAATTTTGACGCTATTTGTCGTAAGTCTTTGTAATATAAGGGCTTAAAATTTCTAAAATTTTTCAAAAAATTCTTAAAAAACCCGGTTTTCAGGCGTTTTTTGGCTATTTTCAGGGGTCATAGCCGCCCGGTTATAGGGTAATTTTATCTGCTTTTCCTGTCTTAATTATGCCTGTTTGGGCTGTCATTTTTAATCCGTTCAGGGCGGCGTTGATTGGGGCTTTCCAGTAGTTAAGTTTTACTTAATAACTGCCAATGATAAATGTTGCTAGGACGCGTAGAAAATGTTGCATATTTATAACGTGTTAGTATATAAAGATATACGGCTGAAAATGATAGATGTTTTTGGGCGTTTTGATAGATGTTGTCTTTTTTACTTTATCTATTGGGTATCATAATATTATTAATACTATGGTTTTGATATTTTGGTTTTCTCATTCGTGCGTAAAACTCGGACACGTTTTTTACACCGGCGTAACTTTTTTTACGCAAACCGGCATTCTGCGGATAAATTTTACACCGCACCGTATTGACAAGCAGAGGTACTCTAATTAAAATAAATATGTTCTCTGCTTCCCGTTGGGCACCTCATAAAACCTCTCTGGGACACTCGAACACGCCTGCTGCCGTTGCCGCGGTTAGCAGGCTTTTTTATTGCGTGTTCCCCATCGTCCCCCCCTCTGCAAGTGGGGTAAATTTGTCCGATTTTGCTATTGACCCGTTCTGTCTATTTTGCTAAAAGTCGTTCATCGTAGGGAGTTGCGTATCTGGCTACGCTACGCCAGACCCCGGTTCGGGACGTAGAGGTCGCACGTTCAAATCGTGTAGCCCCGACTGGGAGCGCATCCGTTTGGGTGCGCTCTTGTTCTTTCTTGTCCGTTTCTGTATCGTCAGACACCGTATTTTCAAGGCTCTGAACAGGTTTGAACGTAACAAAACCCGTGCGAACTGTAAGATTTCCTGTAGGGTCATTTTTTGGGGGAGCCGGGGTCAAAGCTGTAAGATTTCCTGTAATGGTTTTGGCGGCATTTTTGCCCGGATTAGCCTTCATTTCAATGGCTTCCGCCGATCCCTGATCGGGAGCGTCTTGGGATAAATCTGTAATTTTTTCTTTAGCGCTCTTTTGCCAAATCTGCATGAACTTCTCATCCGCAACGCGCCGGCGCTCGGGGTGCATAATTTGATAAAATCGCATGCCTGTTTTGAATGAATGTCCCGTCAACTCCTGATAAGCCAGTGGCTCGATCCCTTCCGCCAGCAGATCGCAACAGTAGCTTTTTCGCACATTGTACGGAGTGCCAGTTGTAATACCGCATCTTTTAAAAGCATCCGTAACTGCTTTTCCAGAGTTTTTTAACAAGTGCGGGAACATCAGCATTTGCCCTTCTTTGGCATGCTCGAACAGGAGCCGTAAAACTTCCTCCAGCTTGGGAGCCAAAAGGACTGTTCTGAACTCATGCCCCTCGCCGTATCGCTCGGTTTTCGAGCATCGTATTGTAAGGGAGCCGCGAATTACCTCTCCCGTTTCCGGGTCTGTGTGTGTAGGTCTGTAGCATTTCAGCCCCCAATTCAGCCATTTATATTCAGAGTTTCCCCTGATCCCGGCATATCTCCGCAGTGCAATGATCGCTTTGTGTTCAATGTTTGGGCATTGGTCGATTACAAAATCAACGGATTCCGCAGGGATATAAACCAACCTTTCAGGATTGGCGCTCTTCCCGCCGTGTTGGTAAATAAACGGGTTTTTATCCAGCCATTCCAGCCTGACTGCCTCAGCGAAAAACTGACGCGCGATCTCGATTCGCTTTTTAATCGTATTCGGCATGGGATATTTTACCTCTCTGGGCTTCAGCGGTTTACGACGCCGCGCAACGACCTCGGGATCCTCGCTCGCCTTTTTGCCATTACGCCGGCATGGAGTTGTTTTTCTCCATTGGACGTATTTCGCAGCCAGCTCGACGGTGAACTTTTTAAGAGGGAAGTCCAGCCCGACGAATATCAGGTCGTCCGAAAACTCTTTGTACGTGTATTTCGTTCCCTGGCTTACTGGACGATTCTGGAAATACTCGATCAGGTCTTTAACGGTCTTTGTGGCGCCACGGGGTGGAACCAAACCCCAACGCGCCAGCTTGTCATAGAGGGAGCAGTTTTTAACTTCTCCTTCAATGAGTCCACGCGCCCAACGGCTCGCCTCGACGTCAACGATGCCGCTTTCCTTAGCTTCAATAAGACGGTTAGTCATATTTCGAAAATTATCCGCTGCTTCCGAATTAGTAAATCTAGCTTCGTGTTGAACGCCATTAATCTGGACGGTTTTTCGATAAGTCTTTTTTTTAGGGGGTCTTGCCATTGTAATTATCTCCTAACGTAAAACGAACAGGAACAAACGACATCAAACACTATAACTCTTATTTGAACGTGCGCAAGAGGGGGTTGCCAATAATTATGGCTATTATTACCCCTTCTGTACGGCTTTTGTTCCTTTTGTTCTTAAATCTAAAACTAAACTATTGATACATACAGGGTTATGGAAAACCACATAGCGCAGCTTTTGTGAGGGGACTGTGTGGTTTTTGTCCTGAGTTGTTACTTCAGCGAATACCTATCATGGTTTCTGTGGTTTCCGCTGGGAACGCTCCTGACTCTGATTTTCTTTTCGTCAGCCAGGTCTTTCAGCGCATCTTTAAGACGTTGCGAACCCCTCTTAAACCTCGGCGCCGCATTTTTAATGTCCGTCATCGTCATGCCAGCAGGATACACGTTTTGTTTTTCTTTGAGAGTATCCAAAACGATTTTTTCATCCTCTTGTAACTGAATCGGTTTTTTAAGAAACCCCAAAAAACGATATGCTGTCAAGGTTTCGCGAACCAACCAACGCGTTAAACGTTCGGCTTTCTCCATGATTTCATCAGTGAGAACGTTAGGGATTACTGCGTAATCATACTGTCCGTATTCGCAACGGCCTAAATCCTGAATAACAGGATTTTCGGCAGCATATAAACAGTGCAACGCCAACGCAACTCTTGGGAGAAGTTCCCTAGCTTTTGAGTAAAACGCCGCCTCTGAATCGTTGTCAGAATTGCCGCCAATCTTATCCATTTCGTAGTCCCACTTAAAATATCGTTCCCGTGCGGCATCGTCCAAGTCTACAAGGGTTGGAAGTGGCAATTTTTGATCATCATATTTTTGGGGATATGGAATCAGCGCCAGACGGGTAATAACTTCCTGAAATTTCTCTTTTGTTCCTGGACTTAAATCTGCTGTCACATCTCCGTTGATGCTTGGTACGTAGAGTACGATAAATCGCACCAGCAACCCGTTTTGAGCATTGCGTTTCATGCTCATCAATTCGCGAAAGCCGTCAGGCGTTATCCCGCCCGAAATTGACCAGCGAGCAGCCTGAATAAACGTTTCATCTGCCACTTTGCGGGATTCGCTAACGGACTCGCCATTGTAACCGGACAAAAGGGGTCCGGGGGATTTATCGCCAATATCGTGAAACAAGTTTTCCAACTCGTCGTAGACCAAGAAAACCCCCTTTGGTTGGGCTTGACAAACATAGGCCAGGCTTTCCATTGTCATGGAGTTTCGGACGGTCAACCGCTTTCGAATCGGTTTTTTCGGGGGAGAAGAAGATGAGTCAGACGGTTCAGTTTTCGCCCGTTTATGTGACTTACAAGCTTTAGTGAACGCAGCCATTTCATTCAGAAAATCTTTATACAAACGGTTTTCAATTCCGTCGACCAATTCAAGACCTGCACGTAAAATTGGGCTTTTAGTCGAACCGGAAATCGCAACGATTGCAACCCATAGCGTAGCGCCAACACGGTGATCAGACTTCAATCGCAGCAAGTGCGACTGCCCGACATGGGCGCCAGCTTGCGCCAAAAGCGCCATTGCAAGCGGGGCGGGGTCGATTACGCAACTCGCCGCTTTTTCCTCAATGTATTTTCGCGTCTTGGGTGGAAACACGTCCAGCGGAAATTCCTCATACGTGTTTGGATCGCGTCTGTTCTTAAAATTCCATTCGCCAGTAGTTCCGTCTTTATCGGCTTCCGACGAACTGGGAGCTTCTGGAGTGAGTCCTAACGCCTCGACTTCTGGAAAATCAGATTGATTATTATTAATTGTCATTGTTTTTACCCTCCATGCTATTGAGCCAATCCACAATATCGCCTTTGTAAGTGAACCCGTCAGACCAGCAGATTATTTTAATCGACCGCGCGACGCCTGAAAGTCCGTTTGAAATACGATTTGCGGCATCCATGCCAGCAGCATCGTTATCGGGATAAATGAGAATATCTTTGTCAACGAACCAGCATGCCATATCCGCATTAAAACATTTTGCGCCGCCAAACGTTGTTACAACGTGGTCAACCGTCAAAAGCCCTTTTCCGTACAGGTATCGGGATAGAGCGTCAGCAGCTTTCTCTCCCTCGACGATACGGACGAATTGAGCTTCTTTAAGTTGTACGGCATTGTAAGGAATTCTCGGCAGATTGCCGGCGCCGGCAACGTAACGTTTCTCTTTGGGAGACCAGGAATAAACGGGAGTGATTTTCTGTCCGTTTGAAAACTTCAACCTATGAACCAGTTGGTACGGCATGCCATCGCCATCGTCATAGATATGAAGCCAATCCTCGATTACGCAACGACCGACGTCGTTTTTGGGTTTATATGGTTTGGGATTTTCATAACGAAAACCAGTCCAGATGTAATACGTCTCGAATGTTCGTCCGTCTGGATAAACAACTTCCTTGGTCATTCTCCAAAAGTAACCATTGGCTACGTCTTGACGATAAAACCACGTTTCCGGTTTGGACTTTTCAGATGTCTTTGAGAATTGTTCTTTCTTGCTCTCTACAGTCTTGGTCGTTCGAGTGGAATAAATACTCGCCTCGGACGAACTCGCGCCTGAAATGAGCCAGCCACGCTCTTTTCGTCCATCATAATCTTTAAGTGCCGATTGGGCTTTGTGGAGAATTTCGGCATGCGACCATTCGGGTACGCATCGCGGGTTAAAATCCGTTATAAGCAATTCTGCCGCCAAATCCGGCTCCATGCCGAACCCCTGAACCAGTGCAACCGCAGCGGCAAAGAGTTTGTCATGTCCGCGCTGTCCGGCAATGGAAGGTTCCATTTTTCCCAGGTATTTTTTCGCCCGGGCTTGTAAATCATACGTTTTCATGTATAATAGAATCAGTTGTCTTGAGTACACTTTGCCCCGTTGTTTTTCCACGCGACGGGGCTTTTTGTTTATGCGTCCAATCATCTCTCTTTCTGCTCTTGTTTTTCGATCCATGCCAGCAAGCTCGCGCGACGAAAGTAAACGCTTGAGCCAATACGAACGACTGGAACGACTCCCTTTTTAACCAACTGCGTGAGCTTTGTTCGTCCGACTCGCAGCAACGCTCCTGCCTCTTTGTAGGTCAGCAGGGCATCTGGATCACGTGAAATAATGCTTTGGGGTTGATTCGATGATTCAAGTTTCATTTGTCATCTCCTGTTATCGAATAAGATTGAAATTTCGGCTTGACGTTCAAACCTGTTACGCCGTGTATTATGCTATTAAAAAGATAAAAGTCCATAATCATTCACTATCACCGTTGGGGAAAAATGATAGTGGGACGTAATGAAAAAGACTAAATATCCCTATTTTCAAATGTAAAGAATT
>JAEEGL013101443.1_pt1 | contig 22139 bp, 13 predicted proteins | sample 9134231 | NCBI WGS metagenome assembly JAEEGL01 (sample SAMN16246548, study PRJNA631951) | gut metagenome | biome: gut microbiome; feature: rumen; material: fiber-attached | host: Bos | place: Iran: Karaj | collected 2018-10 | reverse complement strand
TCCAACTGACCACTCCAGAACGCGTAAGCTTTCTTTTAAAACTATTATTAACTCAATTCTCCAAATGTCTGGAGGTAGTATAAACAACGAATTCTTATCCTTTTTCAACTGTTCAGATACTACTCCAACTGCAGTTGCATTTGTACAGCAACGTTCTAAAATACTTCCAACTGCTTTTGAGGATATCTTCAAATCCTTTACCAACAGTTCAAATCCTAATGCAACATATGATGGTTAAATACTATCTTTAAGAATTATTAATCAAAACTATAAGATGAATTTGGTTTATGGAATATATAAAATAAAAAAGTGTTGTAAAAATCTTAGTATTGTATTATAGTATTAATGGTTGTGTGTATACAGTAACTAAATAACGGCAAAGCCAGAGCAATCTGGTGACGCAAAGCTATAGGGACTTTATGAGTTAGCCAGTTGCATTTTTTGAGTATTATCCGCAGGTGCATCTGTCACTTGTGGATTTTTTTTTGGGGTTAATCATATAAGATACTAGGTTGGAGATAACAGTTATTGTAACAAGCAATTAGTAATAGTTCACATAATTTAATAGGAGGAAAAACCAATGTATCTTGTAGATTTTTTTAAGAGAATGATAAGAAAATCTAACATTCCAGTACTTATTTATCTAGTACTAAATATTTTTGTTATTTCAGGTTTTATTAGTTTTCTGTTCAGTGCAGTATCTATGCCATTTGGGGAGGCCTTACTAATGGGTGTTTTTTTATATGCGTTTTCACTTTTGATTGCATTATCTCCAATTGGTGAATGGATTCTTAGACTTCAGACAGGTTGTAGAAAGATTAAGAGAGTTGAACAGATTAATTTTATAGAGCCTATTTTTAGAGAAGTTTATGAGAAAGCTAAAAAGTTAGATCCATCTATTCCTGATGATGTTCAGCTTTATATGAATTCTGATGAAGATGCTAATGCATTTGCTACTGGACGCAAGACTATTTGTATTACAGAAGGTATGCTTCATATGCCAGAAGAGCAGATAAAGGCAACTCTAGGACATGAGTTTGGACATCTTGCTCATAAGGATACAGACCTTATACTTATTGTTTCAGTTGGTAATCTTATTGTTACTGCTTTTATTTTAGGAATTAGACTTGTTATTGATTTTTTTCATCTCATTTTTGGTATTATCTGTGCTATCTATGGCGGACAAGAGGGTGCAATAGCAGCTATTATGAATGCAATTTATCACGCAATGATAACAGCCATAGTTGCAGGATTAACTTGGGTTTGGACAAAGATTGGCGTGCTTCTTGTAATGAAGTCTAGTAGAGCAAATGAATATGAAGCAGATGAGTTCTCATTTAATCTTGGTTATGGAAATGAGTTATGTATGCTTTTAAATTCAATTACTGGCTCTAGTGCGAAGGGTCTTTTTGCAAACTTAGCAAGCAGCCATCCAGATAAGGATGATAGAATCGCAAAGCTTCAGGAACTGGGCTGTACATATAGAGCTACTTATGGAGCAAAGTAGTTAGTCTAAAACCCAGAAGCGTTATTTATGATACGCTTCTGGGTCTTTTTATTATATGGAGGATGGACTATGAAAGGTATTACCACAATGACTGTCAATGAACAGCGACAGATACAATTACTTAATAATGGTTTAGTTACAGCAGATAGATTTATCAATAAAAATTACTTGATCAATATTGCGGAACAAAACGTTGTTCCATTAAATGAAATTGAAAAAAACACCGGCGCGATTCGTTTATTTCAAATCGTTAAACTGGTTTATGATAAAAAAGAGAACGTAAATGACAAATTAATAAGTGTATACAGTGCATTGCAGAATGTAGATAGTTCTGCTTTGTTAGTTATAAATGGAAGCGGGAAAGAAGCAACATTTTATGTTGGAGTAAGATCAAATGAAAATGCAGCGACAGCTAGTAAAATTCTTGAGAAGAGTTTTCTTGGTAACTTCTCCGGAAGTGAACTTCGCCCAATGAAAAATAGTGAAATTGCAGAGGTAATGCAAAGTGCGGTTAAGTCGCAATTAATTAACACACAAAGAAATGTTTCATGTGTGACGGTTATTCCTTCAATGAGAGATGAAGACAAAGATAAATTTGTTCAGGGTATTGAAAAATTTATCGATACAATGCAGGGAGAGGTATATACAGCTATCTTAATTGCAAAGCCGGTTTCTAAAGAAGAGCTTGAGCAGAGAAAAAGAGGATTTGAAGAACTGTATTCATCTTTGTCACCATTTATAAAGACTTCTTTAGCATATGGCGAGAATTATAGTAAAGCAGTAACTAATGGAATGTTTGAAAATTTTTCACATTCTGTTAATAATAGCATTTCAAATACAACAGGTCGAAATTCTGGAACTAGTGTTTCAAATACTTCCGGAACAAATCAAGGCTATAATATGGGCGGTGGGGGATTCGGAATGAATACCGGAACCACACATAGTACTACGAATGGATATTCATCAGGATCTTCCTGGTCAAAATCTGTTACAGAAGGAACTGCCGATACTACTGGTTCGGGAACAAATACATCTGACACAGAAACAAACGGAAATTCAAGAACTTTAACAGTAGAGCATCAAAATAAATCTGTGGCAGTATTACTTGATAAGATTGATGAACAATTAGAAAGAATCAAGGCATGTGAAGCATTTGGTGTATGGGAGTGTGCAGCATATTTTGCGGCAGATGATATCCAGACATCAGTTGTAGCGGCAAATACCTATAAGGCATTGATGCTTGGTGATGATACCGAAGTTGAAAATTCTTTTGTAAATGTATGGGGGGTGAAATCACCACTTCAGACTCAGAAGGTACTCGATTATATGCAGTTTGGAATGCATCCATTAATTGAAATTGCGCCTGAAATGGGGTATGAGAGACAAGTGGTAACTCCAGGTAATTTTATTAGTGGTAAGGAATTGCCTTTGATAATGGGATTGCCACAGAAATCGGTAACTGGGCTCACTGTAAGTAGCATTGCTGAGTTTGGAAGAAATGTGTTCATTCAAAATGCTCGATCAAATAGAAGAACTATACAGTTGGGTAAAGTTTATCATATGGGTAAGACAGAAGAGAACTTTGTTGATTTGGATTTGGATAGTTTTACAGCTCACTGTTTTGTTACGGGTTCAACTGGATCTGGTAAGTCAAATACAACATATGGTTTGTTGCAAAAGTTTCTCGAAAATGATGTTCCGTTTTTGGTAGTTGAACCAGCGAAGGGTGAATATAAAGAAGCTTTCGGAGGTGTTCCTGGAATTAATATTTTCTCAACTAATCCACTTATCGGTCAGATGTTAAAAATTAATCCATTTAGATTTGATAAAAACATTCACATCTTAGAACATTTGGATCGATTGATAGAAATATTTAATGCTTGTTGGGAAATGTATGCAGCTATGCCTGCAATTTTAAAAGATGCTGTAGAGCAGATTTATATTGAAAAAGGTTGGGATTTGTTGAATTCGGTTTATATGAGAGAAGGAGAACCAGCGTATCCGACTTTTAATGATTTGATGAAAACACTTCCTAATGTTATTGATAATTCCGGATATTCAGCAGATACGAAAGGTGATTACACGGGAGCTTTAGTTACTCGAGTTACGTCACTTACAAATGGTATTTCAGGTCAGATTTTCTGTGATAGCTATGATATTCCAGACCATACACTTTTTGATGAAAATACTGTGGTTGACTTGAGTAGAGTTGGATCTTCCGAAACAAAGTCCTTGATCATGGGATTACTTGTATTAAAGCTTTCTGAATATAGAATGGCAAATGCAAATCAGGCAAATTCAGGATTGAAGCATATTACAGTTTTGGAAGAGGCACATAACTTACTTAAGAGAACAACACCAGGACAGGGCAGTAATGTGGTTGCAAAATCTGTTGAAATGATCTGTAACAGTATTGCGGAGATGCGAACATATGGTGAAGGATTTGTTATTGTTGATCAGTCTCCAACAGCAGTAGACATTGCGGCGATTAAGAATACAAATACAAAGATTTTAATGCGCTTACCTGAAAAGAGTGACTGCGAAGCTGTTGGAAATGCAGCTGGATTGAATGAGGATCAAGTTAGAGAAATGTCTAAACTTGGTACAGGAATTGCAGTAGTAATGCAAAACAATTGGCTAGAAGCAGTACTAACTCATATAAATGCAGCATCAGATCAGTATGAAAAGAAAATACCTAAGGTTACATATGAGTCCATCAAGGAACTTAAGGGAAAAGTGGTTCAAGAGCTCATGCAACAATATATTGTTGACAAACAGATGAACTTAAATAGGTTCTTTGAAATTATTGATAGTGTAGATATTTCTTTATATAAGAAAGAAGAAATGAAATGTTGCATGAAATACACGGTTGAAAGAATTGAAAAAGGCCGTGATATTGATTTCTTCTGTGAAACATTAATGAACGTTTCGGGAGCAAAGAATTTATTTGATATTCTTGAAAGCACTATTAAGAAATCTGATGAAGATGGTAAGGTTTATGATGAGAAGAGCGTAACTAGATGGAAATCTAAGTTCCGTAGAGAACTCAAGAAGTATATAGATCTTCCTGACAATTTCAATAATACAATTGTTCAGTATTTATTACATGCTCAGGAAATGGAAAAGAGCAGCGTAAACTATGTGGAAGTAAATAAAATATTATACTAATTCTGGAGGAAATCAGAAGTGAATATATTAAAGATTAAATTAAATCCATACAAAGATGTGAATATAGCATCGCTGGATGACAAGCCATTATCTCCGTATAGTGAGCTTAATAACTATATGAAGGAGCCATTCTTGAAATGGGCTGATAAGTTGCTTGGCGCAGCAGAGAGAGAGATAAATGATGATTATAATCTTGTAGTATCTGGTGAGGCGTTTGAAACATTATTTTTAAATGATATGCAGAACGAATTTGATGCATGCAAGACTTATTCTGTCGAATCATATCAGGTTAACAATTCTGTTCATGACAGATATGATTTGATTAAGCAGTTAGCAGGAAAATATGGTGTTCAGGTTTTGATAGATAACTTTAGAATGCCAATATATACAGAAGTTCAGCTTTCATTAGATGAAACGATGGTTAGTCAGGCTGCTCCTGAAGTTGCCTTTTTGTATGTGACTCAAAATCCAACATTAGCACAGCAAATTATGGGTAAGAATGGACCAGCGATTGTGGTGTTACTTTCTAATATTTCAAAAGTTACGCCTATTGGAGATATGAAATATCAATGGGAAATTACAGAAGACCGATTAAAAGAGGTACTTGATGTTATCGTAGATCGATTTGTTAAGATTCCTATTATTTCTTATGTTGCAAATCAATTAAAAAATATAGCAAATCAGTTAACAGAGGACGATAATGAAAAACTTGCATTAGCAACTGAGATTGATATGTTCATTACCATCGCAGATGTTGAACCAATTGAAGTTGGAAATACTGCGGAATTAGTGATTAAAACAGTGCCTGAAAGTAATGTTACGCCTGCTATTCGAATTGATTCTTCAAATACTAGTGTAGTAGCCGTTGAAGGAACAACGTTGAAGGCGTTAGCACCAGGACAAGCATTTATTGATGTATATAAAGCAGAAGAGTTAATTCCTTTCTGCAGAAAACAAATTGTAACAACTCAAGATAATTTTGTTAAGAAAATTGAGTTATCTTTGACTGAATCAAAAATGGGAATTGGTCGTTCTCAAGAGGTTAGTATTGCACTAATTCCAGAAGATGCTGATGATGTGGCATTAGTTGAATGGTCGTCAAGTAATGACGGAGTAGTTTCTGTTGATACAGGAGGAAATGTGAAAGCAGTAGCAGCAGGAAAGGCCACAATTACAGCGTCAACAACAAGAGTTAAGGCTATAGTTGATATTGAAGTATTACCAAATCTGTCAGCCATTTCACTTTCAACAACAAAAGTTGAGCTGTATGTCGGACAGACTGAAGCGATGAATGTCTCTGTTTCACCAAGCAACGCATTTGATGCTTCATATGAATGGCAATCAAGTGATAAGTCAGTTGCGATTGTTGATACATTGGATGATGGTAGACAAATAGTAAAAGCAACCGGCATTGGTGATTGTGTATTAACGTGTGTTGCTAAGGAAGGTGGATGTACGGCAACATGTTCTGTAAAAGTTGAGAGCACCTTTAAAAAGAGAGAGAATATGCATATATTCTTAAGCTATACCGCCATTGCGGCGGTTGCATGTTTGGTATGCACCATTATTTCATTTAAGATTGGGGCAATAGTTGCTGCAGGTGCGACGGTACTTATGGGTATTACAGCAATTGGAAGAAATAAAAAGGATTTAATTTGGGCAGTAGTATTAATTGTGTTTGCAGTATTTTTAGGATTAGGGTCTTTGGGCCTGTAAATATTTAGTTAATATATAAGGAGGCCTCTATGGGAATTGAGGGCGGATCAAATAATAATGAAGTTCAAAGTCAAGAGATACAACAAGCTAATATAGAACAACAGGCTCAAAATCAGGAGGCTCATCAGAGAAGTGGTGAAGAATTAGAAGCTAACTCTACTATTGATAATGAAGGTGAACGTAAGCAAATCGAAGGTAAAGACGATGCTACTGAAGAGATGGATAGTTCGTCTTCAAAGCTTGAAGAGAAGAATTCTATAGAAGATGATTCTCAGAATAATGATGTACAAGATGCGGAGACTGCTCAAACAGAGCAGTCTGCTCTTGATACGCAAGATACAATTGTTAGTGATGCAGCAACAGGTGTTGAGGAACCAGCGGTTACAGACGAACAACAGGTTGATGCATTAGAAACTAATAACGAAATTGTAGATTCAGCGAATGAAGGAGATTTATTAGAGGATGATGGGGCGGATACGGAAGAATCCAGTTTAGATTCTTTAGACTCTATTAATGATGCTCCAGAAGAAGATGTTGATGATGAGCAAACTGAAACTAGTGATTTAGAAAATAATAGCAAAATTGAAGATGACACTTCTGAAAATGAGTCAGAAGGTGAGAATATAGATAACGAACCAGAGTCTGAAGATACAGACAATAAACCAGAGTCTGAGGAAGCAGCCAATAAGCCAGAAGGCGAAGACAGCTTAGATGGTAAGCCAGAGTCTGAAGATATAGATAATAAGCTAGAATCTGAAGAAGCAGCCAATAAGCCAGAGTCAGAGGACACCGATAATAAGCCGGAGTCTGAAGACAGCGTGGACGGGAAGCCAGAGTCTGAAGATATAGACAATAAGCCAGAAAGCGATGGAGCAGATAGTAATACTGATAACTCAGACAATAATACAGATAATGCTGAGTCTAATGGTGATGCAAAAAAAACAGAAAAATTAGAAGACTTAACATGGGATCAGATTGATAAAATGATGCAGACTCCTGAAGGTAAGGCAGAATTGATGCGACTTAATGCTGATTTTAGAGAGCGTTATGAGGCTGATATGCGGGGAATGACTCAAGAAGAATATCAGGATTATAAGGCTGCTTGTGAGAGATATAAGGCAGAACAGGAAGCTAAAGAAAAGGCAGGTAATCAGGAGCACGTTGAGCCATCTGATGCTCAAAAGATAGCGGACGATGTTCTTGCTAGATTTGATGCAATGGATGGAAAGTCAAGCAGAGCATATATGTCTGGTGCAAAGGCACAAGATTTGAAGGATCTTTCTGATTCAAATAGTAGATATATTGCAGAATTAAAAGATGCTAGAAATGAGGTTGCAAACGAAAAGGTTGCTACATATGACAAGATTGCTTCGATGAATTATGATGGCACGAAAGAAAGCAATCCTGGAGAATTTAGGAAATTATGTGATCAATATTACAAGCTTGAGGGTATGGAAAAAGATCTTGATTATGCAGTAGTCAAGATGGATATGAACAACTGGGATATTTCTCAAGTGACTGGAATGGAATATAGAGATTCCGGAAAGAAGATGGAAAAGTCCGATATTGATAAGACGTTTAGTGATGCAGATAGCATTCTTCGCGATGGTGTATCCGATGATAAATCTATCATGGATGCATATAGAGTGGGCGAAAAATTAGAGCATGATGTATTGCCATCTTTGGATGGGGAAAGAAGAGAGATAGATTCTCAAATTAATGTATTTGAAAGTGCTCAGGAAAGCTATTTGAAAGAACACCATTGCACACATGAGGAAGCAATGGCACATCCAGATGGTGAGTATGCACGTACGGATCGTAGTATTCAGCAAATGAAAGCTGAAAGTACTGCGATTACAGAAAAGATGACAGATGCGGTTAAAAAAGCAACAGCATTACATGACCAAGTACCAGTTGCTGGCTCAGATTGTAAATTAAAGGTTATAGATAATAAAAATGGTACAGTAACCATTGAACGTTCATGGGATAATGGTGGAGTAAGAGAACGTTCACATGAGGGCCGTTTCCATAATTCAGAAGCAATGAGTTATAGAAATGCAATTGAAAGAAAAGACTCTATAACATTAGGACAGAACAGTGATTCGGTTTATGCGCACTCATTCTCGTTCCAGTATAGAGGTTTAGGGTTCAAGAGAGAGGATACCTTTGGTGGAGAAGGAGTAAAACTGAAGAATTCTGCAGAAGGTGGATTTTTGAACTTTAATGCTTCATTCGGATATAAGCGTGGTACAGAAGGAAAGATGTCTACTCTATCCGTAGATGCAAGCGGAAGTTTAGCTCAGTTTAAGGACACAGCTTCTGTTGTTGCGAAGGACAAAGAGTATGCAAAGTTCTCTGCAGACGTATCGACATTAAAAGCATCAGCATCAGCGAAGATGGATTCGAGTGGTGTGGCTAAAGTGAGCACTTCATCTCATATTGTTGGCGGAGAAGCATCTGCAACCATTAGTGGTGTGACTGTAGCTAAGGTTAGCGGAGCTTTGGGTGAAGCCAAGGCCAGTGCATCAAATGACTTCCTTGATATGAAAGCGTCGGCTAGTGTTGGAGACTATAAAACATCAGTCTCTACGTGGGATGCTCTTAAATCACCAAAAGAGGGTGGAGATTCAAATTCTGACAAACACTTGATTGTTGGAAATATTTTTGGTTCGTTAGGAAATGGAACTACACTTGCTAGCGAAAAATTTTCATCTACAAGCGGAGAATGGAAAGGTTCTAATGTTGTTGAACAAGTGAAGAAGGATGCCTCGACTCTTGTTGATGGATTAAAGACAGGACATCTTGATCTTAATACTGATACGGTAAAAGGTATTGTTAAAGATGTAGAAGCCATTCACGGAATCAAAGATAATGGATTTGGTGTTGATGTTTCAAAGAAACCGGAAGAAGTTGTTCTTGGCAATTCCGGAATAAAAGAAGCAAAAGAAGTTACTGACAGGCCAACTGATTTTGAAGCAAAAGTAGTTGCTCATTCTTCATTACCAGAGAGAACAAGTGAAACTCATGAAGTTGCGCAAGATATAAAAACAAGTTTAGAACCTTTTGCTCAATCAAAGTGGGATAATATGTCTTTTGAACAAAGAGCAGAAGCAGTTGATAATTTGGCAAATTCAATTGCAAATGATTTGAGATTAGAAAATAGACCAGATGTAAAATATTATCAGTCCGATAATCCTGGTGATTTTGGAGGATACTCTGCGTCAGAAAACGCTATTTATATCAATGCAAATAATATGGATGATGCTGCTGAAACAGCAGATACCATTGCGCATGAATCTAGACATTGTTGGCAGCATGAATATGCGGAAAAATCTGATAGTCCATTAGCACAAGAGTTTAGAGAGAATTTTGATGATTATGTAAGACCTGAAGATGATTATAGAGAGTATAAGATTCAACCTGTTGAACATGATGCTAGGGAATATGCTTCTGAAATCACGAACAATATTCCGAAAGCAGATGAAAATAATAAAGAAGAATTTGGTGAAGCTATAGGTAAAAATAAAGACGATGAGCTAGTTAAAGAAAATGGAGAGCGTGGATCACCAGACGTTCAGCAACCTGTTGATATTGAAAAAAAAGTAAAAAACGAATACTCAACTAAAATAGATGATAAGGTAACAGAAATTTCACAAGAAAAAATAAGTGACAATCTTGCAAAACAAAAAGAGATAAGTGAATCATTTAAAGATGGAGTATATCGTACAGTTATTACCACTGAGCCAATAACTCTATATAGAACATATGGGGGAAATGCATATGAAAAAGGTGCATTTGCAGCTACGGAGCCAGCGACGAACAGGAGCGAAGCTAAAGACAAGTCAGCATTGCTGACTGAGTGGGGAAATACTTGTGAGCATGAGGCTGTCATTGAAGTTCCAGCTGGAACAAAACTACATATTGGAAGAGTGGAAAGGCAGTGGGATGCAGTGCAAGGCAAAATGCTTAAAGGAGATGGAGACCAAATTCTTTTGCCTATGGGTTGGCCGGATAGCTGGATTAAAGAAAGAAGAGATATAAAGGAGTGATAATACATGTTGGATTCTAATTTGATTGAACAATTATATGTTCAAATAAAAAATAACAATAATGATACAGTTAATTGGGAATCAGTACTTGAAGTTCTTTTTAAGGAAAAGGAAAAGAATCCTAATAAAGAATTTGTTTCATTAAAGAATGCAATAAGAGTATATCTTGGCGCCTCAAATGATTACGATAATGTTCATTTTACTAGAATCTGTGAAGTACAAGAAACATTGGAAGGTTATTATGATGAGTTGCTGAAAGGTTTTATTATTAGTAATAGTTCCTTGTCTGAAAAAAGAGTAGAAAAAATGGTTAAGAATCTAAAAATACACCTCGATTTATATGCTGAAATAGTTGATTATTTACTAGCAGATAATGTATACAAGAGGCCTTTGATTTCAGAGCAAGGATATGATGTGAAAAAGCTTTGCTCGGAATTTAATTTGTCTATTGTGGGAGCATATAATTTTATTATTTATTTAAGAGAAGACCCACAAAATGCTATTGCTGATTTAAAGGCAGGATTACCAAGAAAGTAGGAAAACAATGAGTAACAACATAGTAGAAGATGTTCTTTTATTACCTACTATTGCTGCTGGAGTTGTTGCAGCTGCAGCTACAACAGCAATTGGAGGTGTTGTTTCAGCTGGTGAAGGACTTACAACACTTGGACATGATTTTGGTAGTGGTGTAACTGATGTCCTTAATCAAATGCAAACTGAAAATCAAGAACGTTTGAAATTAGAACAAGAGTGGATTATGCAAATCCGAGAAGAACGAGACAAGGCGTTTAATCAAATAAATGCTTACATTGCTAGCCTCGTAAAGTTGTCGGAGAGTGATTTGAAATTTTCTCAGCTTGTATCAGTGAGCGGAGTAGCGGAACAAGCTCAAAGTATTGTAAACAAGCGTGAAGCTAGAGCTACTCAGATAAGACAGCTTCGAGATAAAGCGATTCGAAGTAGAGATATTGAGGAAATTGCTGCGTGTGCTGATGCAGCAGAAATACTTTTTAACGGTTTATCAGCTGAACTTCAAACAGAAATTATTTTCTTTGCCCAAAATGGGTTAGATTTACCAGAGTATGGTTCAATGCACGATGATGCAATTAAAATGGCACTCGCTAATAAGAATGAAATTTCGGAAGTAAAATTAAAATTTTTAGAGGATGGTCAGGCTGTTACAGAAGCTATGATTAGATATGATATGATTGTTTTTGAAGACTGTCTGTCAGAATTTCTATGTGAAGAGGGATTAAATGATCGTCAGCTGAGAGATTTACTAGCAATTAAGCAGGATTTGAAGAAAATAGATCAGGATTCTACTATCACATTAGATATTAAGAAAAAGAGATTGGCTACTTTATTTACAACCTATGCAAGAAGACAGCAAGGAATAAAAGCTGAGTTAACAGAAATGTCAGAATATTATGATACATATTTAAGAGAAACATTTGATATTCCTGATGAAAGATTGGAACTTGCTGATTTTGACTCTATTGATGAAATTGTAGCGGAAACAAAAGAAGCTAAAATTAATAGAGAAGAGCGTCTTAAGAAGCAGTATGTACAGATTCAAATGGATCGCATAATGAAAAAGCATGGGCTTAATGTAGTTGAGTCGGCAGTAATGGGTCGCTCAGAAGATGATAAGAGAGTGCTATATGGTATTGATGATAGTGCGGCTGTAGATGTATTCATTTCGGAAAAAGGAATGGTTTCAACTCGTGTTGTTGGAGTAAACTTTGGTGGAACGCCAACAGATGCTGAAGAAGAAGCTCTCGTACAAAAGGAGCATAAGTTCTGTAGCAAGATGGCTGCGATTGAAGCTGATTTGGAAGATGTTGGAATAGTGCTGAGAAGAAAGAAGACGGTACCACCTGGTAGGGAATACAATACTTGGGTACAGATTGATAAGGCAACGCCAGTTCAGAGGAATAAAGTTGTTCGTAGGAAGCGCCGTCAAAATAATGATAAGGTTAGATACATGGAGTGATTATAATGAGTAAAGTATGCAAAGTATGCGGTTGGGAAAATGAAGACAGTGATAAAGTTTGCGCAATGTGTAACACAGATTTATCAGATGTAGCATCTATTAATAACGATAGAACAGATGTAACACCTTCTTTTCCTAGTCCAATAGAAGAAAAAGAAGGTATGACGGTAGCTCAAGTTAGAACGGTAGCTCAATCAGAGACTCCTCAACCTAAAATGATTTCAAACGGTAAAAGATTTGTAGTTAATTGTGAGAGCTCTAGAACAAAGACTGTTGTAGAGTCGGCAAATATTACATCATTTTATTGTGAAGGTTGTAAAGAAGAACATCAAATAGATGGATTCTTCTGGACGGTTCAAGAGGAGGAAGACCTTGTTCAGGCTTCCACTCCAACTATAGTTGAAACAACCATAGAGCAAGTGAGTAGTGGAAGTGGACAGCATTTAGTATTAGAAGATGCAGACACTCATGTAAAAATTGAAATCGGAAGCGAAGGTGGAACTCTTGGAAGATATGGAACATTTGGAGCTTCATATTTACAGAGTGATCCACGTGGAAGAATGGTTTCAGGAGAGCATTGCCGATTTAAGTATGAATATGGTAGATGGTCGATTGAGCATTTGAGTCGTACAAATGATACTGTTTATAATGGAAGAAAACTTGAACATGGCTATGAAGAGGCAATTAGAGACGGAAAAGTTATCACATTAGCCAATGCGATAGATTTTATAGTGAGAATATTTTAATCATGTATATTGAAAGAATATTATGTCCAATTGTCACACTTGGTCCCGGAAAGCGTCTTGTTATATGGACAAAAGGTTGTAGCAAAAACTGTTACGGGTGTATTAGCCCTGAGATGGCAGTTATTGGTAATGCAAGAAATGTGTCCGTTCAAGATATATGTGTAATAGTATCAAATATACATAAATCAGAAGGTTTTGACGGAATAACAATTAGCGGTGGGGATCCTTTGGAACAGCTTCCAGAAATTATTGAGTTGTTGGAAAATTTACGCACATATACGGATGATATATTAGTGTACACAGGATTTGTTTGGCCTATTTTTTCTCAAAAGCTCAAGGAGGACGAAATTAAAAAAATTAAGTCATTGATTAGCGTTTTGATTGATGGCCCTTATATTCATGAGCAGAATATTCCACAGTTATCTCTTAGAGGTTCGAAGAATCAAAATATTATTTTCTTTGACGAAACTAAAAAGAAGAAATATGAAGAATATATGTCCGAAGGCCGTAAATTACAGAATATATATATAGATGAGAAATTATTAACGGTTGGAATTATGGACAAATAATATTCAGGTAGGAGGATTATAATGGCAAAAAGTGTATTGCCCAAATGGCAACAAGAAATATCCAGCTTTAAGGGGATAAAAAGTACTTTTATAATCGAAGGAAATATTAATGATTTATATCCCTATTATATGTCTCAAACTGACAGTAGTGCGCCAAATTCTTTTATGGATTTGAGTGCAATTTTACTTAGACTATTTAATGAAAATCAAGGTCAGACAGACTATGACTTTGTATATTGTGATCCTGCTTCTGGTTTTCATAATAAATTTGGTGACCGTTTTGGAAATGTAGAAGAGTTTTATTCTAAATACGGCGGTGGCGGAGATATAGCCTCTATGTTTAATGTTGACCGCCTTTTTAAGAAAACATGTAAGGTGGATGACATCGAAAAGTTATCAGAAGTAATAAGAAATGCGATGGTTGACAATGAGAGAGAAAAACCAATTGCAATTGTAATGAATTTTGCGTCTAGATATATTTCTTCACCAACTAATCTTGATGCAAGTGAAAGTAAATTGTTCCTTAATCTATTAGTTTCGTCAGTCAATGCTGGAAGAGCAAATGATTCTTATAATACGTTAGTTCTAGTAGTAGAAAAATTTAACGATTTACCAGCATGGTTTTTCTACAATAATCCTAATGTAAGAACAATTTCAATTCCAAATCCTGACAAGGAAATGAGAACAACATTTATTGATAAGGAATATGGCGAGTTCCAGACAGATGCAGAGTTGCAAAAAATAAAAGACAAATTTGTGGATCAGACAGATGGATTAAAAAATAGAGAGTTAAAAGAGTTACATGCGCTTTATGGAAGGCTTAAGGGAAAAGATCCTTCTACAGAGTTGCTAGATACGTTATCAATATATAAATATGGTATTCTCGACAATATGTGGCATACCATAGATAAGCAGAAAATAGCAGATCTTGAAACACTTCTAAAAAAGAGGGTTATGGGTCAGGATCAAGCCGTTACAAAAACGGTAAATATTGTCAAGAGAGCTGTATCGGGATTATCAGGAATGCAACATTCTTCTGGACAGAATAAGCCAAGAGGTGTTCTGTTCTTTGCCGGTCCTACAGGAACAGGAAAGACTGAATTGACAAAGGCATTAGCTGAGCAGCTTTTTGGAGATGAGAACAATTGTATCCGTTTTGATATGAGTGAATATTCGGAGGGACATGCAGATCAGAAACTGTTCGGTGCACCTCCTGGATATGTAGGATATGAGGCTGGTGGACAGCTTACAAATGCTATAAAAGAAAAGCCATTTTCTATTTTACTTTTTGATGAAATAGAAAAGGCACATCCTTCTATAATGGATAAGTTTTTACAGATTCTTGAAGACGGAAGAATGACTGATGGACAAGGAAATACAGTTTACTTTTCTGAAACGCTTATTATTTTTACTAGTAATTTAGGTATTGTAAGGCAATATGTTGATCATTCTGGAAGAGAGCAAAGAGAACAATTAGTTAGTCCAGAAGAAAACTATGAAGAAATTCAGCCAAGAGTTGTCGATGCAATAAAGAATCATTTTAAGCCAGAAGTTTTAAATAGAATAGGAAATAACATAATAGTATTTGATTTTATTCGAGAAGAAGCGTCACAAAGCATTGTTAAAAATCAGATGGATAAAATTAATCAGCGAGTGTTAAAGCAGAATAAGCTTAATATTATCGCGAATGATGACGTTAAGAATTATTTCTGCGATTTGGCTATTGCCCCAGAAGTCCGTGAGATGGGTGGTCGAGGTATAGGAAACTTAATGGAAGATAAATATATTAATCCACTTTCAGAGTTTATTTTTGAAGCAGACTGTAAAGAAGGAGATACGATTGTCCTCAATATTGCAGATGGTATTCTGAAATTCGAAAAAAAAGAAGGCGGTGTAAACGATGTATAAATACGCAGCGATATCGGATATTGGTCCCCAATATAATATAAATGATGACCGAATACTAATTGGAGACACAATTATAAATTCCAGTGAATATAGTGGTGAAACTATTGAGGAAATAATGCTTTTGGCAGTAGCAGATGGTGTAGGTGGTTTGCAATTGGGTTACGAAGCAGCAGAAGAAACATTAAAAGTTTTTTCTGGCATTAATCAATCCAAGATGGGCAGAATGCAGATTCGTAATGCTGTTGAATCAGCTAATAGAAAGGTGTTACAAAAGCAGAGAGAGTTAAATATGCTTGAGGGGCTTAGAACGACTTTAGCAGCACTATATATCGATACAAATACTGCGTATGTGATAAATGCTGGTGATAGTAGAGTATATCGTTTCAGAAATGACGAAATAGAATTATTATCTAAAGATCATTCTGTCGTTCAGAATCTAATTGATACAGGAGAGATAACAGAAGATCAAGCATTTTTGCATCCAAAGCGTAATGTTATCACAAAATGCATAGGTGACGAGGAAAAAGTCAATGCTAGAATAATTGATTTTTCAGATGATGTTAAAAGTGGAGATATTTACATGCTTTGTTCGGACGGAATCTCGGACTGTATGCGAAATGAAGAAATGAAACAAATACTAATAAGAGAGAATACGCCTTTACTTGAAAAGTGTAGATCTTTTATTCATAAGGCAATTGAGAACGGTTCAACTGATAATATTAGTATATGTCTTATAAGGAAGGAGTAATCAAATGGCAGAAAATAATCATATTCCAACGATGCCACAGGCAAATGAACATATTCCAACAATGCCGCAGGCAAGTGCAAGTGAACATATCCCAACAATGCCACAGGCAGGTGCGAGTGAACATATCCCAATTGTGCCTCAAATGACAGTTGATGGGAATGGACATGTTGCGACTATGCCACAGGCTACTGCAGCAGAAAATGGGCATGTTTCAACAGTACCTCAAACAGGTGCTGCTAGTTCAGCTACATCGAATTTAAGATTGTTGTATTCTGAAGTGAATTTTACCGATGATGCGGGTAAACGATTTGTAATAATGGGAAGTGCTCCGGTAAGTACAGATACAGGGGAAGCTCAGATTTATAAGTGTAAAAATGAGGATGGAACAGGAGATTATGTTGCCAAAATATTAGTCACTCTTCGTCCAGATTCATCACCTAAAAAGCTAAAAACAAGAAAAAGAGTAATTGAATTTTTAGATAAACATAGTAATAGCTCAGAGTATCATATCCTCCCATTGATAGGACATGGAATTGTAGATATAAATGGCGGACAGTATTTTGTTGATATTTATCCATACTGTTCTGGTGGTGATCTGGGTAGCAAGGTTGGAGAATTTTCATTAGCTCAATTGGTATCTGATGTCATTCCGGCAGTTAATGAGGCTATTCATATTTTTCACCAGGAAAGATTGGTACATAGAGACTTAAAGCCAGATAATCTGTTTTATTATAATGATGAAATAGTAATTGGTGATTTTGGAATAACTTGTGAATTAAATACGGATGATTATGCAGTAGACACAGAAAAAATCGGAACACTAGGATATTTTGCTCCAGAACTGATGTCAGAGGCTGCTATTGTTGCATCTGATTATTATGCATTTGGACAAACTATATGGTCTCTTTATCATGGAGAAATGATGTATAGAGAAACTATTCGAAGTCATGGTGGTTTCTTTAGCTCAGAAGCGAGAAATACTGTAAGTGATTTAATGCGAAAGAACGAGTTGCCTGGATTAGATGAGATTGATCGAAAAGATGAGTTCTTTGAGGTATTGATAAGGGGTCTTCTTCAGTATGATCCAAATACACGTTTTGGATATAAAGATGTCCAGAGATGGTTAAAAGGAGATAAATCATTATATCTTCGCGTAAAAACGTTACGTGGTGATGAAATATTTGAAAGAACAATTACAGTAAATGGTAGGGAGTGTATAGATAATGGACAAGTTGCAACCCAATTAAGTTCTTCATGGGTGCAGAGTGTTGATTTATTGTATGGCGAAACTCTATATCAGCAGTATAAATTTACGCTTTGTCGTGACGAAGACGCACAAATAATAAAAGATATATATGAAGGGGTAAAATCACTCGATTTAGCTAATCCAAATGATTTAGGAGTTTATCAAGATATTGGGTTAAGTAGAGTAATTATGAACCTTTCTGATAATAAGCTACTAAGTTGGCGAGGAAGAACATATACAACACCAGTTGAAATTAGTGATGCAATGGAGAGAGTTCACTCTGCTGGAAGTAATAAAGAAGACTTTTACGTGTTTATTCTTACAGGATTAGTTCAGGAGTGGCTTGAGCGAGTTGGTGTTACTGATTCAAAAGCACTTGCTGAAGTAGAAAGACTTCAACAACTTGCAAGAGGCTCTAGAATGGGTGTGACAGTTGCATATCATTGGATGCATTATATGTTCATTGCAAATAGAGATGAAGCAGAATATAAAGAATGTAGGTCTATTGATGATATAGCCCAAATGCTACTGTCTAGTCCGGCCGCATTGTATCAAGTTGAAGATGATTTGTGCTGCGTAGAAAATCCGCAAATATTAGGTTTCTTGTGCTCGTTAGGTTACGACGAAGCTGTTGCAGCATTCTTGACCGACGAAAAGATAGATTATAAGAGACACTATGAGATGTTATTTGATTTGTTTGAAAATAATATAAAGAAACCAGAAATATTAGATTTGGTTCATAAATCATATTGCGAATTTGGACCAATGGCACATCTTGTATGGTGGAAGAATAATTTATCTATTTACAAATTTGTGGGATTGAGTGCAAAAACTATAGAACAGAATGTCATGGCAGTTACAATTAACCCAAGTGATGATATTTCAAAGCAACGTGGTGAATTGAGTAAGCTCGAACAGAGCTATTCAGATTTTAGAAAGTATTTCAGAGTTAATTATTTATTGGGTCTTGCAGGAATCAGAAGACTTGCAGGAAAAGATTATATTTATTCTGGAAAACTGAGTGGATTAGTAGCTTATCATTTCCTCAATCAGGATGCACCAATTGGGTATAAGTACTCATTAAAGATATAGGAGGTAGGGTCATGGCAAATACAAAGTTATCTAATATATATGGCTTGGATAAGATGATAAAAAATGTTCCAAGTAAGATTGATAAATATACAAAAGAAGTTCACGAAGAAGTGGATAGCATAAAAACAAAAAGCTTGTACTATTCAGAGATGAGTGTAATAGGCATGTTGACATGCATTGTTTTGCTTGTTATTGGTGCAGGAGTTACATTTGTTCCGGATTTACTATTTCAATATTTGAGTATAGTATCAATAGATACTTCTAATATTGGGATCAAAGTTGTAGGAGTTTTTTTGATTTTGGCTTCAGTACATGGAATAGGGCGAATGATTTTTGCCACCAAAGTAGCATCAACAACGAAGAATGTTGACAAAATTGGAGATGGATTCAAAACTCAATTTGAGAATACCGCACTTCCGCAAATTGCTGGGAATCAATTGTTCAATAAAATAGAAAACTTTGAGGATGATGAACTTAGTGAAAGCAGTACATTGGATAACAAATTGTTTAATTCGATTTCATCAATGCATTCACAAGATCAGTTATTTTCAAAGTTGGTGCTGGTTTCACGTATTGTATTACCAATCATATTGTTTGTTTGTGCATTGTTGACAATTATAAAAGGAACAAATCTAGGGCTGACTAGAGTAGTTTTTGCATTTATAATTATGTTCATTTTCAATAGCAGGCTATGCCTTCTTCTAGAGTATAAAGTTGGGGCTTTGATTCGTGCTATAATGTGTGTTCCATCAGTAATATACGGAATAGTAGTATTTACTTCAATAAAGGAAGAAGCTCAAGGCTTAAGTTTTCTACCATTTACTGTATTAATGAAGATTCCTGAAGCTGCAATCAATTACGTTGGAACAGCAGCTATTGTGTGTCTATTTCAAGTTATAATATTAATCTTATCTGTTTCTTTTAAGGATTACTATTCTGAGAAAGAGCGTTGGAGAGATGGGGTTCTTATAAAACCTAAAGGGGAAGAAAAACACAAAAAGTGGTATATCATTTATGGCATTGTTTTATATGTTATATTAATGAGCGCATATACTATTGCACTGTTAATTGAAAAGGAAGATATACAATACAACAATTCAATTGGGATTGCTATTTTAGTTGGAGCTATTTTTGGCGTGATATGGAGGATTATTAGTCCTATTTGGCCTGAAGCTATAGGCAAGACAATTAGAAAGTTTTGGGGAGTAAAATATACAGTAGTTATAGAATTGTTTTTTGTTGTCTTAGTTCTTTCAGTATTCTTATTGAATGGATTTGTTTTTTCTATATACTCGTTTGTTTTGCTGGTATCAATTATATTATTCTCTTGGATAGCTTTTGCAGTAATGGTTCATTTTTGGGGATAAACAATGGCTCCTACCTGTTTAGACAGGTAGGAGCTTTTTTGTAAAGTTTGGATGAAAAATAGGACCTATAGTAGGTGATATTCATTATTTATGCTACTGGGGATACACACGGTGATTTTGGGTGTTTTTCAAAAAAGAAACTTAGAATAACCAAATCTACTTAGGGGTTTTTATAGTCAATCTTCTATATTTATCAAACGTGTGCAAAGATTGTAAAATTAGCATTATTTGTACATGTCATCTAATGTAATAAAAACTATATTTGATGTATCAATGTTACTAAACCATTCGGTAAATCCAGAAAGTGAAAACAATAAATAGTGGGTTATAGCATATTTACCTGTGATTAATTTGGATCTTCTAATTAATGTTTCATAAATTGTTTTATCTATCTTTTCATTTTTAAATTTACATTCACCTATGATTGCAGTGTTATCTACAGTAGATATACCAACTACATCAATATCAGCGGATTGCTGATACCAGTTATTATTTTTATCTTTTAATTGTTCTACTCCCCACCAAGTCCCTGTTTCAGTTATAAATGAACCATATGCACCAAGTATTCCTTGTTCTAAGGTGTAATATCTACACATTTCTTCAAAAACACTTCCCATAAACAAATGAAGCTGATTTTTTACAACTTTATCATAGTATAGCTCACCTTGGCCCATTTCAATTACGCTAACAGCTTTAGGTATAAATTGATACCAAAACTTAAACATATGGTCTTTTAGTACATATTGTGTTTTTTTCTTGTTTTTCTCTTCTGTAATACAATGTCTCTTTTCAATTAATCCAACGTCAATTAGTTTTTCAAGTGAATATAGTACTGTTGAGTCTTTTTCCTTAATTTTTGAAGAGATTATGCTTAATGATGTTTCGCCCGAAGCAATCTGTTCAATAATATTATTTATAATGGTAACATCCGAAAATTCTTGTGTAAGAAAATTTTTAGTTTCGTCATAAAGATACCCGTCTGTACTAAAAAACTGATTTTTAATATTTTCATCAAGACTTTTGTCAGCCTGAAACATTGATAAATATTTTGCTACACCCCCAGTCACTCCATAGCATATAGCTTTTTCTTCAGCAGTATAATTAGGTGTGAATAATGCAGCATCTCTATAATTAAAAGGTTCTAGTTTTATTTGAGAAGTTTTGCGGCCAAAAAGAGGACTTTTTTCGCTTAAGATTTTATTTTCCATAAAACTTAAAGAAGAGCCACAAAGTATAATCATAAGGTTTTTGTCGAGCCATTGTGTATCAATGTACTTCTGCAATATAGATAAAAGTGATGCGTCTTTTTCCGCCCAATAAGGAAGTTCATCTATAACTAAGACCAGTTTTTCTGATAAATTTGTTAATTTTTTTGTTATTATATTTAATACATTTTCTAAAGATGAAAAAGTAGCGTCAGTATACTCAGGATCTAATACTTCCATGACCTGTTTCGAGAATAATTCTAAATTTCTTTCTGAGCCAACTTTAGTAGCAGTATAAAAAATAGCCTTTTTCCCTTTTAAAAATTCTGTAATCAAAAAGGATTTACCAATTCTTCTACGACCGTATATTACAGTCATACCAAATTTTGGACTTGAATAGATCTTTTCTAATGAATTTAATTCTTTTTTTCTACCTACAAACATATTACCCTCCGTTTTGTTCAAATCAATTTGATTCAAATTGATTTTAATAAAATTGATTTGAATTAAGTATACTATATTATTTTATTAATTACAACTTTTATCAATCAGCATTATCCATGGAATCACATGAAAATAATTTAGTGATTTTTTACTTAAGTTAATTACTTTCTTTCAGCCGCTTTTCAATATCAGATGCACTGTATATATATTTTAATATGGTAAACTGTAAAAGTTTCATGCATCTTACTTGACAAGGTTAGCCTGATATTATACTATCAAAAAGTGCAATTTAACCGGCGCTTTTCTTGATGTTATCGAGTTTTGTCACTGTTTGATTGCATACAATGAATATAGTAAATGTAGGAAAAGAGGTCGCAAATG
>JAEEGL010152357.1_pt1 | contig 22141 bp, 29 predicted proteins | sample 9134231 | NCBI WGS metagenome assembly JAEEGL01 (sample SAMN16246548, study PRJNA631951) | gut metagenome | biome: gut microbiome; feature: rumen; material: fiber-attached | host: Bos | place: Iran: Karaj | collected 2018-10 | reverse complement strand
GACAAGATTACGTTCATTGGCGGGAGCAACGTCACACTGACGGCTGATGCCACCAACAAGACGCTTACGATTTCCGCGAAGGACACGACTTACACCGCCGCGACCGCTTCCAAGGATGGTCTGATGACCTCCACGATGTTCGCCAAGCTGAACGCCACGACGAGCGGGGCTGAAATCAACCAGAATGCGTTCCAGATTGTCGCCGCCAAGACTGGAACTGGAACCGCCACGAACGTTTCAGCCAACAGCAAGACGGCTACCATCACGTTCATTGGCGGCAGTAACGTGACGCTCACGGGCGACAACACGAATAAGACCATCACGATTTCCGCCACGGACACCACGTACTCTGGTGCTACGACGACGGCAAGCGGTCTTATGACGACCTCGATGGTGTCCAAGTTCGACAGCATTGAGTCAGGAGCCACGAAAGTCACTTCCGCCACGGTGAACGGCTGGGGATACACTAAGGTCACGTCCGCCAACGTCTCCACGATTGTCTCGAACATCGCCTACAACAAGACCCAGATAGACACCACGCTTTCGTCCTACGCGACGCTTTCCAACGTCTCCGCGATGATTACCAGCGCGGCAATCACGATTGATTCCACCATCACCCAGAGCGGTCAGAACGCCGTCACGGGCAGTGCAATCTACGCCAAGCTCGCCACCAAGGTCGATGCGGTCACTGGCAAGGGTCTTTCGGAGAATGACTTCACAAGCGCGTTGCTGAACAAGCTGAACGCCATTTCCGCCAACGCCGAAGTCAACCAGAACGCCTACCAGATAATCGCGGCGAAGACTGGCACTGGCACGGCTACAAATGTCTCCGCCAACAGCAAGACCGCGACGATTACGTTTATTGGTGGAAGCAACGTCACCCTGACAGCAGACAACACGAACAAGACAATCACTATCAGCGCGAAGGACACGACCTACGGTACGGCGAACGCCAGCACCGACGGTCTGATGACTTCGGCGATGTACTCGAAGTTGAACGGAATGGCAGAAGGTGCGACGAACGTCACGTCATCGACAGTGGCAGGATGGGGTTACACGAAAGTCACGTCTGCGAATGTCTCCACAATTGTCTCGAACATCGCATATACGAAGACGCAGATTGACTCCACGCTCTCTGGCTATGCCACGACCGACGTCGCCACGACGACCGCCAACGGACTCATGACATCTGCGATGGTCACGAAACTGAACGGAATCACGGCTGGAGCCACGAAGGTCACGTCTGCCACGGTCGCTAGCTGGAGTTACGCCACTTCTGCCAGCGTGTCGTCCATCGTCTCTGGCATCGCATACACCAAGACCGAAATCGACACGACGCTTTCTGGATACGCTACTACGGCGGTCGCCACGACTACAGCGAACGGTCTGATGACTTCGACGATGTATTCCAAGCTGAACGGAATCGCGGTCGGCGCGGAAGTCAACCAGAATGCATTCGCGACGCTCGCGGTCAAGTCCGACGCCAACGCCACTGCGGTCAACGTCGTCGCCGACGCGAAGACCGACACGGCGACGTTCGTTGGAGGTAGCAGTATCCGCATCGTCGGCGACGCCTCTGGCGACAAGATGACGTTCAACGTCGTCGTCGGTGGCACGGTCGCGTCCAATGGCGCGAATCCAGTGGCGGGGTCGGCGGTCTACAACCACGTAAGCTCCGCAGTCGAGAGCAAGGTGAACTACGATGAAATCGCTCAGGTCGGTTTCACGGGAGACTACAACGACCTCGTGAACACGCCTACGATTCCGTCTGGCTCCGCGCTGTTGCCTCCGAGCCAGAAAATCGAGTTCACGTCGGCGAACGGGACGAATGCGACATGGAGCGGCAACGACCTGACCATCACGCATACCGTGGACTGCATACCGAACGTGATTGTCTATGACAACAACAACGAACTGACATACCCGACCATCCGCTATCTCACGAACAGCACGGTCAAGCTCTTGTTCGACAACAAGAGCAACGTATCTGGCACGTGGAAGTGCATCATTGTTTACGGTTGGAGAGGATAATAACAAAAAAGGCTGGATTCCTGAACTGGAATCCAGCCTTTTCCGTATTGGAAAGTCGTCTTATGCGCCGTAGTTCTCCCTGCAGTCTTCCTGTATCTGGTCGTAGTCATCGTCCCCGAACGTCGTGAAGACATCGGCATACCAGTACCCTCCTGTCTCGTTCAGCGTCGCCCTGATGGTCACGTCGTAGATGTCGCCGTCGATTTCATTGAAGTCGTCGAAGTACACGCTCACGTCGTTCTTGAATTCGACCACGGAGCCTTCCGTCATCGCCTTCCTCGTATATCCTCCGCCCATCGTGTTCTCGGTGGACTTGCCATCGGTAATCTGGCAGTGGAACACCGCGCCGTTCGCGATGATGCTGACCGCGCTCTGCAAACGTTCGCCTTCGAGATACTCCTTGATGTAGTCAAGGCACTCGATGCAGTAGTCGTGCACCGCCGTGTAGTCCAGTTCAACGGACGAGAACACCTTTTTCCCGCTGACATCGTTCATGCCGTCCATGTAGCCATTGGCGTTGAACTTGTCGATGGCGAGCGGTTCCTCCGAGGTCTGCTTCTCGACCTTGACATCGGTGAAATCCCCGTTCTCGTATTTCGCCGTGAGCTTGTAGATTTCCTCGCCACTCGTCTCGGTTATCACGAACGTGATGCCACCGCCCGCGCCAGCGGTGATTTGCCTTGCTATCTTCTCGGTCTTGTCCATGCTTGAATTCTCCTGTTAATCAGATAAATATAAAAATCCGACAATACAATTATACCGTAAGATAAACAAAAAATGCCTGCTGGATGTTGTTCCAGCAGGCATGCGTATTAGATTTCAGATTGTCGGATTACTTGCGGTTCTTCTTCTTGAGGCTAATTGCGCAAAGACCGCTGATGACCAACGTAGCCATCGTGCCTGGAAGAGGCTGACCGCTCGTGGTAGGCTCTTCTTGGAACGTGTCGCCGTTGCCTTGGAAGTCGTCCACATCGACGTTGTAATACGGGTTGTCCAGCATCGTCTGGAGCATGAATTCCCAGTGCGTCTTCTCCTGCCCAAACGCATTGTCGTTGCCGTTCAGGAGGCACATGAACTTCTTGTAGGTCGTGGTGTAGTAACCATCGGGATGTTCGTCGTCATAATTCTTGATTGGGTTCTTGCCGTGGTCTTGTCCCTTGTCATAGTTGCCAATCCAGTTGTCGGTCGTCGTGATAATGTCGCCATTTTTGTTGACGTAATAGACACCGAACGTCGCGCCAGATTCAAGCTCGAACACGTTTTCCGTTCCCGTGTTGCCAGTGGTCACGCTGTAGTAGTCGCTGATTCTGTTGCCAGTCGTCGGGTTGTAAAGATAGATGCCGTAGTCCGTGACGAGGCTCTGCTTTCCAGAGTCCATATACGTGCCAGCAAATTGGACGACTGCCTTCGTCAGGTTCGTGCCGTGCTCGGTGTTGTAGGCATCGACATCGGCTTGGGTCGCGGTATTCGTGAAATATACGTGACCGATGTTATGTTCATCGTTCGCGTAATACGGTTTGCCAGACATCCTGTAGCCCGCGATGAGTTGCTGGCTGTCCGTGACCGTGTATTTCAGGAACGACGTGCCTTGCGTGTACTTCGTCACGAAATTGATGTAGTCGTGCTGACCATTCGTCAGCGGGATTTGCTTGATGGCGTTGTCGGAGCCGATGACATCAGCCATGACGACACCGCACAGAACCACAATCATTGCAATCAGTTTCTTCATTTTCTTTTCTCCTTGTCTTTTGTGCTTTTTACCTTTAATAATACACGTTTCTATGTGTACGCGCACATTATAGCAATTTTTCATCCAAAAGACAAATAAATTTTGAAGAAAAAATGAATTTTTCACAAGAATTTTACTTATTATGCTTTTTCGCGATTTTTGCCATTTCTTCCCCAATGTCGTTTTTCATGCAAGTCAGCAGGACGAACAGCAGAAAAATCCCAATCATCCCAAAAACGACTTTCGGGAAAAAGCAAAGCAAAACAAAAATCGTGATTGCGCCAACGCATAAGACAAGGGTAAGCCCTATGGTCATGAGCCACAGGGTCAGTTCCTTTTTAACCCCGTCTTGACTACAAAGTTCTATAATTTTTTCTTTCAAGTTCATTTCCACTCCTTTTTCAACAGTTTGTTCAAGACAATAAAAAATCTGGTACATTATTAAAATGCACCAGATTCCATAAAAGTCAAATCGTCAATGGATTTTTATTTCTTCCTGCGGAGGCTCATGGCACAGAGACCACTGACAACCAGCGTGGCGAACGTCCCAGGCAACGGCTGACCCGTCGGGGGTTCTGGTGGTTCCTCGTAGTATTCCGCGAAGCCGAACTCGACGTGTTGCCATTCGAGGAATGCGGATTCCCCGTACTTGAACGGCCCTTGGAACATGCAGAGAATCGCGTCGTCAGCCCTCAACTCCTTGTCGGAGTACCACGCCTCGCTCGCGGCGACGATGTGGTTCCCTTCGCTGAACCCGTCGTAGCTCGCCACCCAGTTCGCGTCGGTCGTGTACGTGACTCCATTCGTGTTTTCGCGCACGACCTCGATGCCGTATGTCTCTGGGTCGTATTTCGCGTCCCTCACGTAGTATTCCGTGTCGGCGGTGTAATAGACACCGAAGTTCTGACCTTCCTTGATGGCGTAGTAGCCGTTGTACAATGAGATGGACTCGCCGATGCCCTTGGATGGGTCGTTGTCATTATAAAGATAGATTCCGTAGTCCGTGATGTTCAGCTTCGAATCGACGCGAAGTTCGGAAGTCGGCACATTGTCTATGTCCGTGAACAACGTGATATTGAAGTCCTTGTTCGCCGTGAAGTGCAGATGCGCCAGTTCGTAAGCCGTCCTGACGGGGTTCTCGGCAGTGTAGTAGGTCTTCGTCGCCTTGTCGTAGTACAACGCGAGATACCGTCTGTTGATGTTATCGGTGACGGTATAGGTGAGCCTGTTGGAAGACGCTCCGTAAATCGTCTGTTCTGGCGAGAATTGCGTCGGCTGGAGCACTGGGAAGGCGTTCTCGTAAACGCCTTTCTTCATTTGATAGGTCTGCGCCGCGATTGCGGACAGACCGACGAGCATCAATGCGATGAATAGCTTTTTCATGGTTTTCTTTTCTCCTTGTGTTGCACAGTTAGATACGTTGTGCGCATGTTATAGCAATTTTTTTGTGGCAAGACAAGTGGAATTTGAAGAAAATTCAAAAAATTTTCAAAAAAATGAGGAATCCAGTACGATGCTGGATTCCTCGTGACGTTTTAAAAAATCAGGTCGGTCTTCTAGTCGTCTGATTTCCTTGTCAGCGTCCAGCCTGACGGGATGTTGGACGTGCCACGGATTTCTTCAAGACCTTCTGGAGCAACAAATTCCCCTCCAGACGGAACATCTCTGAACCAGTCTTTTGTAGCGTTATTTTCATCAAACCATGACTCAAAATTAACGATAAGCTTTTTGAGCGAAAGGCAATTTCTGAACATTTCATAACAACTTTCGACACTGAGACTTGTAAATGGCAAGTTGACTTCTACTAGACTTGTACAATCTTGGAACATTCTATAATATACTTTTGTATGCAAATCTTCACAAGGAAGATTTTTAATAGAAGTAAGAGAAGAACAATTCTTGAACATTGTTTTTTTCAGCAATTATTCTTTGAGCACAATCTGGACAGCCACTTCCTCTTGTATGAGCATTCATAGTCATTCTAAAATGATGCCCACATGTGTTGCAAATAATTGTAGAAGCAGTTTTACTATCAACATATTCATATTCAGAATAATCAAAAGCATTTTCTCCGTGCTTTGTTTTTGCTTGTAAAACCATTTCTTCTTTTGTCTTTTTTGCTGACATAATTAAAATCTCCTTTGTTTTTAATCATTTATAATATCATAAACTAACGTTGTGCTTCCATTATTATTACGATGACGTATATAGCCTAATTGTTCAAGTTTTGATAAATCTTTTAAAAGCGTATTATTATTAATAATACGAGGACTTATAACATAATTTCCTGGTTGAAAACTAAAATAATTAGGCACTCCATTATTTCCAAGAATAACTGCTATAAATTGATATTTATTGCTATTAATATTTAATAAAATACATTTTGCTTGTTTACTTAAACTTTTTTCTCTATATTCTTTCCATTTCGTTTCTAAATAATTAATAATATCTAATATCCACATCTTCAAATCTCCTTTGTTTAAAAACTAAAAATCCGTGACGTATATATCTATACTATACATCACGGATTGAAAAATGCAAATAATTCAGATGAATTTTCTTGAATTTTTTATGCGACCGACCCAGACTTTTGTTTCGGGGCTTTCGTACACGTGTAGAACACGTGGTTCGCGGACGTACTGACTGGCTTGAATACCGAGAATGAACCCCATCCACTCGGATGCCCGTATGTGCTGTCCAGTCCTTTGGACGACGGATTGATTCCGACCCCGTTCCTTGCCAGATTCTTGGTGCAGTAGAACACGTAGTCGTCGCTCCCGCTCAGCCCAGACGCATCGCCAGCGACCACCTTCTCCGCGAGTTCATAGCACTTCTGCGTTGCCTTGTTGAGATTTCTGGAGTAGTTCTTGTATTTCACGTTGCCGTCCGCGCCACCCACGCACGAAAACTGCCTGCGCTGTCTCACCACGTCGTATGCCGTCGAAGGGAACATCCCGCTTTTCATGCGGTTAATTATCAGGTGGGCAATCATCTCCATTTCTTCTACGGAATTGCCAGATTCGGCATAGATTACGCGAGCCACGAAGTCCGTCTTCGCGTCAGTGGGAGTCTGCGGCAAAGCCACGGGCTTTTTGTTCCTGCTGTTGTTGACAATCGTCATGTTGAGGTATATCTTCTGTCCGATTGACAGCTTCGACGTGTCCGTAATCTGAGGGTTGAACGACTTCAGCATCTCGACGGAAATGCCGAGCTTCTTGGCGATGCCCGAAAACGTATCGCCTTTCTTCACATCATAGTAGGTGTTCGGAGTGGCGGGAGCGGTTTGCTTCGGGGCTTGCTTCACTTGCTGGATTGTCTCCGATGGAAGCACGATTTGCATGCCTGGTCGAAGCGTGGATTTTTCAGTCAGACCAGAATTGAGCGCGAGGATGTTGTCAACTCCTTTCTGCGTCCTGCCGCCCAGATTCCAGAGGTTGTCTCCTTTCTGGACGGTGTACGCCCCAAGGATTCCATTTGAAAGCATCAATGCCACAACGCCAGCCATCAGCTTTGTGTTGCCAGAGCATTTTGCCTTCACCCAGTCTATGATGCTGAAAGCCACTCTCATGTTCGTACTTGTACGTATGACGCTCGCAGTGGCGAGCTTCTGGATGATTTCATTCACCAGTTGCTCGTCGTCGCAAACGTCTTCAATATATTGTATAGCCTGTTGTTCAGAGAGTTTTCCGTCAATGGCCTGTTGTATGATTTTATCTTCGTCTAATGTCATCTTGGAGTTCCCTGCGTATGATTTATGTTTGTCGGTTCATCTATTTTACTATCACAGGGCTATGAATATAACTGAAAACTACTTCCAGAATGCGCCGATGTCAATCTTCGCTTTCTCCATGACGACCGTAGTCGCCGCTGATTTCGCCTCCGTCGAAATCCCAGTCGCCGCCAGCGAATGCGTCGCCAGTGACTTCTACATGCCCGTGGACTTTGACCTTGTCCTGCAGGTCTGCGTCATTGTGGATTTCGGCAAAGTCAAATGCCTGAACATTGTGACATAGCATCGCATGCCCGTCCACTTTCGCGTTGTCGCAGACAATCGCGTTGTCGTCAATCCAGCAATCCCCCGTGACACGCGCATTGCCGAACGCCTTCGCATTCTTGTTAATCCAGCATGTGCCTTCATGGGAGAGGTTTTCCTCGGATTCGACAAAGCCTCCGAAATCGCCTTTCCTGACGGTGTATCCCGACACGTCGCCGAAATTCTTGCATGCTACGATTCGCCACAGCTTCACATGACGGCGGCAACCATCGACGATTGGGCTTAATTCCTTCTGCGAATAAAGAATGTATTTCTTGCCTTGCTTCTCGCCTTCGTCAAGGAGATTCTGGAGATTCTGCAGGTCGGCTTCGGTTTTCTTCTCGTTTATCTTCTTCGTGACGGAAACCAGCTTTTCCGCTTCGTCCTGAAGCTGAATCTTCCATTGCTTGACCATCGGCTCGTCGGGACTGCCTTTGATAAGCCTGACATACATCTCGATTTTGGAAAGCACATTTTCGACTTCGGCGATGCCGTCAGTCGCAAGGTTCATTTTGTCGTTCATGTTTTACTCCTTTCCAACTTCCTTCTTACGTGCGCGATACCATTGTTTTTATACTGCAATCATCTATACTATACGCCATGAAGGCAAAATTGCAAATCATGACAATAAAAAACCGTTGAAGAAAATTCAACGGTTTTCAAATACGCTTTCTTTTTTTTAGCCACTAGCTATTTGGAATCGGTTTGTTTCGACAATTCCTCGCCAATATGCCTGCAGGTCTTCGCGTCATCTTTGGAGATGCTGGCGTACTTGTTCAGCAAAACCAACGCCGCGTCTTTCCCCTGTTCGTCTGCAATCAGTTTGAACACCGCGACAAGCGCATCGGACTTGTCAGACTCATACCCGCTTTCATACCCCGTGTGCCATCCAGTGTTTTCGCCCTGAAAGTATGCGTCCAAGCTGTCGTTGTCAATATCCATGCCCATGACCGCAATGTGTCTCCGTTATTTGCCAGTGTTCTTGTCTTTTCTCTTTGTCCGTCTCACGGACGACAGCATGTGCTTTTTAAACAAGTCAAGCCCCTGCTCTATCCTGTTCTTCTCATCTTCCGATGGGTTTGCCGTCTCTTGGAGAATCAGGGTGAATGCGTCAATCATCTTGTCAATGTCCTTTTGACCTTTGGCATTCCTGTCCCTGTACATTTTCAGTCGCGGGAGAATGAAGTTGGCGAACGTAATGTCAAGGCTCCACGTCTCGTCGGGGCTTACTCCAGTCTCTTTCTGAATTTGCTTGTACTGCGTGTACCGAGCATCCTTTCTTTCGACATAGAACAGGCCGCGCTCATGCTTCCATACATGCTGGCTTCTTGTACTTTTTTCCTTTCTCATGCTGAAATCCTTCTCCTGAAACATTTACCACCACAGCGCGAAGTAGTAAGCCCTGAACGAGTTCAGACCATCGTTCACCCTTTTTCTCTCATCTTCCGTGTATATGCTCTTGCCCTCGGCGATGAGCGAAAACGCATCAATCATCCTGTCGATTTCCGCAATCCATGCGTCATTGTCCTTGAAGCAACAAGGGGTGCAACGGCCTTTCACTTCGTCCTTGAACATCCTCAGCCTCGGAAGAAGAAACAGAGACGTGACGACATCGAGGGACGCGGTTTCGTCTGGGCTGACCCCCGTCTCCCTCTGAATTTCCTTGTACTCGGCGTACTGGCTGTCCTTCCTGTCCGTGAACGGCGGGCCGCCGACGTGCTTCCAGATGTGCTGTTTCTCTTTCATGGGTGATGCCTCCTCCTTGTGCAATAAGGCGGGATATAACTGAAAAGTGACGGGCTTGCAACCACGTTACTTCAGCAGGCTGTCACGCAAGTTTTTCGCTCCAATGTAGGAATCGTACCGCCCATCCTTTTTCATCATGCGGTCTTCAATGTCCTTCATGCAATCCTCAATCATTTTCACCTTGCATTCGTTCAGCTTGGATTTCGGGCACACTCCAATCCATTCGTTATAGCAAGTGCTGTTGTCCTGTTGAATGCGCATGCTTTTCTCGCCTTTGGTTTTTTTCACCATCAAGGTCTTGACATCAAAAGTGTTCGAGCCATAATGGAATTTCACGAAACAACGCTCCACCATGTCTTTCTCGCCGCCGAGGCTTTTCTCGATTTCCTCGCATTCGCTGGTGCAGGAATCAATCTCCGCAGTTTGCTCCGCAATCGAATTTTTCAGTTTCTCGACCTTTTTCTCCATTTCTTCAAGCTTGCTTTTCGTTTGTTCAAGCTTTTGTTTATGGTTGTTGCCATCGAGGTATTCCTTAATCAAAAGAATCTTCGCGGATTCGATGTTCTCATTCTTGCATGCGCAGACAATCTCATGCAAATTAAATTCCTCGTCTAGGCATTCTTTTTTGATAAAAATGACGAATTCCCCAAGGAAAATTCTTTTCGCGGTACATACGTCCTGAAAATTCCTGAAAATGGAATTGAGGTTTTCTTCATTGTACGGAATGTTCTTCCAGCCATTTTCCTTGTCCTTGTACACAAGAGTCAAGCCATCTTCATCGTCCCCGATTGCGTCTGAAACAATTCTCTTGCAAAATTTGACATACAGGTCGTTTATTTTTTTATTTTCCATGTTTGATTCTCCTTGTCAATCCTTTTTGCTTGAATCTTCCTTTTTACCGTCCGAGTTCAGGTTGTCCATCATGATTTCGGTGTAGTACCTGCACGCCTTCGGGATGTACCACCCCTTTTCGCGCATGGTCGGGAACACGTAGAATCGGCGGCGCGGCGGCGTGCTCTTGTACCTGTTCTCCTCATGGATGCCGCAGTAGTCTAGCGCGTGGAAGAACCCGTGCTCGTGCCGTATCTCCTGTTTCCTGTGCTCGCACTTGGCGCAGTAGCTCCAATTGCTCAGAACCTCGTTTTCCAGTATTTCCTGTTCCTCGCCAAGGTAAATCATGAGAATTCCCCCATTATCATTCCGTAGTTGCCATCAGTCCCCTGCGGGCGGCCTGTCTCGCCGCCGAAAAGCCAGCAGTTCTCGTCAAGAATGTAGAAGTTCTCCCTCGCCAACTTCCGCATCTTCTCCTTGTCTTCCTTGGACAGCTTCCTGTTCTTCTTGTGCAGGATTAGCTCCTTCAGTTCGTCGAACGGGGTGTCATCGCCGTACTCGTCGAAAATCCTTTTCGCCGAAAGCAGTACAGGCTCCCAGTCCTTCCAGCACATGAGACCTTTCTCTGGCATTACGTGGAGCGCGAATTTCCACCCGTAGGAATTCTTCCCGATATGGAGCGTCTCCTTCATCATGTGCTTGAAGCCGCAGTCGCATTCGACCTCGATTTCCCTTCCTGTCTCGCAATAGTAGTTCGTCCCCACAGCGCACCTCCTCGTGGGTTTTCTTGTTTATTCGAACAGGCCGTAACCGCCCGTCGTCTCGACTCTCGGAAGCTTGGAATCATCCCAGTCAACCAGTTTAATGTCGGGGCGCAGTTTCCCGACCAGTTTTACCCAGATGTCAAGGAAGTCATGTGCGGAGAAAAAGCAGTTGAGGTATCCGCTCTCGTGGTTGTATTCCTCATCATCGTCTTCCGTTTCCTCATCCTCCTTGAAACAGCTTTCGTCGATGATTCCGAGTTCAAGCAGTCTTTCCGCGTCGGCCTTCTTGAGCTTGTATTCCTCGTACTCCCTAAAGAAGTCCTCAATAGGGACTCCGAGCTTCTCCTTGCAGTCCTTCTCGAACCGCTCCTGAAGATACTTAATCGCCTCGTCGGTGTCATCGGCCTCGATACAGAAAAACTTCACGAGGTACTTGCCATGACCATCGCCGCATTCGTCTCCGCAAACCCATTTGAACCAAGCCTGCATAATTCCAGCCTCCTTGTCTTACTTGTACTGCCATGCCGCATTATCTGGCGGCTTTCTCGACATGCTCCCGCAGGATGATACCCTCAAGCGTCTCGACCCTCTGCTGGAGCCTGTCCACTTTCGTGTGCAACGACATAATCTCACTTTCGCGGGCATCCGTCTTCTTATCTTCGTTTCCATGCCGAATGAATAAGGCGCAGATTATCACGAAAATCCAGACCACGTTGAAGCACACTGCGAATTTCGTAGTTTTGTCCATTTCACCTGTTTCCTTTGCCGCAGGCCGCTACCGCATCATGAAGTACATGACGACCGTCACGACCACGGCGATTGTTATTGCTGTCTCTATTGCCATTACCAACTGCCTTCCGTAATCCCGCCGAACGCACTGACATCCGAAGAATCATCTATTGTACGCTTCATGTTCGGCAGTTCCTTGATGCAGTCCTCGACCGTGAAAATCCTGTCGTACTCGCTCATTACCGCAAGGCACTTGCTCTTGCTGAGGCTTAACGTCATGCCTCTTCTGAGCCACGGCGGCATGGAAGCCGTGTAGTTCGACATCATTCTCGATGTGAGAGACCAAGTCCTGAAAGGAAGGAACATCTCGCGCAGGTTCTTGTTCGACAGCTTGTAATCCTCTCCAGTCTTCCTGACCATATTGGCATACTTCACATAGCAGACAATGTGATACAGGTCGAACGTCTCCTTGCTGAACGGATTGCCCTTGTGCCCATATACCTCCTCCACGGTCTTGTCCACGACGTACCACATCCTTTCGAACACGTGCTCGTCGAAGGGAGACCAGCATTCGTTGCCATGCCACCAGTTCAGTCTGGCACTGACGTAGGACATGCCGAGCGTATCCTGAGAATCCAAGAACTTGCTTTCAAAGCCGATGAACGGGAAGCCGAATTCGTACATCCTGCTGAACCCATAGGAAAGGTACTCCCTGTCCGACTTCTTGTGGAACTTCTCCTCTATGGTCTTGAGGGTTCTGTCCCTGAAATATTCTGGCGTGGTCGAAGTCATTTTTTCTCAATGTACAGCTTCTTCAGGAATTCGACATCGGTTTCGAGCTTGTCGCACCGCTTTTCAAGCTCGCGCAACTTGTCCTCGTACCCGTTGTCCGTGAATATCGGGGCAGGCTGTGCGCCCTGACGCGGCTTCTCCACCACGCGCACGGCGTTCCCTCTCCTGTTCTTGCTTTTTTCGATTTCCTTCGCCTTTTCACGTGCCTTCGCCAAGGCAGGCAACATCATGGCGGCGAGGACGGCGATGATTCCGAGCAACACAAGAAGCTCGACTGCGGTAAATCTGCGGTTTCTTTCCATTTCGGTTCTCCTTTTCGCTATTTCGGGTTCATTCTCATTGTGGTCTGCAAATCAATCAGCATGTTCGCGGTCTGCAAAGTATGGTTCAAAACATACATTGTCTTCAGGTTGCGCGGGTTGTCCATCAGCAGTTCCATCCTTTTCTCAAAGAGGAATTTCTTGTTCTGCCATTGCATGTCAGCAAAGCCAACCCATAGCACGGCGCAGAAAAAAAACGGCAACAACGCCAGCGTGTCCTGCTGAATAATCAGGTAAATCATGATGGCGGTCAGGATGACAGCCAGCGCGAAGACGACGGCGACAAGACTTTCGTCATGCGGCAACGTGAACAACTCGGACGGGTAAAGCTCCGCAAGCGTTTTTCTCAGAATCGCTTCAGTATCAATCATTCCTGTTCCCCCTTCGCCTGTCTGATGGCTCTCTCAATTCTTCTGGAGACTTCTTCATATCCAATCGCCTCCATCGTCTCATGTATGCCGCACCCGATTTTCATGCCAGTCACCGCCATTCTCAGCGGCTGGTTGAGGGAGCCTTTCTTGAGGCCGCAGTCGTTCTCGACAATCTCGGTCGCACGTTTCAGGGATTCGACCGTGAATTCGAACCCCTTGTACTTGAACTTGTTGAGGAATTCCTGAAACGCCGTGGCGTACTCGCCAAGACCCTCGCCGCTACCCGCGTCTTCGAAGAAGTATTTCCATGCCCTGCAGTCGGAGAGGACTTTCGTCCTGCTGTGCATGAGCCTGCACACCTTCCTGAGCTTTCCCTGCGGAACACTGGTATGGGTTGTCTTTCCGTAATCGTCTTCCTCGTTGACCAAGAAACGGGTGATTAGCTCGAAGAACAAGTCCTCGTCCATTTCGGCTATCTCCTTCCCGTTCATGTTCAGCATCTTCTTCATGTCGAGCATGGATGGCGAATGGTGACAGCTTTCCAGAGTGAACATCTTGACCATTTCATCGCGTGTAATGCGCTCCGCAAGATTCGGGGGAGTCCACCCGCTCAGCGCGAGCGAGTTGAGCAACACGGACGGGAGAATCCCCTTGCTCTTGAAATCGCCGACGAACGCATCCCCGTCGCGCTTGCTGTACGGCTTGCCCTGCGCGTTGACAATCATCGGGAGATGTGCGTACCGTGGGGGTCTTTCACCAAGGCAACGGAACAGGAGAATGTGTCGGAACGTGTTCTCCACATGGTCGTCGCCGCGTATCACATGCGTAATCCCCTGCGTGATGTCGTCCACGACGTTCGCAATGTGGAACACGGGCGAGCCATCGCTACGCATGATGGTGAAGTCCTCCATGTCGCTCAGCGACTTGGACATTTCGCCTTTCACCATGTCGTGATACATTATGCGACCGTCCTTGACATAGGACGCGAACCGTTCGAGATTGCTGGTCGGAATCCTGAATTTCACCGTGCCGTCGTCGCATTTGTGCGCGTCGCCGTTGCGGATGAGCGTCTCGATTGCCTCGATGTGCTTTTTGCTCTGGGTGGACTGGAGCATGAAGTTCCCGTCCCACAGCAGGCCGAGCCAGCGGAGCGAATCCAGAATTGCGTTGATGGCGGCTGGAGTCGAACGCTCCTTGTCCGTGTCCTCGATTCTCAGCAGGAACTCGCCGCCGCAGTGGCGGGCGAAAAGCCAGTTGAACAACGCGACTCGGATGTTGCCGACATGCACCATCCCCGTGGGGGACGGCGCGAAACGCACTCTGACTTCGTTAGTGTACATTTTCTCTCAAAACTCCTTTTGCCTGTCAAATCCTACAGTCCGAACCTGTGGCTGTCACTTTCCGCCTCAAGTTCACTTTTCGTAAGTCCCGTGATTTGCTCGAATATGTCGAAACTGAAATTCGGAAGCTCCTGCAACCATTCGTAATCGTACTTCCAACAGATATGGCTCCCTTTTGCAAGCCAGAGCATTTCTTTCCACATTTTGACGTATTTTTCCCTTTTCTGTGTTTCCGTCAACGGTTTGTCGCAGTCGAACTCATACGTCTCGTTGAAATGCGGCTTTTTAATGAAGTCTGGAATCAAGATGTTCTCGAACTTGTCAGGCTTGACGGGCTTGTTGAACATCATGGGACAGGCGCAATCGCCTTCCGTGTTGAAATGCCCGTGGACATTGCTCGCCAGATTACAGCTTCCGAGATTGTTGCTTCCGAGATTCAGGCTTCCGATGTTTTTGCTCCCCGTATTCAGGTCGCCCACGTTGAACGAGCCGTAGTTCGAATCCCCGTGGTTGTAATCCCCGATATTGAAATTTCCGTTGTTGTAATCCCCGTAGTTCAGGTATCCATTGTTCTTGTCCCCACGGTTCCTGTCCCCAGTGTTCCAATTTCCGATGTTGTGACCGCCCTTGTTGTTGCTTCCCTCATTGCAGGAGCCTTCGTTGTAATTCCCGAAATTGAGGTTCCCTTCGTTGTTGTCCCCTCGGTTGCACAACCCCTTGTTGCTGTTCCCCTTATTGCCGAAACCTTTGTTGTTTTTGCCGAAGCCCTTGTTGTTTTCGCCTTGATTTTTTCTGGCTTCATCCACTTCATCATCTGGGACTATTCTTACAAGTTCAATGGCATTTGTCGAGAATTTCTCATGGTCTCGCACGATGTCGCCAACGGCTCTGACCTCATAGACGTTCGCGCCACGGTCGTCGAGCATGAAGCAGTCTGGGATTCTCTGAAAGAAGGCAATCCCCATTCCGCTTCCGTAATGGGTCGTGGCGAACATCCCCCTTCTCTTGATTCCCGCGCCAATCTCGCCATCATACACGTTCAGCTTATCGAAGTCGTATGTGTATCCATGCCTGTCCCGCATTTGGCAGTCAAGCGTGATGTAGCCTTTGACGATTTTTCTACTCATGATGGAACTCCTTTATCCAATAATGTCGTTTTCTCTGATGCCAGTAATCTGCTCGAATATCCCGAAGTCGAAATTCGGGAGAGCGAGCAACAGTTTCTTTTCGGATTCCCATTTCTCCGAATCCCTTGCTTGGGTGAATGCGGTTCTCCAAGCTTCCTTGTAGTCGAAGACCCTTGCGCAACCACCGCAGTCCTTCCAGCGCGGGTACTTTTCCCTGTCCTCGTCCGTCATGTCCTTTTCATCGACCCACTCGGTGATTTTCAGGTTGCTGAAGAATTTCGGCAACTTGACCCTTTTCAGAGGAATGTCGATTTTCTTGTTGAACATTCTCGGAACATCGAAATACTCTTCATAGAACAATTTCAGATTTTTCGATTCGTCGAATATCTTCTGAATGTCCTGCGTGTTGAAATATCCTTTGTTCCAGCAACCGATGTTCCATGAGCCAATGTGCCAATCCCCGAAATTCCATGAGCCAATGTTGTGCGAGCCGACATTGCCATCGCCTTTGTTTTTGTTGCCTGCATTCCCGTTGCCGACATTGCCGTATCCAGAATTGCCAAAGCCTTCGTTCATGACGCCGTAATTGCCAATCCAATTGTTCTGCTTCAGGACTTCAAGCCAAGGGACTTCCCTCGTGATTGTGATTTTCTCGCTACGGACACAAGCAGGTTCAATATGCAAATCCTTGTATGCCGATTCGACTTCGACAATCCGCAATTCATCAATCCATGCATCCAACAGCCACGTGTCGTAATTGTTATATCTCAAATCCCGATTGAATTCAAATCCAATGCACCGCCCGTAATCCTTCGTGGCATACGTTTCTCCTACTGAAAACACAATATATTTATTCTCCGTGAACCGCCAAGACTTGCACCTTGGGATTTTCCAGTCTTTGTCAAGCAATTTGTATCCAACGATTTTTTTCTCGGTCTTTACGAGCTTGTCAATCTCGTCCTTTGAGAGTTCGCGGACGATTCTGATTCTGTCCGTCACGCTCTTGCTGTAATCAAAGTCCCTTTCAATGTTCCCCAACGCCTCGACTTCGCACATCCGCGAGCCTGTATTCTTGGAATAGTAATGAAGGCAGTCGCCTATCCATTCGCAGAAATGGAATCCGTTGGAGCACATCGTCAAAGGCCCATCGCAGAAATACTCTTTCCCGATTTCGTATTTGAAACGCCCTGAATAGCTTTCGAGATTGCGGGTGAACGCCTTGTACCCCTTGACCACTGTCGCTGTCGTGTCCATAGGAAAAATCCCCTTTATCCCATGATGTCGTTTTCGCTGATGCCTGTGATTTTCTCGAAAATCTTGAAGTTGAAGTTCGGGAGTCCGAGTAGCCTTTCCTTCTCCTTGCCCCAATCATCCCTATCCTTGGCTCTGAAGAATGCCGCACGCCACGCTTCCTTGTAGTCGAATGTCTTGACATACCCTCCGACTTCGCTCCATGTCGGGTGGTCTTTCTTCTCCTGCTCGGTCATGGCATCGCCTTCAACCCACTGCGCCAGAACGAGGTCTGTAAAGAAATAGCAGAAAGGCTTGCCGTCTAGTTCGCTTTCGAGCGCGAGCTTGTCGAACATGTACAGGTTCCTCGGCCTGTACTCGTTGTTGTTCCGCGTATTGAAGAAGCCGTTGTTCCTCTTCCCGATGTTCCAGCAACCGATGTTGAAACTTCCGTTGTTCCAATTGCCAATGTTGTGCTTGCCGACGTTTCCGTTGCCGTAGTTGGCACACCCGATGTTTCCAACTCCGTCGTTGTGGTCGCCGACATTCCGTTCGCCTTGGTTGTGGCTCCCGTGGTTGTACCTGCCATTGTTGGCGGTTCCGCAGTTATGGTAGCCTTGGTTGTACTTCGTCACGACATCATCCCACGAAAGCTCCCTGACGATTCGGATTTTGCTCGTCGCCTCCTTGTCGTCGGCATCGCCCACCACTTTGCCAAACGCCTCGATTTCGCATACCCGCGTTGTTTCCTTGTTGTAGGGGTAGTAGTTGAAGCAGTTCTTCAAAACCCTGCAGAAGTGGAACCCGCCGCCGCACAGGACGAGCCTCCCCGTATGGACGTATTCCTTCCCCACTTCGTACTGGTAGTCACGGCATTGCAGGTTCTTGTCGAATGCCTTGTACCCCTTGATGATTGTCGGTGTCGATTCTACGGTCTTCTCTACGCTTTCCATTTCAAGACTCCTTTGCGTTGTTTACTAATAAAAACATGTTTTTGAATTGCTATTCCGCCTTGCCTCCGACGCATTTGTTCTTCAGCTTGTCCGCGAGGGCGAACTTGTCCTTGGCCTCTTTCTCCACATGCGTTATGAGGTTCTCGAACGTCTCTTCAAGGCTGTTCTCTTGGCTGTATCCTTGGCCTTCCCCATCGCTTATGGTCATGCGGTATCCTTCGTCAGGCGTCCTGTCAATTCTGAAAACAATATCCTCGTCTCCCTTGATATGACCCGTGCAGGAACTGGAATCCTCGTTCTCGACAACGAAGTTTCTCCTTGTCATCCACCTTCTGTCGTCATTCGTCAGGCATTTTTTCATAACTCGCTCCTTTGAAACTACTTGGAGTCTTCCTTAATGGACTTCATCAACGCATCCTTCCTGAGCTTCAAGTACCGCTCGTAGCTCTCGTCGTACTTCTTCTTCATACGCTCGTAATGCTCCGCGCCCATCTTGTTCAGTTCGTCGATGAGCAACTCCCCTCGCTCGTCGGACGTGAAGAACTTCTTGTGCTTGTCCACATACGCCTTGACAATCGCCGTTTTTTCATCGACGGTCTCTTTGCAGAGCTTTTCAAGCTCCTCGTATTTTCGCTTCTTCTCAAGGAATTCCTCGGTGTCCTCTTTTCCAAGGTACTTCGCGAGCACCATCGTCCATTCGCACTTGGCGTTCTCCCTCTCGTCAAGGGCGGCAATCTTCTCGTTGACAATGCGCCTAAGCTCGTTGCCGATTGCCGCCGCGTCCGAATCCGAAATCCCCGTGGAGGAGATGCGCTTCGCGGATGGAGGCGCGGGAGCCTTGTTCTTCCTGACTTGCCTTTCCACCCGCGCCGTCTCCCGTTTCTTGTAGGTGTGCCCGCCCTGCTTGTTGGCAAGCCACGGGGACACAATAAAAGCCACAATGAGCACAACGACGGCGACCACAGGCCACTTCAGCATGTCAAACGCAATCAGCTTGTCGAAAAACGGATGTTCGAAATAAGTGCGGTCTTCTTCTTTTCTGCTTGGCATTTCATTCACTCCTTCTTCTTTGGCATGGCAAGCCCATACCGAAAATGCTAAAAATCATTTGCCGTTAATATGAACATAAAAAGGGGAATGTCAAGCGAAACAAAGGGAATTTTCCCAATGCCAGCCGACATTCCCCGTGAAATCTGCAGTGCGATGGCCTTATAGCCCGTGCTTTTTTCTCCATGCCGTGATTTCGGAGATTTCCTTCTCGTGCTCCTCGCGCAGGTTGGCTTGCCTCTGCTCGAAGCGTTCGTTCTTCTGCTCGATTATCGCGTCCAGCATCATGCTCTTGCATTGGTCGAGCATGTCCAGCGGGCACTGCCCAGTAATCATTCCGTCCGACCTGTCCATAGAAATCTGCGGCTTGGAAAAAAACTCCTTGTCTACCTCGAACGTCTCCTTCGAGAGCACCTTTATGTCGAAGCCGAACGTCATGGAACATGCAATGAACGTCACGTCCCAGCAGTACAGCATGCCATCGGCGCATTCGCCAATCTCGTCGGCCTCGGAATCAAGGACGACTATGCGCGACTTAATGTCCGCATCCATCTTCCTCAAGTCGTCGGCTACCGTTTTCAGTATCTTCTTCTGCATTCTGAACACATTGCAAGCCTTGCAGTCCACCTTGTACGTGCTCGTGGCCTGCTCAAGCTCCACCTTGTCGAGCACGATGCTCCCCAGCGGCATGCCTGTATAAAGCTCGTACTGCTTGAACTTCCCGTTTTTGTACTCGATACGTATGATTTTCTCGCCAGATTCAGGCATTTAAAATGCTCCTTTTATTCTGTATTCACTGCAAAGCTCATGCCATTTGTCGTCGATTTCCTCGTAGTCTTCGAAGACACAACACCACATAATCGAGCTTTTGTTCATGCCGTATTTTTTTAATGTCTCGGCTTCCGCTCTTGTTATAGGGGAAAAGCAGTCGACCAAATCCTCGCATTTGACAGAGTCGCCATTTTCCGAACCGTAGCAATGCTTCTTCGGATGCTTCTTGCAGAAATCCACAATGAAATCCTTCTGCTCCTTGGCAAAAACCTGATTGCAGTCGAACCCATTTTCATTGTATTGGAACAGAAACAATTGTTCATTCTCGTCTTTTAATGGTAAACTGTAATTCATCATTGCCCCCTTAGTAAATCAAATCATGAAAGGCCGCACGTCCTGCGGAATGCGCCTTTCATATTCCAGAAGTCATCCAACGCCTTGTCGTGCCAGTCCCCCTGCTCCTCTTCTTCGCGTTTCAGGATTTCATAGAACAGCTTGTCGAACAGTTCCTTAGCCGTCATCTTCCTGACCGAATCCATGAATCCGAGCACCCTTGAGGCGAACTGGCTGTCCAGCGAATCCGACACGCCAATCGCATGCGGGCTGGACGCCGACTTCGCATCCTTCAGCATGGCCTCCGCCTCCCAGAAAACTGGGCCGTCCTGAGCATTCACGTCTCCGACACCGAATATCGTCCACTTTCCCGCGCCGACGCCCATGCTGAATTTCAGGCCGCCCAACGCCGCGATGCACAGCATCACGACCCATTCCGCTTTTTCGGAATCCTTGCAAATAGCCTCTATTCCATCGCCACAGCACATGCCTGTCTTCATGCAACGACCAGACTTCTTGATGACGCTCGCCATCGAGACCAGCAAGTCCTGCGCATCCTGCCGTCTCGCATGGGGCATCGACCGAGACCCGTTCAGGTCGAGCTTCACCACCACGCAGTCAACCGCCTTTCTTCTACTGCTCATCTTCTTCCTCTTCCGAATCCTCTTCTTCTTCCGAAGCCTTGCCCTTGCTCATCTTCTCGAATTCTTTCATGGCCTGTCCGACGTTCACGAAGAAAGGAATCTTCCTGAACACGTAGTCAAATCCGAATAATTCGGTGCATTTCCTCGTCGCATGAAACGGGCATTTACTCGTATCCCCGTCGTACAGCACCTTCAGGTCGCATTCGCGGCAAGGAGGTATGCTCCAGTTGTCCCTTAGTTTCAGGATGTACACCTGCCCGTCGATGATGACGCCTTGCGGCGCATGCTCTTTCATTTCTGTTTTTCCTCTTTCTTGCAGTTCTCCAATAGTTCATCAAGCCGCAGTTACCATACGCCACAACGGGGAAATGCGAATTCCAATCCGCGATTATTCGAAAATCAGGTGGATAATGAACCGAACAATGAAGAAAATGCCAATGCACATCAGCCATTGAGAAAGAAGCCCGTTGAGTTTGCTGTCGCTTGAATCCCCTCCATTTTCTTCCGCTTCATTCTCGGTCTTTTCAGGAGCCTTTTCAGAAGGACTGGGGGCATCCAGTCCAGTCCCAGTGCTAACAATCTCCTCGGAAGTGCGCCATGTGTCCCAGCCCATTCTCAGACCTTCCTTTTTTATTTCCTCCAGAGATTCTTCCCTTTTCGACGCAGACGTTTCCGCCGTACCACTGCCACTCGAATCTTCGACCTCGTATCTGGGACGCCAGCGTTTCTCCCTTTTCGACGCAGTTGTTTCCGCCAAACCGCTGTCGCTCGGCTCTCCAGCCTCGTAGCTGGGACACCAGCATTTCTCCCATGTCCTGAACCTGTGCCAGCGGCACTGCCTCATCTCGCCCTCGATGGGCTTGATTCCCCTCTCGGTCAGAAGCTCGTTGAGGGGATGCTCCGACGCGGAGCAGTTCTTGCAATTGGAGCAGGATTCCTCGCGCATGCGCATCTTCCCGTCACCGCTCCTGAAAAGCTCCTTGTTGGGGGAGCGTTTCCATTTGACGTTGACCATCTTCGCATTCTCCAGCGCGAGGATTTTAGCGAAACTCTTGCAGGCGTATTCTTCTTCAACAGCTTTTTCAATGTCGTAACGCATTTTCCGAAATCTTTCCGCTTCCATCAGTCCTCTTTCCACGTCCCAACCGCCGCCTTGTACAAGTTCTTGAAATCGCCTAGGTCGTCGCCATCGATGGCGCATCTCATGGTGCTCACCGTCTTGTCGACTTTCTCCATGAGCCATGTCAGCAAGTCCTTCGAGCAGGTGACATCCAAGTCGTCATACCATTCGTCATGGATGAAATGGCTCCCCGCATAGCGCGGGTCTTTTACAGAATGGAAACTGCGGTG
>JAEEGL017209677.1_pt1 | contig 22142 bp, 17 predicted proteins | sample 9134231 | NCBI WGS metagenome assembly JAEEGL01 (sample SAMN16246548, study PRJNA631951) | gut metagenome | biome: gut microbiome; feature: rumen; material: fiber-attached | host: Bos | place: Iran: Karaj | collected 2018-10 | reverse complement strand
GAACTTGCGCTCCGTATTCGGCGGCTTTTTTTGCCGAAGCCTCGCACGCATCCACCGCAAACGCAACTTTCGTTATCTCCTTTGCCCCTGGCGCAGAGTTCTCAATCTGGATTCCGTTCAGCGAAATGTCGTTTTTGAAATTTTCATTCCTCAAGAATGTGTTGAAATAATCATTTAATTGATAAAGATTCATAACAGCCTCCGGTTAGAATTTTTCCCGCAGATTTAGCCGAACACCCGTGCTCCACCAAAGAAAGTTGCCTTTACTCTGCCAGTAAGGGTTTTTCCTTCAATTGGAGTTGATTTTCCTTTCGACTTGAACTCGGAAGGTGTCACAGTCATAGATTCGTTCGGGTCTACAAGAACTAGGTCCGCATTGTAGCCGGGAAGAAGCCGCCCTGATTTTATACCAAGAATTTTAGCCGCATTGTCGCTCATAAGCTCGGAAAGGCGAGAAAGCGAAAATCCTTCTTCTTTGCAAAGGACTGTGTTGCAAGTTGCGAACGCGGTCTCAAGCCCTGTAAAGCCCGGAGAACCTGCCGCTTTGTCGGAAAGAGTGTGCGGCGCATGGTCAGTTCCGATGCAGTCTGCTGTTCCATCGCGCAAAGCTTCGATGACGGCTCTTCTGTCTGCCTCATTTCTGAGCGGAGGATTGACCAAAGCACGGATATAGGGTGCAGTTGTTCCTGTGAGCGAAAGATGGTGCGGGGTAACTTCGACCGTGCAGCGAAAGCCTGGCTTTGTGATTCCTTGTGAAATATCGCTTTTTGCGCGGCGAACTGCGTCCATGCTGATTTTTGTGGAGCAATGGCATATGTGAACATGGCAGGCGGCAAGCTTTGCGATTTCAATATTTCTTTCCGTAGCGGCATCTTCGGCGAGCGCAAGAAGCTCGTTTGCCTTGGAGAGATTTGAGTCGATTTCAAGATTTACGCTTTCTGGAACATTATCTGTTTTGTAGGTAATCTTTCCGGCTGGAATATCGTTTTCTTTCATAAGCGCAAGAGCTTTCTGCCTGTACGGGCGGGCAGCCTGGGCGAGCGTCACATCCTCACAGTGGCATGCAACGATGATTCCTTTTTTTCCGGCTTTTTTCATTCCGTCCAGCATTACGGCTGTTGAAAGAACATCATGCCCGTCTTCTGAGATTACTGGCGTTTTTGCGCGCGAGAGCATTTCGATTGCGCTTGTGTCTGTGCCTTCAAAATCTTTCGTTATGCTTACGGTCTGAAAGATTCGCGCAAGATTGCGTTCTTGTGCTTCCGCCATAATTTTTTCCGCAAGGGCAGAGTCTGAAACGACGGGCGTTGTGTTCGGCATTAGGACGAGCGTTCCGAATCCGCCTGCTGTTGCGGCGTTTAGCCCTGAGTCCAAATCTTCTTTTTGTGTCTGCCCCGGATAGCGGAAATGGGCGTGCATATCGATGAACGAAGGCATTAGAGTAAGGCCTTTTGCGTCAAAGATTTCAGAGTCAGGAACTGATTTAAGAAAATCGTTCGTTTCGCAAGGATTATTTTCTTCTATAATAACAGATTTTATTTTTCCGTCTGAGATGAGAACTGAACCGAAAGAATCAATTTTTGAATCAACAAGACGAGCATTGTGAATAAGCAGATTTTTCATACTGCCATTTTACCACAGAAAAGTGAAAAATGCGATGATTAGCTACATTCTTACGCTTTGTTCTCTGTTACTTCTAAGACGGTAATTTTTCCGCTGCCAGATTCTTTGCCGTCAACGAAAAGTTGCGCCTGAAACGCATACACATTGTTGAGGGCTGTTTCGCGAACGGCACGGGCACATATTGTCTGACCGTCTTTGAGAAAATCGAAACCAAAATTCAGGGAGGACACGCTCAGAATAAAACCCATGTTCGGCTTCAAGCCTTTTTCGCGCGTGTAAAGCCCCGTGAGCGCGGAAATAGTCTGCGCGATGATTTCAAAACAGGCGTAGTTCGGAACTCCGTCTGATGATTTGTCAAAAAACATAAAATCGCGCGTTATCTTTGTTTCGCTTTCAATAGACCAGTCGTCAACGCTGGCGTTCGTAATCCTTCCGATAATGAACATTTTTCCGCGGTGCGGAACGAATTCCGCAAGTTCTTCATGCTCTATGACCATTTTTGTTTTCTCCATGTTCGGGCGTTTCTGAAATCCCATATCAAAATGTATCACAATAAAAGAATGATTTCCAATAGAGCTGTTCGGAAACTTCAATTTTCCGAACAGCTCTAATATATGCGCTTAGAATTGCATAAAATAAAACTTCAAAAAAAACTAGAAATAATGTACAATAGTAAATAGTTTATAAAATTAAGGAGAATCTTTTCTATGAAAAAGTCAGTTCTGGTAATTTCTGCTGTTGCATCAGCAGTATTGATGATGGCGTTTGCGTCTTGCAACAAAAAATCAGAGGCAGCGGCTCCTGCCCCAGCTCCTGCTGCGGAGGCAAAGCCGGCAGAGGCTGCTGCTCCAGCTCCTGCAAAAGCTGCGGAATTAAAGCCGCTTTCAGATGCCCGCTATGTAAGTGCGAATGATATTGACAAAGGCGTTGTTTCAACAAGCCTTGAGCAGCCTGATGGATTCGTTCTTGTCGCAACTGAGGAAAAAGCGATGGAAGTTCAGTCAATTGCCGATGTTCCGAAAACTGTCGGTTCTGATGTTTTCACACAGAGAATTTCTACGAAAGGTTCTGGAAAAGTTGATTACAGAAATATTTCTTTCCCTGCAAAAGCTGGTGAGACAATCAGGTGCTATGCACTTTCTTCTTCAAAGACGGATTCTCGTCCGCTCCATGTTGTTAATGTAGAAAGCGGTGAGGAAATCGGTACTATCACTATGCTTCCTGATACTGGTTCAAATCCTGTTACAGTTGAGGATGTTGCTGTTACTAAAGACGGAAAATATTGCGTTTATGCTACTTCCGGAACTGGTTATATTTATCAGGTTATCGTAGGTAAATAATTTTTTCAGGAAAATGGGACTGCTTTCTAAAATCTGTGATTTACAGGCAGTCCCTCAATTAAAAATGTGCATGGGGGTAAGATGAAATCTTTCATAAAACTTGCTGTTGTTGCCGCGCTTTCATTTTTTGCGGCAAGTGGTGTTTTTGCGGACAGAAAAGACTGGTCGAGTGTAGCAGCTCCGCAGATTACGAAAATTGAGCAGACTGGTCCTAACGAAATCACCGTTTCTTTTAAGGCCCTCACTGCTGACGACGGAGCCGACAAAGGTTCTGTCACAATGTCCGGGGCAGCTTCTTCAACAAAGACATTCGGAAAAACACGAAAAGAAGAAAAAACTGCCGTATTTGAGGTAAAAAAATCTGGAACTCTTACTTTTTCCGTAACTGCGGAGAGAAATGGAGAAAGCGCAAAGCATACTTCTGCTGAAAAAACTTATGAATACAAACTTCCTCTCGTAAAAACACCAGTTTCTATTCTTAATGTAGGAGACGGAAAACTTAAGGTTGAGTGGGAAGCTGTTAACGAGGCTGACGGTTATGTTGTTTATTATCTTGACGAAAAGGGAAAGCAGGTAAGCCAGCCAAAAACAACTTCGCTTTCAACTGAAATTACGCTTCCTGTAGGAACTGTGACGAATATTTCTGTAGGTGCAACAAGAGGAAAAGAAGAGGTTCGCTCTGACGGAATTAAAAAAACTGCCCGCGCTGATGCGGAGCGTGTTTGGAAATTCACTGAATTCGGAACTTCAACTAAGGCCGAGAGAAATAACATGGAGATGCTTGATTCTGACAATCTCAAAGTCAAGCTCAATTCTTGTATTTTTGACCCAGAAACTCAGAAAATAATCGAGAAAGGCGGAAAATTCGAATCATTCTTCGATGGTCTTTCTTTCTATTATACAGTAATTGATCCGAAAAAAGAAAACTGGGAGCTTACTGCAACCGTAACTGTTGATTATCACAACCCTGCCGTTGATGGTCAGGAAGGTTTCGGTCTTATCGCTATGGATAAGCTCGGAATTGACGGCGAACCAATGGTGGTTGCGTATACGAACAGTGCCGGAATTATCTCAAAAAAGTTTACTACGCATGTGAACGGTTCTAAAAAAGAGATTAAGAATGGTCTTGGCGCAAGATTCGTAACTGGTCTTACAGATGAAGTTATCAAACTTGGCGATGCGGGAATTTCCCAGATGGGAACTAGCCGTCAGCAGGCATTCAGCTATGACCAGAACTCAGATGCAATCAAAACTGGCGATGTTTACAGAATCACCTTGAAAAAGGATAACACCGGTTATCATGCAATTTACAAGCGCGAGATTGCTTCGGAAGATACAGTTGAGGAATTCATTCTGTATGACCCAGATAACAACAAATTGCTCCAGCTTGACAAGGAGCATGTGTATGTTGGTCTTGCTGTTGCCCGCGGAGTTAACGCAACATTCAGCGACATTGTGTTCAAAACTTCTGACCCTAAGACGGATCCGCCTGCACAGGAAGAGCCACCAGAGCTTGTTCCGCTTGCAACTCTCATTGATTGTCCGCCAACATATTATAAAGGAAGCTATCCGTTCGTGTTCCATGCGAATGCGAAAGGAAAGATTCATGTTGAAACAAAAGACGGAAAAGTTCTTGTCAATTCAGATGATGTCGAGGCTGACAAAGACTATAAAAAAACTCTGAACATAAATTCAAAGGGACTTACCGATCTTCTCGTTACTTTTGACCCGGAGGACGGCTGGAGGCCTGAGCCAAAGAAAGTTATCGCCCAGTACAATTCTGAGCTGAAAGATTACGAGCAGAATTATAAGGCTGTTACTTACACACATTCGATTTCGGTACGCTCGCTCAAAGGAAAGAAATTGTATGTTTCTACTGAGGGAAATGCGTTCGGGGACGGTTCAAAAGCAAAACCATTTGATTTGATTACGGCATTGAATTTCTCAAGGCCAGGTCAGGAAATCATAATGCTTCCTGGAACATATATGATTGGAAGCGGTATTACGATTGAGCGCGGAAATGACGGAACTCCAAGTTCTAGAAAAATTCTGCGCTCTGACAAAGGTTCTCGGGCTGTCCTTGATTTCAGCCGCTCTGGTCTGAAAGCGTCTGGTTCTGGATTCAACTTGTACGGAAGCTACTGGATATTCGAGAATTTTGATATTACTGGTACTCCGGATAATGTAAAGGCTTTGCAAGTTGCAGGAAACTATAATATCGTAAAGATGGTTGATACTTATCTTAACGGAGATACTGGCTTGCAGATTGCGGGACGCTCTTCCGAGCCGTTTGAGAAGTGGCCGCATGACAACATTATCTACGGATGTGAGTCTTTCGGAAACGCAGACCCTGCTGAGAACAATGCTGACGGATTTGCGGCAAAGCTGACTGTCGGAAACAACAATGTGTTCAGAAACTGTGTTTCACACCATAATGTTGATGACGGCTGGGACTTGTACGCTAAGGTTGAAACAGGACCAATCGGTGCGACTCTGCTTGAGAACTGCATCACTTATGCGAACGGAACAAGGCTTGACGGAAGCGGTCATGGCGATGGAAACGGATTTAAGATGGGTGGTGACGGAATCAATGTTCCGCATATTCTCAAAAACTCAATCACATGGGGCAACGGTGTTAACGGAGTCACTTGTAACTCTAACCCGGGCTTGCAGCTTGACCATGTTATCTCTGCTTTCAACGGCGCGTATGGAATCGCCTTGTACGGAAAAGGAAAAGCAGAGGCTTATCCGCGCACTTTCAAGACGGCTGGTGTTGTTTCGTTCGCGAACGGTCAGGGCGATAATCTCAAAGAGCCGAACGAGTTCAACAAGGATCAGGTTTCAGATCCTTCAAACTATTTCTTCAACGGGGCTGGCGCAACGAATGTTTCAGGAACTGTTCTGAAAGAAAAAGATAATTATGTGAGCATTGATATTGAAAAATATAAGAACGGATACAATGCTGACAAGACTTTCAATAGAATTCCGAGGGACGAGAACGGTGTGTTCCAGCTCGGCGATTTGTTCAAGCTGTCTTCTGGCGCAATCAAGGGGGCGGGAGCTGATTACAATAATCTTCCTGCATTCAAGATGCCGTCGGGCAATAATGCGGTTATTCCAATCATTCTGGTTGTGATTTTTGTGATTTGTGTTTCTGCTGGATTCGGTATAAGGTCAGCAAGAAAAAAATCTAATTGATAAAAAATCTGGGCTGTCCTATAGGGGCAGCCCCTTTTTTTGTGCTAGAATGTTTGCATGAGAGAAATTTGCTATAATTGTTTCAGGCCAAAGGAAACTTGTGTCTGCTCGCTGCTTCGGCCTTTTAATCCTGGAATAAAGTTCGTGTTTTTAATGCATCCGAAAGAGGCAAAAAGACAGCGCACAGGAACAGGAAGAATCGCACGGGCGGGACTTGTTGATTCAGAGATTTTAGTCGGAATCGATTTTACGAAAAATGAGCGACTTTGCCAGCTTCTTTCTGACCCCGAATATTTTCCTGTCTTGCTTTATCCTGGGGAGGATGCGTGGAATGTGGAAAAATCCGGATTTAAAGAAGCAATCGGAAAAAAGCGTGTGCTTGCTATTATCATTGACTCAACTTGGTTCTGCTCAAAGAAAATGCTCAGATTCAGTACGAATGTGACAAGCCTTCCCAAGCTAAGTTTTTCGGGGAAATATAAATCAATCTTCACTTTTAAACGCGAGCCAAGCGAAGAGTGCGTTTCTACAATAGAAACATGCTATTATCTGATTAAGGAATTTCAGCAGGCAGGAATTGTTGACGCAACGATAAATCCGGAAGGGCTTATGGATGCTTTCAAGGAGATGATAAAATTCCAACTGCAGAAAGAGAACGACAGAATCGACGGAAAATTGCCTAATTCACATGCAAGCGATTTTAAGTATACTAGGAAAAAGGAAATTCCACAGTTCAATAAAACTGTTCTGGAACAATAGTTTTTGTGTGGGTGCAATTTGTTTTTGTCATTCATACTGAAATCTAGTATAATAGAGCTGGAAATAAATTCAGCATGACAGAAAACTTGAAATTCGACCATGCAAATTTTGGGTAAATTTAACTTTTGGTACATAATCATTAGGAGCGGCATTTATGGATAGAAAAAATCGTCCCGAGGGGCGGGAAAAGCATGTAACTAACAATTCAAACGGCGTTCACAAGCGCGGAGAAGGTCTTGGAACAGGTCCTGTTGGTTCTTCTGACGGATACTCAAAGCGCAAGAGCGGAAACGGCGGCGGTGGCGGCGGAAAACGCGCTATGGGTGGCGGAAGTATTCTGCTTATTGTGGCGATTCTTGCCTTTAAGTTCTTGTTCGGCGGTGGCGGAAACAGTTCAGATTCATCGGACAGCTCAAGCTCTTCGCAGAGCCAGTCATCGAACACTTCGGCTGTTGGAAACATTCTTGGCTCAGTTCTGGGCGGGGCTGCAACACCATCAGCCGCTTCTTCTTCGCCATCATCAGGCTCTTCTTCTGCCCAGCAGGTGAATGCAAGCTCGTCTACTCTGAATACTTCCGTAGCGGCTGGCTCGCGGGCAAAATACACATCGATTGCAGGCAGCGGAAATGACAAAGTTACGCTAATGGTCTATATGTGTGGAACTGACCTTGAGTCCAAGAACGGCATGGCAAGCGCGGATTTGTCCGAAATGGCGAATGCGGATTTTGGTGACAATGTGAACTTAATCGTGTACACGGGCGGATGCAAGAGCTGGCGCACAAGCGGAATCAGTAATTCCACCAACCAGATTTATCAGGTGAAGAAAGGTGGAGTGAGCAGACTTGTTGACAACGACGGCGCAAAAGTAATGACAGACCCAAATACGCTTTCGGCTTTCATCAAGTGGGCCGCCAAGAATTATCCTGCGAACAGATACGAGCTTATTTTCTGGGATCACGGCGGCGGTTCTGTCAGCGGCTATGGCTACGATGAGAAATTCGCAAGCAAAGGCTCAATGGATTTGGCGGGAATCAACAAAGCTCTCAAAGCAGGCGGCATAAAATTCGATTTCATCGGGTTTGATGCGTGCCTTATGGCAACCGCCGAAACTGCACTTATGCTGAACGACTACGCCGATTATATGATTGCCTCCGAGGAAACAGAGCCTGGAATCGGCTGGTTCTACACGAACTGGCTTACGGAGCTTGGAAAAGACACATCTATTTCTACGCTGCAAGTAGGAAAACGGATTATTGATGATTTTGTTGACCAGTGCAACAAACGATGCCCGGGGCAGAAAACGACACTTTCAATTATTGATTTGGCGGAATTTGCGAATACTGTTCCCAAACCGCTTTCATCATTCTCAAAATCAATATCTAACCTTATCGCTAAAAAGGAATATCAAACTGTTTCAGATGCCAGATATGGTACGCGCGAGTTTGCATCAAGTTCCAGAATTGACCAGGTTGACCTTGTTGATTTGTGCCAGAAAATGGGTACGAGCGAGGGAACTTCTCTGAGCAAGGCTTTGAAAGGGGCTGTTAAGTACAATCGCACTTCAAGCAATATGACGAATGCTTATGGAGTTTCAATTTATTTTCCGTACCAGAGGGCTTCGTATGTTGACAAGGTGTCTAACACTTACGAGGCAATTGGAATGGATGACAGCTACTTGAAGTGCATCCGTGAGTTTGCGAACCTTGAGGTTAGCGGTCAGGTTGCTTCCGGCGGAACGGCTTCTCCGCTCGGTTCTTTGCTTGGCTCGTTTGCGGGTGGCTCAGGAAGTTCTAATTCCAGTGCGGATGCAATCGGCTCGCTTTTGGGCGCATTCCTTGGCGGAGGTGGCGGCGCAAGCATCATTCAGGGGCTTACAGGGCGCAACATTGACTTTATGAACGAGCGCGCGCTTTCAGTTGACGATACGGCTGAGTATATTTCCATGAACAAGTTCGATCCGAACAATCTTACATGGACTCAGACAAAAGACGGAAAAGCGGCTATGACCTTGCCTGAATCGCAGTGGGATTTGGTTCACGCCCTTGATTTGAATATGTTCTACGATGACGGAACTGGCTATGTTGATTTGGGGCTTGACGATATATTCAGCTGGGGTGAGAACGGAGAGCTTGTTGCCGACACGGACAGAAACTGGCTTGCAATCAACGGACAGCCTGTGGCGTACTATCATACTGATACTACCGAAGTGAACGGCTCAAAAATCAGAACTGGGCGTGTTCCTGCAATGCTGAACGGAAGCCGCGTGAACTTGTGGATTGTGTTTGACAAGGCGCATCCTTACGGCTATATCGCTGGTGCGCAAAGTGACTATCAGGAGAAGGCTACGCTCACCGTGGCAAAGAACATGACTGAGCTAAAAACTGGCGACACGCTTGAGTTCTTGTGCGACTACTACAGCTACAAGGGCGAGTATCAGGACAGCTATTATCTTGGCGAGCCAATGAAAGTTACGGACAAAATGGAAATCAGCAATGTTGATGTTGGTACAGGCGCAGTAAAACTCATGTACCGCTTTACGGACATTTACAATCAGGAGTACTGGAGCGAAGCTCTGACAAGATAGGAAAATATTATGACGATTTACGAAAAAGCACTTGAAAAACATGGTGAGTGGAAAGGAAAAATCTCTACGGAACTGAAAATGCCGCTGGAGTCGCGGGATGATTTGTCAGCAGCGTATACGCCTGGCGTGGCAGAGCCTTGCCGTGCGATTCATAAGAATCCTTCCGATGTGTACAAATACACATGGAAAGGGAACACAATCGCCGTTGTTTCGGACGGAACGGCTGTTCTTGGATTGGGCGACATTGGTCCTGCCGCGGGGCTTCCTGTAATGGAAGGAAAGTGCGCTCTTTTTAAGAAATTTGCGGGCGTTGATGCGGTTCCTCTTTGCATTGACACAAAAGACCCGAAAAAAATCATCGAATTCTGTAAGCAGATTGCGCCTACTTTCGGAGGAATAAATCTTGAGGATATTTCCGCTCCGCGTTGCGTTGAGATTGAGCGCACGCTTATAAAAGAACTGAATATTCCGGTATTCCACGATGACCAGCACGGAACGGCAATCGTTGTTACTGCCGCAATTATTAACGCACTCAAAGTTGTTGGAAAAAAAGCCGAGGATTGTACGCTTGTTGTTTCTGGAGCTGGGGCGGCGGGAAGCTCTATTATCCGTATGCTGCACAAATTCGGAATCGGAAAGATTTACGCTTTCAATATCAATGGAATCATTATAAAAGACGATTACGACAAATACGATTTTTTGACCAAGGAACTGACAGAAATTACAAACCCTGACAATCGCCGCATAACGATGAAAGAAGCTATGGTTGGCGCGGATATTTTCGTTGGCGTGTCTGCTCCGAATCTTGTGAGCGAAGAGATGGTCAAATCAATGGCTTCAAAATCAATATTGTTCGCTATGGCGAATCCTGAGCCGGAGATAACATACGAAAAGGCAAAGGCTGCTGGTGCGTACATCATCGGAACTGGACGGAGCGACTACCCGAACCAAATCAACAATCTTCTTGCTTTTCCAGGTCTTTTCCGAGGCGCGCTTGATTGCCGCGCAAGCAAAATCACCGAGGAGATGAAAATTGCCGCTTCCCGCGGACTGGCTTCTTTGGTCAGCGAAGAGGAGCTTTCACCAGAAATGATTATTCCGTCCGTGTTCGATGAGCGCGTTGCGGCAACCGTGGCGAAAGCAGTTTCCGATGAAGCAAGAAACGCAGGGCTGGCACAGATTTAAATTATGGCGAAAACAAAAAAGACAAAACCTGATTTCTCAAGACCAAGGCCTCAGAAAGATGCGTCGGATGAGTCTTTCGTTACGGAAGAAGCTCCAGTTCAGGACTATTCTGAAAAAGAGAAGCTCGGCGCAGGACTTTCTGACGAATTCGGGCAGATTGACCCGAATGCTACGGACGAGATTAAATTCACGCGCGACAAGTATTATCTGAATCTTCCGCTTGTGGTTATTGCTGGCCGCCCGAATGTGGGAAAATCCACGCTGTTCAACCGTTTCATGCGCCGCCGCCTTGCTATTGTTGATCCAACGCCCGGCGTTACGAGAGACCCTGTTGAAGCGGATGCTTTCATTGCAGGAAAGCCTGTTCATCTTGTAGATACGGGCGGCTACAAGATTGACCGTGAAATCGGTACGAAAGAAGCCGAGATGGACGAGCTTGTTGTGGAAAAAACTCTTTCCATGATAAAAAAGGCTGACAAAATCGTTCTTTTGCTTGAGGCCGGAAAAATTACTGGCGAGGATGAAGAGTTCATTCATTTGCTCAGACCGTACCAGAACAAAGTGGTTGTTGGCGTGAACAAATGCGAGGGCGGTTCTGGCGAGGATGTTTCCTGGAATTATCTTCAGTACGGTTTCAGCGAGCTTTTTTTCATTTCTGCTGACCACGGAGACCACATAACGGAATTTGCACAAAAAATCGTTGAGAATTTGGACTTCTCCAATGTTACAGAAGGAACTGAGAATGACAAACCAATCAGAATCGCTATTCTTGGAAAACCTAATGTGGGAAAATCGACTCTTTCAAACAGACTCACGCACACGGAAAATTCAATCGTAAGTGATTACGCCGGAACTACGCGCGATGTTGTGGAAGGAAATTTTTCTTACGGAGGAAGAAATTTTGAGGTTCTTGACACTGCCGGAATCCGCAGAAAGAAAAAAGTCCATGAGAATGTGGAATACTATTCCGTGAACAGAGCCATAAAAACGCTTGACCAATGCGACATCGTTTTTTTGATGATAGATGCGCAGGAAGGTCTTGCAGAGCAGGACAAAAAAATCTGTTCACTTGCTTATGAGCGAGGACGCGGAATCATATTCGTACTGAATAAGTGGGACACTCAGGAGCAGAGCAAAAAAACGCTCAGAAATACTCAAGAATACATCAAAATCATGTTCGGGCAGATGAACTGGGCGCCTATTCTGCCTCTTTCCGCGCTGAACGGGGACGGGGTAAAAGATTTGATGAACAAGGCAATAGAGCTTTACAAGCAGCTGACGCGCAAAGTTGACACATCCGCGCTGAACAATGCTTTGCAGGACTGGCTTGCGCATTATCCGCCGCCTGCTACTAAGGCGATTCATTTCAAAATCCGCTACATGACACAGACTAACATTAATCCTGTTTCGTTCAGATTGTTCTGCACAAGTCCCGATAATGTTCCTGAAAGCTATGTCACATATCTGAAAAACCAGATTCGCAAAGATTTGGGGTTTGACCAGATTCCTGTGGAGCTTGAGATGAAAGCGAGCCGAAAACGCTGGGAACAGCGGTTCGAGTAAAAATCCCCGTGGAGGAGAGACGGAGAGCGATGACATACCAGATTGGTGAAATAGAAGAGCTGACAGGGGTAAAAGCTAATGTGCTTCGTTATTGGGAAACGGTCATTCCGAGCATTGCCCCCCAAAAAGATACTGGCGGGCGAAGGATGTACACTGAGCGGGACCTTGCCGTTGTTTACAGGCTCAAATATCTGATTTACGAGCGAAAATACACGATTGAGGGCGCAAGAAACCAGATTATCCGCGAAACGGCTCTTTATGAGAAGAAAACGGAGGCTTTTGAAACAATCCGAAAACTCAGGAAAGAGCTTTCGGATATGTACATGATTATCAGAAAATACAGAACGAACTAAAGGGCAGATATGACTTATTTTTTTGAAACTTATGGCTGCGAGATGAATATCGCTGAAAGCGCGAGCGTTGAGCAGCTTTTGATTTCCCGCGGCTGGTCAAAGGCCGAGTACGCGGAGCAGGCGAATCTTGTCGTTATAAACACTTGCTCTGTGCGTGGAACTGCCGAACAGCGCATTCTGGGAAGACTTGGATATTTTGCGGGCGTAAAAAAAGTCCGTATGCGTGACAAAGATGCAAAATTCGGAAGAATTGAAACTATGAAGATTGCAGCCGAGTTCGCCGAGAAGAATGGAGCTGTTCCGCTTACGCTCGTCGTGATGGGCTGCATGGCGCAACGCCTCTTGGACACGCTCAAAGAAGAAAACCCTGTGGTAGATTATGTCGTAGGAACATTCGGAAAGCACCACTTCGGGCAGATTATAGATGCTATTGAGGAAAACCGCGAGCCGTTCAAAATCGCCGATGACGAGAAATATGTTTTTGCCGCCAATTCGTATGAGCAAGGTGCGTTTTCAACTTTTGTCCCGATTATGCACGGCTGCAACAATTTTTGTACATATTGCATTGTTCCTTATGTCCGTGGGCGCGAGGAAAGCCGTGCCCCTGAGCAGATTCTGCAAGAAATAGACTATCTTTCCAGGCAAAAAGTTAAAGAAATCACCTTGCTCGGGCAAAATGTGAATGCATACAAAGGCGATGACGGAACGAATTTTACGCAGCTTCTTGAAAAAATTTCCGAGCATTTGGATAAAAGCGGTTCTTCAATAAAATGGATTCGATTTGAGTCGTCTAACCCTAATGATTTTTCAGATGAGCTTATTGAAGTAATTAAGAAAAATCCCCATATTTGCAAAGGATTCCATATCGCGGCGCAGCACGGAAGTAACGAAGTTCTTCGCCGCATGAACAGAAAGAACACTCGTGAAGAATTCGTAAATCTGGTGAAAAAACTTCGCGCGGCTTGTCCTGAAACTCAGATTGTAACTGATTTGATGGTAGGTTTCCCGGGAGAAACCGAGAGCCAGTTTGAGGAAATACTTACGCTCATGGAAGAAGTGCGGTTTGAAAGTGCATTCATGTATTATTACAATCCGCGCGAGGGAACGCCTGCCGCCAAATACGAGAATCAGATTGACATAGCCGTGAAAAAGGCGCGCCTTCAGAAAGTAATTGATTTGCAGCTGAAACACACTGCGGAAGTCATGTCAAAGAGGATTGGCGAAACGATAGAAGTTCTTGCCGATATTGTTAGCCGTGACGATGAGAATGAGCTTTTGGGTAAGACCGAACAGAATGAGCGCGTCGCATTCAGGGGCGATGCTAAAATGATTGGTTCTTTCGTAAAAGTAAGAATTGATTCTCTGAGCGGAAACACATTCAGAGGGACTCTTGTGTGACGGAACTTTTCAAAAGAAAGTTCTGAGCGGAGAATCCTTTCGGATTTTTGGGAGCGTCCCATGTTCCGTCAAATTTCATTTGATGGGCATGGGATTCATCTTTAAAATAAGTCATAAGTATATTTTTGATTCTCTCAAAACATTCCTTGTCAAGAATCTGGAACATGACCTCAAGCCGCTTGTCAAGGTTTCTGAGCATCCAATCTGAGCTTGAGACATAGAGCTTTTCATCGCCGGAGTTCTTAAAATAGAAAATCCGCGAGTGTTCCAGAAATTTTCCCACGATTGAAATAATCCTTATATTTTCCCGGGCGTAAATCTGACATATTCCCCGCACATTCAGAAGTATTTTTACACCTTTTCTTGCGGCTTTTTCCAGCTCCATGATTATATCTTCATCGCCAAGATTGTTCATTTTTGCGATGATAAGACCGTCCCCGCCGTGCGTGGCCTCATTTTTTATAAGAGAAATTATTTTTCGCTTTATGAAAAATGGCGATGTGAATACAAATTGCTCTTTGTCGGAAAAATCAGTGAACGAGCTTTTTACATCGGAAAGAGTCTTAGGCTTGTTCTCAATTGCATCAAAAATTCTGGCGACTCTTGAAGTGATTTCGGACTTGGAGGTAAAAAGGGAAATGTCGCTGTAGACATAGGAAGTTTCAGAGTTGTAGTTTCCCGTGCTCAAATTTGCGTAAAGGGACGAGCCTTTTACTACAAGTGCGATTTTAGCATGGACTTTGAGTTTTTCAAGGCTGTAAATGACTTTTATGCCAGCATCCTCAAGGATTTTTCCGAGATTTATGTTCAATTGCTCGTTGAACCGTGCCTTTACTTCCATAAATACTGTTACTTTTTTTCCTTTTAGTGAAGCAAGGACAAGTTCGTTCACGATTCTTGAATTATGCTCAGTTCTGTAAAGAGTGATTTTTATTTCGGTCACATCCCTGTTTTCTGCGGCATCGGAGATGAATTTGAGAATCGGGAAATATGATTCGTAAGGGAAATGCACGAGCAAATCTTTTTTATCCAAATAATCAAAAATTGAGGATGTTACGATTTCGTGGCAGCACGGACGGTGGTTTTTTGTTAAGGAGCGGAGCCGAACCATCATGTCTGGAAAATTGTCTGATTCTTTCTCATCGTTTGCTGCAAAATTATATTTCCTGAATCCCTTTTTAAGCCCGATTAAGAATTCGGGATGAACGAATCCTGGGACAAAAAACAGAATCTGCCCGAATTCAGAACCTAGCCGCATTTTGATTTGGGCTTCATTCTTCTGTTCGGCGTGTATCAAAATCCTTGTGGCAGCGGAAAAACGGCGCAAGCTCAGGGTTTCTTCCATTGCGTTGATAAAATCGTGTTGGTCTTCCGTGTCTTGAACAACAAGGTCTGAGTCGCGGTCAACGGAAATAGTGAATGAGAACAATGGTTTTTTATCGCCGAAAAAATATTGCGGATTAGCTAGAATCAAATCGTCCATCGTAGTGAAAGTATGCGAATCAAGCCAAAAAATTCGGTATTTCGGAATCTGAATGAACTTTGTTTCGTTCTCAAAGCAAAATCCTGCATAAATTTTCTGATTCTCAAGGGCGGAAAAATCATTTTCAGGCTTTAGTTTGCTCAAAAAATCTTGTGCTTCTTTTGAAGAAAAATTTGGACAGGAGCTTTTGTAAAAAATCCCCTCATTTTCCAGAAGATGTATGGAAATTGCTATTTGGGAGTAAAGTTTTTCTAGGAGAGTTCCATTTTTTTTGTAAATCTGGTTGATTATTTCCCTGAAAGTTTGCCTGGAAGTGTCTATTGCAAGCGAATCTTTTGCAACGATATGATTTAACGCCGCAACACGAACTTGGAAAAATTCGTTCAAGTTCGTTGAAACTATTGAGAGAAAATTAAGCCGCTCAAAGATTGTATTTGTTTCACGCAACGCTTCTTGAAAAACGCGGGTGTTAAAATCAATCCAAGACAGTTCCCTGTTGATAAAATGAGTTTCCGTAAAATTATCCCCAAATAAAAGAAGCTGCCCGCTGTGATATTCGGGCAGTTTCGCAAAAAATCTGCTTATCCTTAAATCTTGTCGATAAGCATTGAGCATTTTCCCGAAGGAATCGGCAAAGTTTTTTTCTTTTGATTCAAAATGTTGATTGTGAAATAGTAAAGTTTTTCACTTTCCATTTGGATTTCCCAGCCTCTAGGACTCTTGTTGCTTAAAATAGTGATAAGGTTCCGTTTGAGAGAGAGCTTTTCTATGCCCATTATCTCAAGGTTAGGAATAATCCAGTCAACTGTCTTTCTTGGCAGGCTGATTGCAAGACCGATTATATTCTCAATCATCAGCGCAATAGTCGAAAGTCCGATTGTAAGAAGATACCGTTTCCGAGGAAAATCAGGATTTGTCTTTGAAATTGCAAATCCCTCCCTGCAAGGAAGGTATGCTTCGTACATATCGCCTTTGCTTCCGTCTGCCGGAGAAAGTGCCTCAAGAATAAAATACATATGCCTTATGGCACATTCGCGTGCTAAATCGTACCGCTGGTATTTTTCAAGCCCTTTTATGACCATGAAGTTCATTGCCGGATAAACGCTTCCGCAGAAACCATTTCCGTTTTCGTCAAAGTCCGGACTGTCCGCGCTCAATGTTGGGAACGGATGGTCAGTTCCGAATGTGGTTGGGTTTGACAGATGGGCTATGAGCGCGTCCGCCTTGTCTGCGTTCGGAATTTCCGCAAGAAGCGGCCAGAATCCGGCTATTGTCTTTTGCGGAAGTTTCTGCTCGTTTTCGTCAAGGTCGTGGTAAAAACCAGTCGCATTGTCCCACATAAGCGTGTTGATTCTTGTTTTAAGGCTGAAATAAGCTCTTTTGAACTGAAAGCTCATCTCTTTGTCATTAAGAATGTCTCCGAGCGCGCTCATGTTAAGGCAGTTCAAGGCTATTGCTGTATTGAAGTCTACGGTGTAATAAGCTCCTTTTCTAGGAGAATTGTACATTCCAGTGGCTGTGACAGGGGCTGCGTAGAGACCGTTTTCTTTTTTGAAAGTCGCATCAAGCCACTGAGAATATGCAAGAAGAATAGGAACATTTTCTTTTACGCGCCTTTTGTTCGCAGATTTGTGATACAAATTGAATTCAGCCCAAGCGAACAACGGAATGCCAACGCCCGCCGGATTTTCGCTGTCTAGGATTGGTTTTTCTGTGCGCAAATCGTATTTCCAGCGAATTGCGCCATTTTCTTCTTGTTTTTTATAGAAAAAATCAAGGTTTTTTTCAGGCTCATAGTTCTTATTTGAATAAACCAAAAAGAAAGATGAAAAAATCGTCTCGAACTGATCCAGAATCAGAGGAGTTTCAGGGGAGAGACTCTCTGGCTGAGTTATAGTCCCTGCTGGCTCACCTGGGTATACAAAGTAGCCGTCGGTAGAGAACTTGTTGTTTTCTGGATTTATAAGAGAACCAGAAATCATATTCCATGTTTTATCGTAAATATCAACAAAATCCTGATCGTAAAAATGGATTTTGGGAAAATCAGTCCTTTTCACAAATACTCCAAAAAGATGTGCGCTTCAAAAAATACTAAAACCTATTATATCATAAAATTCTCCAAATGCAAAAAAATTACATTTGGAAAATTTTTTTTGTTTTGGCAAAAATCAGGCTGATTCTTTGTCGTTCTTTATGAGAATTCGCAGGGCTTCAACGGCTGTTTTTATTGCAAGCTCCGTATCGTGCGCCTGCTTGTTCGGCAGCCCCTTCTTGGCGCGCTCCTGATTTGCCACCACAAGGAAACATGAGCCTACGCGCACGCGCAAAAATCCGCCCGCAACAAACAATGCCGCGCTTTCCATCTCCGAAGCAAGACAGCCCATTCTGAGCCATGCGTTCCATTTGTTTTCAAGCTCGTAGCTTACAGGCATTATCTCAGGTTCGTGCTGCCCGAAAAAAGAATCCTTGCACTGGACTACGCCTACATGATGCTGAATTCGGAGTTTTTTTGCCGACTGTACGAGCGCATTGGTAACATCAAGGTTTGGAACGGCCGGGTATTCAATCGGGGCGAATTCGCGGCTCGTTCCTTCCATGCGTACAGCCCCCGTGGCAATTACCAAATCTCCGCCCAGAACATTTTCCTGCATTCCGCCGCAAGTTCCTACGCGGATAAAAGTTTTAGCCCCGACTTTGGCAAGCTCATCAATCGCAATCGAAGCAGACGGACCTCCGATTCCTGTTGATGTGACACTGACTTTTACGCCATCAAGCGTGCCTGTATAAGTGACATATTCCCGCACATCGGCTATGAGCTTTGCGTTCTCAAAATGTTCCGCAATTTTTGCGCACCGTTTTGGGTCACCGGGCATTATGACATACTCGCCCACATCTCCGGGACCTACTCCTGTGTGATACTGCTTTCCTGAACCTTCTGTATAATCAACCATACTCTTCTCCAAAAATAAAAATGTTTCAGCCATCTCTAAAAACTATGTTTTAATAATGCCTGAAAAAATTACGCAAGACTAGAGAGAAAAAATTATTTTCACTCTAGTCTATTATACATTATAAAGCATGAAATATGATTTGTAAAAAAAAGATTTTTGCTACAATAAAAATATGAGAAATTCTTTTCAAAACCTTTTGGATACGATAAAAACTTTGCGCGCGCCAGGCGGCTGCCCGTGGGACATTGACCAGACTCCGCTTTCAATGCGGCATGACCTTCTTGAAGAATGTTTCGAGACAATCGATGCAATAACGAAAAATGACGCGCAGCACGCCAGGGAGGAGCTTGGCGACCTTATGTTCAATGCGCTTGTCATGTGCTATATGTTCGAGCAGCGCGGGGATTTTACGATTGATGATGTTTTTGATGATGTGAACGCAAAGATTATCAGACGGCATCCCCATGTCTTTGAGCAGAGCGAAGGCAAATCACAAATGGAAAAAAAGCCTCTTGATTCTGCGGAAGTCCTTGTGAACTGGGATAAAATCAAGGAGAATGTTGAGGGCAGAAAATCAGAATCCGTTTTGGACTCTGTGCCGGACAATTTCAGTTCGCTTGAAAAATCGTTAAAAATGATGAAAAAAGCTGCCAAGAAAAATTTTGACTGGACTTCAATCGAACAGGTTAAGGCAAAATTCAGAGAAGAGCTTTGCGAGGTTCAGGAAGCGGAGCAGGAAGTTTCCGAGGCAAGGAAAAATCTTTCGGAAAAACCGTTCACCGTAAGCTCGTCTAACGAAAATCTTAACGCGGCACAGCTGCATCTTGAGGAAGAAATAGGGGACGCTATCATGGCATTCGTTAATTATTCGCGCTGGGTTTCGGTAGATCCGGAAATCGCGTTGGACAGGTCAATCAGAAAGTTCAAAAAAAGGTTTCAGTTTGTAGAGAAATCAATGGAAGAAAACGGTATTCCGATGGACAAAAATCATTTGGACGAAATGATTAAGTTTTGGAACGAAGCAAAATAAAGTTTATTGTCGCACTGGCGTTTTTTTTCTATAATATGTCTATTCACTATAGGGCAGTTTGAAAAATATGTTTTGTTGCTGTCCGATTTATAATAGAGCTGTTTGGAAAACTGAAGTTTCCGAACAGCTCTAATTTGGAGTAAAAATGAGTTTGATTCTTAACGAGGAAAAAGAAGGAAAAAAAGAGGAAAATCAGGATTCACTTTCGGAAAAATTCCTCAAGACGCGTCAGATTATACTGAGCGGGGAAATTGATGAGGAGAACACAGCTAAGACAATCAAGCAGCTCCTTCTTCTTGAAGCTGACAGCGATAAGCCTATTTATATGTATATTGATTCGCCAGGCGGTTCAATAGATTCGGGCTTTGGTATTTATGACATGATTCGATTTATCAATGCGCCTGTCTATACTATAGGAACAGGTCTTATCGCAAGCATGGGGTCAATAATCCTTCTTTCCGTGCCGAAAGAAAGGCGGTTCGCGCTTCCTAACAGCCATTACCTTATCCACCAGCCGCTTATTGGCGGTGTTGCCCGCGGTGTTGCCACTGATTTGAATATTCAGGCAGAGGAAATCGCAAAGTCCAAGGATAAGCTCATAAAACTGATTTCTTCCGAAACCGGAAAAGATGAGGCTCAGGTTCGGGCAGACTGCGACAGAGACCACTGGCTTACTGCAAGTGAGGCTCTTGATTACGGTCTTGTTGGAAAAATAGTTTCAAAGCGTTCGGAACTTGTTTAGTTCTGCACTTACTATGTTCAATCCGAATATTCTTACGGTTCTTTGACCTGTCTGTCAGCAGAAAGACTGGTTCAATGACCGTAATTTACTGAATGTATGATTTTTGAACTGACAGATTCGATTGCAAAAGAAATTTTGTTCTATATGGAAAATCAGGAAGATGAATTTGTTTTTGATGCTTTGTCAAAAAAAGTCCTTCCAATTTCTCAGGCAGATGAATTGTCAGATGAAGAGAATATCTGTTCGCTTCCGTCTTGGTCGTCAAAAGATGGTTTTACTTTGTTGGAGCATTTTACTGACAGCTTAAAATCGAAGAAAATTCGTTCTGAGCTGAAAAATGTTCTTATTAATGGAAGGGGGGTGTTCAGAAATTTTAAAATTGTTTTAAAAAAATATCCAGAAATCGAGCGGCGATTTTACAGATTCAAAGAAAAAGAAATGCGCGTTCGCTTGATGGAATGGTACAATGCACTTCGTGAAACTTGGGGACTTGAAAAATTAGAGGATGAAATCGATGAATCAGAAAACCTCTTGTATGAAGACTTCGCGTTTCACAAATACAATATGCTTAGGGACAGGGATTGTATTGCTTCGGAAGCAAGTGCAATAGCAGATGAAATTCTGGAAGATAATCCTGACGAGCTGGGCAAAGCTTTGGCTGAGATTTGGCTTAAGCATACTGATTTTTTTGGCTCAGAGAGTGTGAACGGTTTTGTATGCCGCACTTTGTCAGATGAATTTGCCGGGTGCTTACTATTTTCAGAATGTTTGTCCTCAACAAAGAAGGCAGTTGCTCTTGCCGCTTGCTTTGTTGCTCAGAATTATCGCGGACTTGGAATTGCAAAAGAGCTGTTTTCAATTTGCTTTTCCGACTTAAAAATCCGCGGCGTTCAATGGTTTATTATTGCTGATTCAGCAATTCCACAAGCTATAGAGCCGCTGTTAATCAATCATTTTGGATTTAAGAAAACAGGCGCGTGCTTTGTGGCAACATTATTTTAAGATTTAGCCTTTTTTATGGGAGATTATTATGGCTTACTTCAGACACGAGAATGAAATTAACATGGATCAGGTTGCGGCTTTCCTGCAGGATGCCGTTTCAAAAGTAAAGGCAAGTCCTGATGAGTACGAGGAATTTGTAAAGGCTTTCAAGAAAAATGTTCCTCTTATGGTTCGTAAGTATGTGAGTGCCTATCTTTTGAAACAGGCAAGCGGCGCGATTTACCGCTTCAATTCTCACAAGAATCGTGAAGAATTCAGGCATTCTCGTTTTGAGAAAAATGAAACTGCTGCGGCTGAAACTCCTTCTTTCGAGCACCATGAGCCACGGCAGAGAGTTCAGATTGACCCGGAGTCCGCTGTTACGGTTTTTGTAGGAATCGGAAGAAACAGAAGGACTTTCCCGCGCGACATCGTTGGGCTTTTTACGAATGTTGGCGGCGTAGAGCGCGAGAGAATCGGTGATATTCGTGTTTTGGCAAATTATTCGTTCGTTCAGCTTTTTAAAGAGGATGCTGACAAAGCAATCAGCGCGCTGAATGGTTATTCATATAGAGGTCGCCCTTTGAGCGTAAGCTACTCAAAGCAGCGCGAAGAAGCTGAGGGCGAGGGCGCAGAAGAGTCCATTCCGAGCAATGTTTCAAACGAGTCGAACGGAATTCACGACAGCTACACATCGTCTGCATCTGATACAGTTGCACAGCAGACAGCTTTCGCAAAGGCTCAGTCAGATATGACGGATGAAGAGATTCTTGCGGCGCGCGCACCACGCTCAAGCTCTACAAGCGACATTCAGTAAAATCTGGAGACACGGAACTGACTGATGATTTGCGGTGGTTGAGCTTGTCGAAGCCACCGTATGCGGTCACTGTGATGCTTCGCCAAGCTTAGTAACCATAGGCTCAGTCAGCCAGTTCCTGATTTTAGTGAGAAT
>JAEEGL014625236.1_pt1 | contig 22142 bp, 8 predicted proteins | sample 9134231 | NCBI WGS metagenome assembly JAEEGL01 (sample SAMN16246548, study PRJNA631951) | gut metagenome | biome: gut microbiome; feature: rumen; material: fiber-attached | host: Bos | place: Iran: Karaj | collected 2018-10 | reverse complement strand
GATTCATGCTATTGACGATGGCTCCGGCTCTGTGAAATATGCCGTGGATGGTGATCTCGAAAGGGATGACGATGAGGAGCATACGCATTTTGCTTGCGTTAAGTGTGGAAGAACCTTCTGTATGAAGCAAGTTCATGTGCCAGAAGTACCGCTTCCTCCTGGCTTCCAGCTTCAGAGTGTAAACTATGTTCTGAAAGGGCTGTGCCCGGAATGTGCAGAGAAATAAGAAGACTATGTTCTCATTCGAAGTAAAAGACGCAATTGATATTTTCCTTGTAGCGATTATGCTATACTACACCTATCGGTTCATGAGAGAATCGAGATCTATCAATGTGTTCATTGGTATCCTGGTGTTCATCCTTATCTGGCTGTTGGTTAGTAGGGTGGTGGAAATGCGTCTTCTCGGAGCTATTCTTGATAAATTGGTAGGCGTAGGTTCACTCGCAATTCTGATACTTTTTCAGGATGAAATAAGAAAGTTCCTTAACAACCTTGGAGGACATAACAGAATACGCACTTTGCTTAAGTTCTTCTCTTCGAATGATCAGAAGAAGGAAGAAGTTGACCGTGAGAAGGTTATGGCTATCGTAATGGCATGTCAGAGTATGGCAAGAGGCAAGGTGGGAGCATTAATTGTGATAGAACGACATTCCAGTCTTAACGAGATTGTAGAGACCGGTGATACCATTGATGCAAATATCAACCAGCGATTGATAGAAAACATATTCTTCAAGAACTCACCTTTGCATGATGGCGCGATGATCATAAGTAATCATAGAATCAAGGCTGCCGGATGTATTCTTCCTGTCAGTCATGACCTGAATATTCCGCGAGAACTGGGCCTTCGTCATCGTGCGGCTATGGGAATGTCACAGGCAAGTGATGCCTTATGTATTGTTGTTTCGGAAGAAACGGGCAGGATAAGTGCTGCCATCAATGGGCAGTTCCGTCTGAGGCTCTCTGCAGAGAACCTTGAGAGTCTGCTGAATGAAGAGCTTGGAAAGTAATTGCCAAGTATCATCCTTCGTTCTACCTTCGCTCTTCCTTCGTTCTACCTTCGCTCATCCTATAGTCGTAGGAGCGGAAGAAGAGCGGCAGCATAGCGGAGGCAGAACGGATTTACAACGGATTTGGAACGGAGGAGAAACGGACTTGTAGCGAACCAGTTTCCTAACAAGGGAAAAGTCATGAAAGAGGCATATTGAATAATAACAGAAATGATACCATGAAGTCTTGCAGAATTGTTAATTGGTGCATGTTTATTGCACATTTGTGTGTTGTTAAATGTAAAATTTGTTTTGTTGTGTGTTCTGTTTTTTTGCTATCTAAATTAAACAAAATTAAGGGATTTATATCGGTTTTGTGTTAAAAAGTGTTAATTCATTGGTAAATATTTCCATTTTTTTTGCGTGCGTGAAATAATAATATTACATTTGGGCAGACTTTGAATATGAACATACTGAGTCCAGTCTTAACTTATTCCAAATGTCTGAAAGGTAAAATTAGAGTGTTTGTAAGATTGAAGGCACCCTGTAACTAAAACGGTTAATATGACTTTGAAAATCACAAATATAAGCAAGCGTTATATCGCACCGTATGCGGAATTGATGGTGTGTGATAATGATGAATGCATGTTGGATGCTTTTTCCGGTATTGGAGAAGACCCAGGCGGTGGAGGCGATAATCCGGAATTTGCGAAAGGAATGAGCGGCATCTGGGATGAAGAAGGTAATGCTGGAGGATCAGATGGAGATGATAAAATATTTGGAAATTGACAATGAAAAAGACGTTATCGTACATATTGTTATGGATGCTTGGCGGTTTGACTGCCTCTGCAGCGAGTTATACATTCAACATCAACAAGGGAATATCCTTCTCTTGGCAGTATGATGATGCGATAGGTGTATATACCACTAAGGGCACTCGAATAAAGCATTGGGCATTGGCTGACGGTAAACAGATACCGTTCAGCTCATACGGATGGTCGCTTGTAGGAAACAGTAAATATTATCTCTACTATCCGTATAATGACCTGTATTTCCAAAGCGATATTCCTATAACAGGCTTACCTATCACTTTTGAGGGACAAGTGCAGAGCGAGAACAATAGTCTGTCGCACTTGGCTGGCTACGACTATATGATAGGCGAGGGTAATACCGGTGAAACTTCTGCAGATTTCAATATGATTCATACGTGCTCGGTGATAAGAATAGAATTCGTATCGCCGAAATCTGCTGTTTATACCAATGTGGCTCTAAAGGCAGCGAACGAGATGTTCTGTCAGGCAGCAGAGATGAATCTTGAGACGCAGAGTATTAATCCGGTGGCAAAAAACAGTTGTGCGAATCTGGCGCTAGATAAGATAGCGGTAGAAGAAGGGGAGAAACTTGTTGCCTATATGGTTGTTGCTCCAGTAGATCTTTCCGGATGGGATGTAAAACTCGTAGTCACTTCCGATGATGAGAAGGAGATAGAATTTGATGTTAAGGCAGGCGATCTGAGAGCCGGAAAACTTTATCTGCTTAATACCACGGGAATAGAAGAGAAGGAAGTTTCAGCTAAACATCGTGCGAGTAGTCTGGCTGAACCGAGCGTAAGTGTTGTTGACATACCGATTGATACAGATTCGGAAATCATCGTCACAGGTATTCAACAGACCAAGTATGATCAGGAACAAGATGATGATGCCGTATATACTTTATCTGGAATAAGAACAAAGCAGTCATCTGCTAAAGGCATTATAATAAAGAATAGAAAGAAAAGTCTCTCCCCTCGCCCTCTCCCATAGGGAGAGTCGGAGAACCGCAGAATAATTGAAAGTTGACAATCGAAAATTGAATAGCCGTTCGACTTCCGGCTCCCTCCCTACGTGGGAGGCGGGGGGAGAGGCCAAATATTACGATATATGGTAAGATATAGATCACACATAGTATTATTAGCCATTGCAGCTATGATGGCATCTTGTTCGCAGGATGCTATTGAGGATTCTGTCTTTCATGGTGATGAGGCGCATGTCACGCTTCAGGAACTGGAGGATGGCAATATGGTCACCCGTACAGCCCTTACTTATAACTGTCTTGATAAGAGAATACACTTCACCTGGGAGAGTGGTGACAAGGTGGGTGTGTTTGCTCTCAACGATGATCCTAGCAGACGTCAGCAGGTGCTGTTTGACATCACGAAAGGAGCAGGTACACTCTCTGCAGTCTTTGTATCGGCTGACGAAAGCGTGCAGACTATTGAAAAGGACAAGCAGTATATTGCTTTCCGACCATATTCCAAGGAAGATGACTATTCCAACCTTTATGTAAAATATGAAGGTCAGACGGCAAAGGCATTTCCGAAGATGAAGTATTATCCATTCTCTTCTGGCAATTCAAATCAGAATGTGGATAAATACAATGAATCGGAAAAGGCAGCTTCGGCACATCTTGGTGCGGCCGACTATATGGCGTCATTGCCAACTACGGCATTACGGGATGGCTTTTGTACTTTCCAGTGTAAGCGACTCGGAGTTGTGGTGAGATTCTATCTGAAGAGTCCAAGGAATGTGATATATGAAGGGATACAGTTGGTAGCCAAAGGCAAGAAGTTCACTTTGACCGGAATGCTTGAGGCTGATAAAAGGAGGATCACTCCTTTGACAACGGGTAATGCGATAAATCTCACGTTCTCTCCTACTTTGGATTTAACGGATACATCTTCTGAGTATTATCACAATGGAACGGGTTATATCATATCATATATGATGATAGCTCCTATCGATCTTAGTGATGCGGAGGACATATCAATCTACCTCAAGGGGCATGATAAGAATTCTAACACCGTTTATTTCAAGTCAACAGGAGAATTGCAAAAGCCAAACCTGACGGCAAATACGTTCTACCAGTGGACATCAGGTGAAAACTTTGGTGATCCGGCTATCGTCTTTGATCATATAACTGCTCAGGATTGGGAAAGAGATGTGATATATAGTAATGGTGATGAAGGTTCTGGAACTGAAAATTGGTAAATCATAAGCCTCTCCCCCCGCCCTCCCCCGTGGGGAGGAGGCCGGAAGGCGAAAATATATATATTATGAATATGTTAAAATACAAATCATACATAGCAAGTGGTACTTTGTACTTTGCACTTTGTACATTGTTTGTAGGTTGTTCGGGAGATGATCTTGAACAATATGCTCAGCATGCTGACAATGCCAATGAGATAGGCTTTATGCCGAGGACAGAGAATGTTACCCGTAGTACTTACAGTCCGAATAATCCACATCCTGCAACAATGGGTGCGTTTGGTTTCTATGACCTAAGTAGTGATACATGGAAAGAGCCTGCCAATAGGATTTTCTCTGACCAGAAAGTATCATTCGCAGATGGTTTTTGGACATACTCACCTGTTAAGTACTGGCCAGAATATAGTGGGTATGATAGTTTTGATTTCTTTGGCTATATGCCATATAGTGGATCTGCAAGTTTTGGCTATAATGCTGGCATATACACCTTGAGTTTTCCTGTGACTTTGAATACAACAAACATAATAGAAGGAACGAATTTACCTTTGATCTGTAATGTGCCTCATCATAAGAATGCTCCAGGACAAATTGTTAACTTTGATATGGATCAGACTATGACGGGATTCCAGTTGAAATTCAAACTGGGTGCCAAGATGAGCAAGGTACGTGAATTTGAAATAACAAAGGTTGTTGTTTCCGGAACCCTTCCATATAAGGGGAAAATATCACGTGCCTATCAATTTAAAGAAAATAAGTGGGAATCAGCATCGATATTATGGAGTGATGTTGAAAGTAAGGACATGTCATTGAATATTGCGAACAATGATGAAGACCTCAATGCTTTGAGCCTGACTTTGAATGACAATGACTTCCACGAATGGGGAAAGCCGTTCTTTGCGATTCCAGTAAAAAGTTTCATGCCTACAATAAAGGTGACGTATAATGTCAAGGTTGCAAATAACGGAACTGTCACGCGCGAGAACGTGACGAATTCTATTATCTTCAACGAGAACAATTTCGCCAAATTGAAGACACAGGATCTTACACCTGGAAAGATAAACTCTCTTGAAATAGCCATAGTGCCAGATCATCTATATATCCTTGCGGATGAGGATCAGTACATTGGGTATCTTGTAATGGAATAGAAAAAGTGAAGCCTCTCCCCCCATCCTCTCCCGTAGAGAGGGAGCTGGAAGGCAGAAGGTAATTATATATTTGAACTCAAAATAAAGAAGATATGAAGCGTTCGATAACTTTCAATTTTCAGTTTTCATTTTTCAGTTTACTGATGTTCCTCTTTGTGCTTAATGTACAAGGTGTATGGGCACAAAGTGGTGAATGGAAAGATTATGCAGCAACTGGATATGCTTCGGGCGATGGTTCGAAGGATAATCCGTATGTAATCAATAGTGCGGCTCAGCTTGCATATATGGCAAAGGAGGTTTCTAATACACAGAAAGTCTCTGAGGGGAAATATTATGTCTTGGGGGATAATATTGACCTTAGTGCGCACTATTGGAATCCTATTGGAAAATTGGATGATTATGACTATTCTTTCAAAGGAAAGCTTGATGGTCGTGGTCATGTAATCAGCAATATGACTGTTTTATGGAATGATGATTCAACGTTGAAACGTTATGGATTATTTTCTGCATTAGAGAATGGTGCTGAAATATATAACCTGATTATTGATGAGGCAAAAATGCTACGCACATCAAACAGCAGCTTGTCCAATGAAATTCTTGTTGCTGTATTGGCCGGTGCTGTACGTCAGAATACGAAAGTCAGAAATATAATAGTCCGTAATTCGGAGATTACTGCAAAAGTAGCATTCGATGTTAATGGCAAGAGAATGATTGTAGGCGGTTTAGTTGGAACATTGTCACAAAATAATTATCATATCTTTTCGGATGTAGCCGTACAGACAAACATTGATCTGTCAAAGTTAACGGGTACTATAAGTTCATATCTTGTAGGTGGTATATCTGGTGAATGGAAAGGTAATGCTACCAATCCTCTTACCAATGCTTATTATATGGGTAAGATTACTAATCCTGCTAATGTAACAGGTGGTAATTCAATAATTGGTGATGGTAATTATAAGCCAAGTTTCTGTACAAATACATACCGCATATATGATGTTCCTGGTAAAAATGATCAAGCAGAAAAGAAGTCGCTTAGTGAGTTTGGCACTACATTCGCAAGCATGTGTAATGATTATAATGTTGAGAATAACATGCCAACCATGGGGCTCTGGTTTTATGATTCTTCTAAGGCAGAATTCAGATTCCTTGTTTTCTCGGTTTCTTCAGCTCATAAGGCAAGTCATGTAACTCCAGAGCATACTTATACTCTAACGTTGAATGGGGTGAATGCCTCTAATTATAAGTTTAGTTGGAAAGTAGGTCCGTTTACATCAGAGGGTGTTTCTTCTGGGAATACGAATGTGGTTGATCTCCCTACGCTTCGTGAAGAGCAGTCAGGAAGTGTGAAGATTCTTGACAAGACTTCAGGTGTGCTAATCCGTGAGATAAACTTTGTGATACCTGCTGAAATCTATGGTGTGGAGGATCATATTTGTGCTCCAAGCTATGGTGGTGGTAAGGGTACAGAGGCAGCTCCTTATCTCATCAGTAACGACAGCCAGTTGGCAAAACTTGCTTTTGATATAAATAATGGAAGGAATCTGGACAAGCACTTTAAGATAACTGCTGATATTGATCTTTCAAAGGCTATTTGGACTCCGATAGGAAGTACTGCCTATGATGTAAACACAACATTCAAGGGCACGCTGGATGGAAATGGGCATATAATCAGTAATATGCTTTTTGACTGGTATAGCACTAAGAATGCAGAAGGTTTCTTTGGACTATTCTCTACGATTGGTGGTGGTACTGTCAGGAATCTTATCATTGACAATGCTCGTGGTATCAGTAATAATTATTCAAAACTTGAAGCCTCAAGGCTTGTAGGTATATTGGCTGGTGGTGTGCGTGAGAAATCAAATATTCAGAACATCATTATCCGCAAGTCTAAGATTACTGGTGCTTCAACAACTTTCAATCAGAATAAAAAATGGGTTATTGTAGGAGGTGCTATTGGTAAGCTCGTAGATAAAATCAACAATTATACACTTAACAATATTGCAGCAGAGGTAGAAATCGACTTATTGCGCCTACCTTTTAGTGAAATTAATAAAGTACATGTAGGAGGTGTTATTGCAGAATGTGAGACCGAGATAAAATCAGGTGTAAACAATCTCTATGCACAAGGTACGATAGATGTAAATGCTTCATGCGATAACGTAGGTTCTGTATTTGGTATTTACTTTGATAATATACCTACGAATACATTATATTATGTGAATGGGGCAAAACAGAATCAGGGAACTCAGAAGTCTCTCAATGAGTTTGCTGTGCCATTCTGTGATGCAAATAACGAATTTATTGAATCAAGTGGTGACGATGCTCTCTCATCATGGAATTACAATGAATCGAATCGTGTTTTCTTCTTCAGTTTATATGGCACAGAGTTGACAGTCGATTACAGGAATGCTGTGCTTGTCACAGCCAAGACCTCAGGAATGAGTGGAAGTGAGAATTATAACTGGTATATCTCTGAGGATAAAGTAACTTGGACGAAGTCAAACCTGAGTAACACAAACAGATTGAGTCTCCCTTATGAGGGAAATGTGAGATATATTTATGCAGAGGTCGCTGATGAAAGTTCGCGTTCAAAGTCTATGAAGATTTCAACAATCATCAAGGCTGACGCATTTATGACAAAGACGAATGGTACTTATACAGTTAATGTCACTAATTCTCTTTGGGATGAGGATACCCAGTTCCAGTATCTTGCAGTTAACTATCAATGGATGGTTAATAACTCTGTTGTATCAGGAGCTACAGGCAACACATATACCACTTCTGGTGCAAATGATAAGGTGTCTTGTCATGTCACATTAAGTAGTGGTCAATATACTATTCTTGACAGAACATTGTATTCTGGTACGGTTGTGTTCCTTAACCCTGATGGTGGAAGAGGTGGAAGTGATGACAATGACGGTCTGACACCTGGTACTCCTGTAAAGACATGGCAGCATGCTTATAGTAAACTTACTGATGGAGCTTCATGGGATGAAAATACGATTGTCCTGATGGGACTTAGTAATGAGGCTGCTACCGGAGTTGAAGGTGGTTTTGCTATTACAGATAACCTTGTGAGTAATAATCTATCCGAATCATATTCGATATGGAAAGATAAGGTTGATGCCTCTCACCTTGCAAAGAATGTAACCATTACTGGAAAGTATAATGACCGAGATTATGGTGCTATTATTGAAGGATCCAGTTATGGTGGCAGGAAATATATAGGTCTATTTGGCGATACACGTTTTGAACATATCACATTCCATCATACAAATAGTAGGCCTGGTGATGGTGGAAATCACTCTCAGTACATTTACTGTCAGTATCATAATTTGGAGATGGGCGAAGGCATCCAGATGACGGGATACGTTCCGGAACATACCCCTGGCTATGGTGGAATTGATGGTGCAAAGATAGCTTCTATGCAGATTTATGGTGGTTTGAATAATGATGCGCGTTTCCGTAGTGGTAATGGTGTTCTTGATATGGATGCCATGGAAAGAGCAATGCCTCATGGTAAGGATGGCTTTAGCATCACGTTAAAGTCTGGGCATTATTCTACTATCACTGTGGCTGGTCGTCAAACAACCAGTAGTCAGATTAATGGATTGATGGGTACCCCTAATATGCCAATCAAGTGTACTATTACCATTGATATCGACAGAGAATTTAATGATAAACACAACGAAGCGAAGGCAGACTATGACTGTGGTATCGTGTTGGCTGGTGGCCATGAGGGAGTAATGTATGCCGATGTGGATATTATCCTCAAGAGTGGTTATGTGGGTCGTGTTGTAAATGGCACTTTGGGTAATACAAGAAATTATAGTTTTAGATACAATAATCAGAATTATACTTTTCCAAGCAACACCTATATGGGTAGGGCTAATATCCTTCTTGATCCAAGAGATGGTGAAGGAAGAATTGATAATTCAAAAGTTATTGTTACAGAGCTTTATGGTGGTAGTACCGGACGTGGCTATAGCAATGGTAATATAATCGACAATCCATTCTATGGATATAGTACAGTTACAATTAATGGCGGAACTTTCAAAATCCTTCCTGCAAATAACACGCAGAAAGAAAAGTTGTTCTGTGGAATATTTGGTGCAGGTGCAGGTGGCTATAATGGTATTGGTGATGATACTCATCATACTATTGATTCGAAAATCGCCTATTGGAGTCCTGATAATAAGGTTGTACTATTTGGTAAGTATGATAATGCAAAGGGTAAATGGGTTTCCATTCATTGCTTTAATGCAGAGGATGGGTCATATACGGATGTTGATCCTACACTGACTAATACAAAACTTGTTATCAATGATGGCGTCTTTGGTACAGATAAAAATCATGCGATTGATGGCGTCTATGCTGGTGGTAGTGGATTTATGAGTCCGGGTCTGTTCTTTGCAACAAATGTAACTCCAAGTATATATGGAGGTAATGTATATGGCAAGAAAGGTATGACCGTATCTTCTTTGACAATCAATGGCGGAAAATTCTATTGTAAGAATGGTATCTTTGCAGGTGGTAGAGGTACTGATAAGTTCTATTCAGAAGATGCTTATAATGGAAATCCTGCCGATTATACAAAACTTGGTCAGACATACGGTAATACAGAGTTGACAATCAACGGTGGTACATTCAACTGTGATATTTTCGGTGGTGGTTACGGCGTGGCTGATGCAAAATTGAAGACCGATGGTAGCATTGCAACTCTTAGTGATATGGCTCGTGTTTATGGTAAAACTACTGTTACTATTGGTGGCAATACGATAATCAATGGTTCTGTGTATGGTGGTGGTGATATGGCTGCTGTGGATAACGGCACTTCTGATGCCACCGATCTTGCAATCAAGGGTAATGTCGTTGTTAATGGCGATGTATTTGCCTCAGGTAATGGACGTACAAAAACGTACACTCAAACCCCGGATTCTGTAGGTCTCGTTCAGGGAAATGCGAATCTTTATATTACCGGTACTCCAACAATCTATGGCGATATCTATGGTGGTGGCGCATACGGTTCAAATAAGGGTAACACTAATGTCATAGTTGCTGGTGGCTACTTCTATAGGAATATCTATGGAGGTGGTCAGGGCGATCTTAATACTGATACAAGGGCTACTGTTGATGGTAATACATCTGTGACAATGAGTGGCGCTAAGGCTTCACTTGGAGAAAAAGAGACCAATGATTTTGCGACAGGTATGCATAATGTCTATGGTGGTGGCTATCAGGTTGCTACTGTAACAGGAACGGCTGGTGTGAATGTAACAAGAACGTTTGTTTCTCCAGACATCATGGATACAGAGATGTGGGAGGAAGCATATAATGACAACTCAATACGTAACTTCTGGGTGTTTGGCGGTGGTTATGGTTTGAATACTGTTGTTGGAAATACAGATGTTAATATTAATATCGACATTAATGAGCAAAATGTAATTTTGGGCTCAGTTGGTGGTTCATACGCAGGTGTGGTAGATCATAACACTTCTACAACGATTCAAGGTACACCGATTCTCAGGAATGTATATGGTGGCGGCTATGGCCATCCTAATTCTAACTATCCATCTACCGGTGTTGTGAAAGAGAATTCTACCGTTGAAATCAGGGGCGGTAAGATGTATTGTAATGTGTTTGGTGGCGGTAAGGGTGATAAAACGACCGCTTCAAACGATATATATAAGGATGTTGCTCGAGTAAAAGGCAATACAAGTGTTACGGTTACAGGAACTGCTGCTATCTATGGAAATGTATATGGTGGTGGTGACATTGCCAATGTGGGTGACGGCACACCTAATTATAATATAGAGCCAACAAGTACATCTGTAAGTAATGGTAATATCGTACCTTATACACATAATAACTCACGTACCTTCGTGAATGTTACTGGTGGTAATATCTATGGTATGGTATTTGGTGGAGGTCTTGGTAGAGTAAGAACAACCTCTGGTGTTGGTGACAACTATACCAGGATAGGTCGTGTAACTGGTAATACCCTCGTTCATGTTGCCAATAGTTTGGATGCAGATAACAATACCGTTGAGCCATATATCTGGAACAGAATATATGGTGCCGGTTCTTATGGTGTTGTAGATGGTAACTCTATGGTGCATATCGAAGGTGGTAATCTTGGTTACAATATCTTCGGTGGAGGCTTTGGTGATGCCGGTACCGATAAGGGAACTAAGAATGATGGTACATATGCCGATGTATTGGGTAATACGAATGTTACAATTGACGGCGGTTCATGGATATGGTATGCTATGGCTGATGTTAATGGAAGCATCACGACTTGGAATATGGCAAATACCAAGCTGAGTACTTCTTATGAGAGGATGAGAAACATGACAGAGGCAGACCGTATGTATAGTATACGGTCATATGTCGATAATCGTTTCTTTGAACAGAAAGATGGAGGATACAGATTTGTAATTAATCATAATATATATGGTGGCGGTAATGCTGCTTGTTATGTAGGTGGTACATCAAAGGTCGTAATAAACCACTCTCCATTGACTGATGTGAAGTATAATGGCAAGACATATAACCTTCTTGATCCAAATACAGCTGCAGGCTGTTGCTGGTACACATCAATTGATAATATAAGAAATCCTCAGTTCTCAGTATTTGGTGCCGGCTATGGTATGAACACTCAGGTGAAGAACACAGAGGTGAAAGCTCAGCCAGGTTCAAAACTTGATGCCGAGGGTAATGCTGTGGGTGGTAACAGGTATCTGAACCAGCCGGAAGACCAAATTAAGTATGAGGCATTCGAGCAGGCTATCTATGATAACTATCAGGCAGTTGATGATAATGCAAGGAGACCGCTGTATGGCATGGGTGAGAATACCGATGATCCTCGTACATTCCTTCGCTATCGTGCAAGTCAGTTGGCTTGGTCAATAGGTGCTCCAGCTTTCACTTTCATGGATATTCATGGTGGCGGTTTCAGTGGCTATGTAACTGGTAATACAAAGGTTGTGACTGACTGTCAGCTCACATGCCGAAGCGTATTCGGTGGTGGTATCGGTTCAAAGCCGACATCTTCTCCTTCTGGTAATGAGACCTATGGTCAGGTTGGCGGTAATACTGACGTGAAGATATATGGTGGTATTATCTCAATGAACGTATTCGGTGGTGGTGCAGGTATTGAACCATACACTGTCAATGGCGTGGATAAGGCATTCCCTAATATGGCACTTGTTAAGGGCAAAACCAATGTTGATGTATATGGTGAGTCATACAAGATTGATGACAGGGAAGTAGAGCGTACTCTTATTTTCGGTAGTGTATATGGTGGTGGTGACGTTGCCAATGTTGGTACAGCGGCAGCTTCAATGCAAAAGCTCACAGGAGCGGAATCATATACTACTAAGGTAAGTATCAAGGGTGCGAGCGTGATGTCTCCAGTATTTGCCGGTGGTAACGGACGTTCAAAATCAACTCATTATGACTATACTAAGATAGGTGCAGTATATGGAAATGCAGGTTTGTTCGTTGATAAGGCAGACAAGGCATATCCTTATACTTCTAACACAGCACCTTCAACTCCTGTCATTCCATATCTTTGGAGTCGTGCATACGGTGGCGGTAACAAGGGCGTAATTAATGGTAATACCCTTGTGAAGATTGACAATGGTTATTTCTCTGATGATATCTTTGCCGGTGGATTGGGAGATGTACAGGCAAATACTGCTAATATCACATCTGCAGATGTTAAAGGACACACGAATCTTATTGTAAATGGTGGTGAGGCTAAACTTACATCGCTTTGGGATTCGGAGACTCGTGCTTGGGCAGCTGCAACAACAGCTAATAACCACTTGTATTCCCCACAGTATGACCCGGAGAAACATAAGTTCAAGGTTAACCATAATATGTATGGTGGTGGTAACCTCGCTTGCAAGGTTAGTGGAAACTCATATATAACCATATCAAAGGGTATGCTTAATGAACAGGAGACTGTTTCTGCAACAACTCCAGAGGGTGGTTTCTTTGCTACAAAGGAATGGAAAGAGGTGTATTACAAGACTGGTTCTCCATATTTCTGCATATTCGGTGGCGGTTATGGTAATCAGACCATAATCAGCGGTAATACTAACGTGAATGTAAATATGGTAGAGAACGGTGATGTTCATCTGCATGATATTCCAGACCGTGTAGAGGGTGAGGAGTATCTGCACTTCATTCCTGGACAGTCTGTTATGGATATCGTTGGCGGAGGTTATGAGGGTAAAGTTATTGGTGAGACCAATGTTAATATCGGTGGTGGCACATTTGCTCGCCGTATTTTTGGTGGAGGTCAATATAACTCTGTCTTGAAGTCCAATGTCAATATTACATCTATTGACTGTGAGGATGTATTTGGTGGCGGTATGATGGGTGATGTCGAGAAGACAGTTAATGTCAATATAGGCTCAGATGGTGCTGCTACCAATGAAGATATCCATATTCATGGTAATGTATATGGTGGTAATGACGTGGCTGGATATGTGAACCTTAATGCAACAGATGCAACCGTATTCCAAGATAATGGTGGTGAAGGTGTAAAGGTAAAGATCCGTGGCGGTCATATCTATGGCAATGTATATGGAGCCGGCAATGGTGACTATCTCTATGCACTTGACAAGGCTGGTAATACGTCTCCGACGGTTAATGAGGATTATAAGTCACAAAGAAATACATACCCCCTTGTGTTTACTGTGCCAATGCGTAGTACAATCGCATCTTCATCTTCTCCAACAGATGCCCAGAAGATTGTAAATCTTAACTCTTGGCGTCCGCTTACCAATAAGGTAACTGTGGATATTGCTGGTAAGAATGCTAACTCAAAGCCTGATATTCGCGGAAATGTATATGGTGGTGGAAACTCTGCAACAGTTGTAAGGACTGATGCGAATAGTCATGTTACTCTTAATGTAGGTAGCTATATTGAACTTGGTGGTCTCTTCCTTGGCTGTGATGGTGAGCAATTATTCACTCAGACAGATACGAAGGACTATATTAGAGCGATTAAGGATATTGACGGCATTGATGTTAATACAACAATTGACTGGACACTTGCCGCAAACAAGAACATCAATCAGATTTATGTTCCTGCTAATGCAGAGAGTCGTCCAAAGGCATATCCTCATATCCTTGACCTCTATTTCCAGCCTGTGGCAATGTCTATTCGTCCTCAAATCAATTGGGCATCGAACTTGACAAATACCATTATCGGCTCATTCGTATGTGGAGGCAATAGAGGTAACATGGATGTTGTTCCAGATGCTAATGGTAATGCTGTAAGTATTACATTCCCAGAGGGACTTACCATTACAGACAAGATTGTCGGTGGTTGTTACAATGCCAACTATGTAAAGAACAATACTGTGAAGGTAGATCATGTTGGTGGTTATCTGCTTGGTGAGAGCCGTACTGAATCTCCAATGATTGACCTTACGGTAAAGTGTAAGTTCTCTCCTTCTATTGTGGAGAAATCAGGAAAGAGATACTACGAAGGTGGTAATGTATATGGTGGTTGCTATAAGTCTGGTGTCATCGTTGGTGACGTGAAGATTGACTATCGCAGTAACTCTCTCAATGATCTTGATGAGGCTCTTCTTACGGTATCTAATGAGAATGACATCGCTGCCTGCAATATCTATGGTGCGGGTTATGGTGAGGACAGTTATGTATATGGTGATATAGATGTGCTTTATTCAAATCAGGTACCATGGCGTAATAATGCAGGTACGACTGTGAATAACGTGTTTGGTGGTGGTCAGAAGGGTAATGTTATCGGTAATACTGATATACGAATACTTAATGGTAAGATTCATGGTTCTGTTACTGGTGGTTCTTACTCTGGTTACCTCTGGGGCTCTGCTCAGGTGCTTGTAGGATATCCTAAGTACTATCTGTGTAAGAAGAGTTCGAAGTATAGTATACTTCGTGCGGATGATGCTTCTGGTAATCTTGCTTTGGAAAATACGTATTATAATGCAAATGGTGAAAAATACACGAACCGTACAATAAAGCAGTCGCTCTATATTATGGCTGGTGATATTGTATCAGAACAAGTGTTTGATGCTATCAATGCTTATGATTCAAAGAATGGTACGTTACAGACTCGTGACGAATTTGGAGAGGAATTCTTTGAGGAGAAAATCACAAAGCCTGGCGATTATGGTCTTAGTTGGAATGGTATTGACATTAATATAGGTGTTGCTGTGTATGGTGGTGGTTATTCAACGGCGGCAAGTGGTACTTCATTGAGCAATACAACTGTATTGAGATATACTGCAGAACACAACAATATCGATATGAAGTATAGTGGTTCTAAGGATGGAAACATTAACTATGCTAATGGAATTGATATTGATAATGTAGAGACTGTAAAGAACTATGGTGGTAATACCACTATGCTGATTGCAGATGATCCTTCTTATAATGCTGAGCATATTACAATATCTCCGCAGACAATGAAGGTCGCAACAGGACTTGCTGATAATGCAGACTTGTTCCAGAAGTATTATATGGGTAGTGATAACAATTATCATTTTATCTCTGTTGAAGATAAATACTTCAAGAATGGTTCGGTTGCTGCAGGTACATGGCCTGCTGATATTAGTGAAACAGATCACAAGTTCTATGAGGCTGATACAGAAGGAGGTATCTTTGGTGATGGTCACTTGTCATATACTGAAGGCTTCCGTAACTGTGAACTTTCTGGCTATGGATATGCAAGCCATAGCGTGAGTGCAGGTAAGATTCTGAATACCTTCCAGCGTTTGGACATGCTTCGTTTGAAGGATAACTGCATAAAGTTGCTTGGGGCCCGTGACTATGCAACAAGTTCAACGGATGTTACTCCTTACTCAATTTCGCGTGTAGGTGAGATTCAGATGGTTAGTTCACTTGATGCTAATAAGCCTTTGACTGTAAGAAAGGCTAAACTTGAGAATGGCGAGGATGATCCTACTGACCAATTCCTTTTTGGCCACAAGCATCGTAATTATCTTGGTCTTTCAAACAATATCCGTTATGTGGGTGCTATCAAGACCAATGATGATTTCGCTACTGCAAAGTGGCATGGTAAGGATGGACTGCTTGGTAAGGATGAATATGCAGGTATGTCTTACCAGGATGTAAAGATAGACTACCTCAGATATCATCAGTATGTAGCTGGTATAACAGGCAATACAAATTCGGATATAAATGAGATTAAATATCAGAAACGTAATGAGGGAACTGCACGTAACCTCATCGGTATCGCATCAGGTTATGCTTTGAGAATACGTAATGTAAGAGAAACATATAATGCAAAAGGAAAACTTTCAGAGTATGCATTCTATGGTCCAATTGTTGGTGTTGCAGAGATTCGCCTTGTTAATGTTGATCCAGATGAGGCTGGTGGATATGTCTATGCGGATGACCGTCATGATACACCGGAGTCTCTTGGTGGTAAGAATTATAAGAGATCTCTTTTGAGAACAGGTAATTTTGTATTCCCATACGTTGAGAACCCAGATATGTTTGTTGTTGACGATTGTTTCCCTAATGGTTGGGAGCAGAATAAGGTGACAGGCAAGCAGAACAGTTCTCACTACTGGTATCTTACAGGTTATCATTTCTATTTGAACGCCAACATTTCTGCATTTACTTATAATAGTGCAGGTAATCCTATTGAATTTGAGTCAAATAGTGAAATTGACGAGAATGATGTAGAAGTACTCAAGGGACTTGTTCCTGTTCCTGATGAAAAACTTTCTGTGGTTAGTTGGACTTTGCGTAGTGATCATCCTACTTCATTTGAAAGTGATCTTGAGAAACGTAACTATGATGATAATGCAAAAGACCACTCTGGATATGACCTTAAGGATAAGTATAAGCTCTATATTAGTGTATCTGATAAAGCAAAGTATTCCGAGAGTGAGGTTCATAGTGAATTGTCTATGAAATATGATGCATCTATTCCAAAGGGTTCTCTACTTTCAGGAGTCATTACATCTGATATTTCACGACTGTCATTTAAGCTTGTAGATAATGCAGATAATACTTCTTCTCAGTATTACAAGGATCACATGGAGAAACCGACAAAGGCTACACTTGTGCTTCGTGCACCTGCATTCAGGCCTGATGGTAATGGTGGCTATGTGAGTGACAATACTAAGATGGCAATGTCTGTATTCTATATCAAGAATGGTAATGATGACTATGAACCGACTGTATCAAGTCAGGCTCTGTCAGAAGGCACTGCATATTATTTCAGAAATGTTGATACTGGTGAGTATGAGATGTTTTATGACGGACATAATTTCCTGAATAAAGTCTATAAAAAAACCAATGACCAATATTCAGATCCTTTGTCAATCGATAAGATTACGCCAACAACAAGTAATGTGTTCTATGTTGAGGTGATGCGAAGTTATACCTACACTATCTATCTGAATATTCAGTATATTCAGGGGCCTTCTCCAGAGGGTAATATCACTATTGCAAATTGTGCTTTGCCTGGTGAGTATATAAAGGTGGATGCAAGTACCATTACTATTGATGCAGACCAGTCAATGAGACCACAGAGTTTCTATTGGCGTATTGGTAAGCTCAATGCGGAAGGTACAGCCTTTGCTGACAATTCTCCTTGGAAAAAGGATGATGCAAATGATTCTTCTAAGGGCTATCAGACTTGGCAGGTAGGTACAACACGAACAGGTATCTTTGCTGAGTGTGAGGCAGAAGGAAATAATGTGCTCTACATACCTGCATATTATTATATGAATGGTTATGGAGTACAATATGGTTTTGCTTCAAGAGAAAGTCGTGAAAATCAAGAAGACGAGTTCGTATTCTATCCTATCGATATAAAGAGGGATGAGGCTAATGGCAAGATTCTTGACCGTCTTGATATTCACAACTTCCATTTGATGGATTCTCACGCACCTGATGTTGATCTACGTCTGGCTGAGGCTGTTGAACGTGCAAAGAATGAGTCTGATGCTCAGCCACGCATCTATATTGGAGATGAGGCTGATTTAAAGGCATTCTCTGAGTTTGTTAGCACTAACAAATATCATGGCGCTAATGCTCAGTTTATATTGCTCAATAATCTGACAATTCCTTCGGGTTATGTGGCTCCTAATGAATTCGCAGGTACATTGCATGGCGATGGCTATGTTATTACTGGAGGTAAATTGTTCAAGAAGAACAGTGGAAACATCTATAACCTGGGTTATGTGAACGGAAAGATTGCCGACAATAACGCGGGTAAGTACCACTGCTGTTTCGAGAGTGATGGCTTCAAGGTTTATGACATAGATGGAAATCCTGTATCTGGCTATACTGCAGATGACTTCAAGTATGGTAAGGTTGCATACGATCTTAACCAGTATAATATGAAGAAGGCAGCTAATGATGATTCATATACCTATGTTGAGGATTACTATCGTAATGGTGATTTCCAGTATGCACGTATAGCAGATGAGACTCTTGACATTACGTCAGGTATCACATATCTGCGTGTGGGTAATGCGGTGGCAGGAAATCAGTCTATTCCATATTATGGGCTGAAAGATTATACTGCTCACAATATGGAGCATACAGCCGATATCCGTTCAAAGGGCGATCATTGTGAGCCTCTGTTTGAAAAGAACGATATTAATGACTATCGTTTCTTCGGACAGGATCTTCAGGCTGAACCAGAGTTGTATCCATCTACGATCACATCCCACAAGGTGAGTGCGGCATTGAACCGTGTATGGCGTACAGACGGCTATTATGGCAATAAGCAGGTAGGTAAGTTCTATTATAACGCTGCTATCTACAATGATACTTATAAGGACACATACGTTCTTGATCCAAGGATTACAGCGGTGAACTTCAATGCTTCTGACGATAATGCTTCTGTATTCCACGGCTTTGGTACTGCGGAAAACGTGACAAGAAACCTCTTGGTATATACAAAGAGCAATACATCTAAGGCCAATGAAGCTGTAGATGTTGTTTCTAAGTCGCTTTCATATACAACTGAAACGCCAGAGGGCGCAATCAGAGGTCATCATGTAATCTATAATAGTGGTTGGAAGGCTTCAATGCTTCATCTTGTGGATAAGCAGACATTCAATGCGCCTATCGAATTCTCTGTAACTGGTAGGTCTTGGTATGTACGTAATCCTGAGACTGAGACAGGCTATGTAGAGGAAGTCGGTACTGCATGGGGAAGTATCTGTCTGCCATTCGCTGTGAATAATTCAGTACTCTCTGAGGGTATACAGATGTATAAAGAGAGTGATGGCACTGTTGGTGATTTCATCAAGAACATCACATTCTTCTATGGTACACCAGCAGCAGGAACTACTGTGGCAAAGAACAAAAACACTTTGCGTCATCACTATTGGTTCCGTGAATTCAAGTCAATATCTGGCAATAAGGCAACCTTCGAGAGACCTGATGCTTCTATCAGTAATGGCGGTTTTGCTGCATACAAACCATATATTGTCAGCTTCCCAGGAAGCAGATATTACGAGTTTGATATGACAGGTCAGACTATCACATTTGAGAAGACCAAGAATGCAAGTATTGCTGTCACAGACGATGCTGTTGCTGCGGCTACTACCGGAAAGCCATATCATGTGGCATTTACCAATGAAGAGGCTTCTGCAAGTAAGTATGCTATCACAATTGGTGAGACTGGTGATAATCAGGGCATGAAGTTCGAGAAGAACCAGCCAATCTATGCTTTCCGTGGCTATATGACCCAAGGCAATGTAATAGGTGCCAAGGCTAATAGCTTAACTCTTGATGATGACGTAATATACATAAGTACAGATATCAGGAGCATAGAGAGTCTTGATGAAGATGAGAACTCTTCTGATGTAGCTGGTGAGTACCTCCGTGTGTATGACGCAGGAAATCATAGCATCGGTATTGAAAGCTCATACGATACGAAGCTGACAGTTTATACTTCTGCTGGTCAGATAGCTCGAATCCTTGATGTCCGTGCTGGTAACAGCAAGTATAGTGGCTTTGCTTCTGGCATCTATATCATTGGTCAGAAAAAGCTTTCTGTTAAGTAAGTGTAAACTAAAAAATCAGTGATATTTTAGAAAAAAAAGTGAATAGCTTTTGCTGTTCACTTTTTTTTTGCTAACTTTGCAAAGAAATAGCCGTATGGCAAAATTATGGTCTAAGGACTAAGGTCTGAGGCTTTTGACCCATGACTTTCAATTTTGACCTTCGACCTTTGACTTTCGACTAAAAAATACATAAATCATAAATTTAAAACTATGAGTTTAATAGAACAGATTATTGCGCGTGCAAAATCAAATAAGCAGCGCATTGTACTCCCAGAAGCAGAGGAGGAACGTACATTGATTGCTGCAGACAAGGTTTTGGAGCAGGAAATTGCAGATCTTATTCTTATTGGTAATCCAGAGAAGGTAGCTGCATTGGCTAAGGAAAAGGGACTTACTCATATTGGTAAGGCAACCCTAATCGACCCAGAGAACTGTGAGAAGAGTGAAGAGTATGCACAGCTCCTTGCTGAGCTCCGTAAGAAGAAGGGTATGACTATCGAGCAGGCTCGTGAACTTGTAAAGAACCCTCTTTATCTCGGTTGTATGATTATCAAAACCGAAGGTGCTGACGGTCAGATTTCCGGTGCTCTTTCTACTACTGGCGAAACACTTCGTCCAGCCCTCCAGATCATCAAGACCGCTCCTGGTATCTCTTGCGTTTCAGGTGCAATGCTTATGATAACAGAGACTCCTCAGTATGGTGAGAATGGTGTCATGGTATTCGCTGATGTTGCTGTTACTCCAATGCCTGATGCTGATCAGCTTGGTCAGATTGCGGTATGTACAGCACAGACAGCCCGTTCGGTTGCAGGATTCGCAGAACCACGTGTCGCTATGTGTTCATTCTCAACAAAGGGTAGTGCAAAGCATGAGGTTGTCGATAAGGTTGTGGAGGCTACAGCGATTGCAAAGAAACTTGATCCTACAATCAAGATTGATGGTGAACTTCAGGCTGATGCAGCTCTCGTTCCATCTGTAGGTGCAAAGAAGGCTCCAGGCTCAGAGATTGCTGGTAAGGCTAACGTTCTCGTATTCCCTAACCTCGAAGTAGGTAACATCAGCTATAAGCTTGTTCAGCGTCTTGGTAATGCCGTTGCTCTCGGACCAATTCTTCAGGGTATCGCTCGTCCTGTAAACGACCTCAGCCGTGGCTGTTCTGTAGAGGATATCGTAAATCTTGTCGCTATCACAGCATGCCAGGCAATGGATGCGAAGAAATAACGCCTTGCGTTATTTCTTGAGTGAAGAGTGAAAAGTGAAGAATTTAAGTTAGTCTATGGTCGATTATTGCCGTGAACAATCACCGCTTTTAGTCAAGGCGGAAGCATTCGCAACAAGAATCATAAATATGGTTGACCATTTGTCGTCCAATAGAGATGACAGGTTTAAGTCTATTTATGATCAGGTGTTACGATCTGGCACTTCTATTATGGCTAACATTAGAGAGTCACAGTTTGCTCAGAGCAAGGCCGACTTTATCAGCAAATTACAGATTGCCTTAAAAGAGGCGAATGAGACAATGGGTTGGCTCGTACTTCTTAAGAATAAAGGATGTATAACCGAAAAAGCATATGTAAGTATGAGTTCGGATTGTAATGAGTTAATAGCTATGCTTGTGTCTTCGGTAAATACATCGAAAAAGAATCAGCAAATAATTATAAAATAAATGATAGTGCATAGTGAAAGAGTCAAGGGTGAATGATTTCATAATGTAACTTAAATTCTTCACTCTTCACTTTTCACTCTTCACTTTCTAAAATTTGAAGCATGAAAATTTTAGTTCTTAACTGCGGTAGCAGTTCCATCAAGTACCAGCTCTTTGAGATGGAGACAAAGACCGTTCTTGCAAAGGGCGGTATTGAGAAAATAGGTCTTCCAGGTGCATTCATCAAGTTCAATGCGAAGGATGGCAGCAAGAAGGTTATC
>JAEEGL015764128.1_pt1 | contig 22145 bp, 16 predicted proteins | sample 9134231 | NCBI WGS metagenome assembly JAEEGL01 (sample SAMN16246548, study PRJNA631951) | gut metagenome | biome: gut microbiome; feature: rumen; material: fiber-attached | host: Bos | place: Iran: Karaj | collected 2018-10 | reverse complement strand
TACCGTCGCGACATAAAGACAAAAACTAACGACGGCAAGAATTGCAAGACGCCAATACTCCGGCGCGGCAAAACGCAACACGATCCAGCCGGGCAAAATCGTCGCCGCGACGGCGACAACCGTCGTCTTAATCTGCCGCGCCCAGTAAACGCGCTTCTTTTCTCCAATCAGACGGCAAGTCGCGTTAGGAATCCAAAAGTAATGAATCGCCAGACCGGGAAGAACCGTTCCCAGAGCGACGCCCAAAAGTCCCAGTCCCAACCGGACGAACAACACGCTCAGCGCGACGTTCAACAACCCGTGAAGCATTGCGCCGACCGCCAAAACACGGTGTCGCGCGACGCCTTGTAAAAGTCGAGCGTTTGTCTCGGCGCTTCCGCGATAAAGCCCTGCCGCAACGCCGCACAGGGCAAGCGCGGGAAAGGCGTCCAGATATTCGGCTCCAATCCATCTCTCGATAAAAGGACGTCCAAACATGAGAAGCCCAAACGCCATAAAAACGGACCCGTATATTGAAGCGCGAGTTATCGCGGAACGCGACTCGTAAAACGCGTCGCTCAGTCGCGCTTGTCCGGGCGTCGTTTGAGGCAACGTTCCCTGTTCAAGGGCGTCCTCCTCGGTCGTTTCCAAAGCGGCAAGTCGGGCGAACCAATTAGTTTCCCAGGACGACGTTTCATAGAGAAACGAATTGAAATAACTCACAAGCGTTACGACGACAAGGTTATAACGCGCGACGTCAGCCATCGACATAAGCGCGGCGATAATAATAAGATCGCTTCGATTAACGGCTATTTCTCCCGCCTGCGCCAAAAAGGCGAAAAAACTGTACCTAAACAAGGAACGCACGCGCTTCTTCCGAAAAGAACTGAATGAAAAACGAAAAGAGGGAACGGCGCGACGCGTCAACAATATATAAACGCATAACTGCAAGATCGTTAAAACTAAATTGCCGACAAAGAGCGCGATTAAACGCCCGCCCAAAAACAGAATCGCGAAATTAACAAGTCCGAAAAGAATACGAAAGATAAAAACGGTTCCTCCGGTAAGTTCTTGACGCAACGCGCCTTTGAGCACGCCGCAAACGCCGTCGGATATTTTGGAAACGGCGAAAGAAGCGCCAGCAAAAAAAAGAGCGGCGCCAAGAAGCCCCGTCTCGTCAAAACGATCGCCGAAAAGACTCGCAAGTCCAAACGCCCCGCACGCCAATAAAAAGACAAGCGCCGAAATTCCGCCAAATAAAACGATCGCCGTCGAACCGGTTTCGTTGACGCCGACTTGATCCCCTTTGACGTAGTATCGCGTAATGTAACGGCTCGTAGTCGTCGTCAAGCCGAAGTCGAGCAATCCGCACCAACCGGCGAACACAGACGCCAGGGCGAAGACGCCATAGGCGCGATCGCCAAGACAGGTCAGCATATACGGCGTCAAAAACAAACCGAACGCAACGCCGACGACCAGCGCGCCGCAGGAAAGCCCCGCGCCTTGCAATAAGCGTAGTAAAGGCGTTTTCAATTTGTTTTCCTTCCGATCGTCTTGTCTAAACTAGGCTAATATAATCGGCGGCACGCCGACTTTGCCTCAATTGTAGCGCCAGACGCGCGTTTCGCCACCCGCTTGACTTTTAAAAATCAGTTTGGTATCCTGAACGGAAGAGCCGACGATTGCGCGTAAGCGCGATCAAGACAGGTCGTCGCAACATTGAATCATGGAGAGAGCCAATGTTTCTTAGTTTTTTTTCTTTTGCGAAGCGCGTTCCCATCGCCGCGTTATTCGTCTCTATGGCGTTCGTCGCGTCGCAATCTTTTGCAGCTGAACATAATAAAGAATACGCAGTGAAAACGTTTAACGGCGTTCCTATGATTACGATCAATGGAACGCCCGTTCGATCGCGCGTCTTTTTTGGAATAAAAAACGCGTCGTCCGTCGTCGCCAATTCCGAGTGGGAGACGCACGAATATGAATTTGTACCACAGGAAACGGTCGACGGAGACGGAACGTTGCATTTTCGTTTTGGCTCGGGGCCCGGAATCGTTTTCATCGACAACGTTTCGATTACTGAAAAAGAATCGGGAACGGTCGTCGCGGGGCCTTATGCGTTTGAAAAGGAAACGGAGTTCTCAGAATCCTGGGAATCCTGGCACGAAACCTTCCAGAACGTTGAAATTGCTTCAATTGCTATTCAGAAGGACGCCGGCGCCGACAATTCAAACGCGCTTGTCGTTAGAATTAACGATTGTCCCAAAGAGTTAAGGCCCGATTTTCATATTTACCATAAAGCGCGTCTCTCGTTCAAAAAGGGAACTACGTACGTCGTTAAATTCGACTTGCGCGCCGACGCGACCAGAAAACTTAACGTTTCTCTCTATCGTCCCTCGTCGCCGACGTTCATTCAGATCGCGTCGTTGGGAAAAAACGTTTTTGAAAGTCAAATTGAACTTGCCGCGAACGCGGGCGTAGACTTCGTTTCTTTCATCGCTCCGCTCTGGCCGCAAGAAGACGGCTCTTACGATTGGACCTTTCTCGACGGCGTTTGCGACGACGCCCTTAAAGCAAATCCCAATGCGCTCCTTATTCCGCGACTGGACGTTCAAGGGACGAAAAAATGGCTCGCCGCCCACCCGGAAGCGCAAGCGAAATGGGAAAAAACGGGCCAGGATTACGACGGTCAGGGCTGGCTTTGGGCAACCCCGACGTCTCCGGAATATCGCCAAACCGTTTGCGACGCGCTCTCGGCGGCGATTCGTCATCTTGAAGAAAAATACGGCGACTCGATCGCGGGGTATCATCCCGCCGGTCAAAACACCAACGAATGGTTTACGCCCAACACATGGACCGAGGGCTATCACGGTTTTTCGAACGCCGATCGCGTCGCTTTCCGACAATGGCTTGTCGCTAAATACAAAAACGACGAAGCGTTGCGAAAAGCGTGGAACGATCCCAACGTTACCCTTGAAACGGCGGAAGTTCCAAGCGTTGAAGAACGCGACAAGTCGCGTGAAAAGCCAATCGTCAAATCTCAGAAATTACTTGATTTCAACGCGTTTTGGCAAGACGCGATGGCGGATCTTTTACTGGATATTGCGAAAACAATCAAGCGAGAGACCGACGGTCGCAAACTCTCCGTCTTGTTCTACGGCTACTCATACGAATTCTCTATCGTCGCTAAAGGACCGGCGGCAAGCGCGCATTACGCGCTTCAACGTCTGCTCGATTCGCCAGACGTCGATATTATTTGCTCTCCCTTTTCCTACTACGAGAGACAGCTCGGGGCCGGCGGTTGTTGCATGCTTAATGCCGAAAGCGTCTCCGCCGCCGGAAAACTCTATCTCTATGAGGACGACGCGCGAACGTATCTCGCTTACGCTAACGGAGTCAGACAATTCTCGCCTACGTCTAACGTGAACGATTCGATAAACGTTCTTTTGCGCAATTCGGGAGAATGCGCGCTTCGTAATCTTGGAACCTGGCTCATGGATCTTGGCGCGACGGGTTGGTACGATTCTCCCGAGTTATGGCAAGCGTCGTCGTCCCTCGAGAAGCTCGACCGATATTTCCTCGAAAATCCCACGCCGTACGTTCCGGAAGTCGGAGTCTTCTTGGGCGAACAGTCGATGCTCAAAATTTCAAGCGGAAACTATTCCGGAAAGGGAATTTACTATTTTCGCAAGGATCTCGACCTCCTCGGCGCGCCTTACGCTCAATACGAACTCAACGATCTGCTCGAAGAACGCGTGCCCGCGCCTAAACTCACGATCATACTCAATAGCGAAGCGCTTGACGAGGAAACAAGGACGAAAATCCAGGAACAAGCGACGAAGACTAACGCGCGAATTCTCTGGATCGACGGTTCGGGAACCGACACGCACGCGTTGAGAAGAGAAGCGGCCAAAGCGGGCGTCTGGGTCTATACTAACCTGTGGTGCAACGTTTGGGCAAACGGTCCGTTCGTTTTGCTTCACGCCCCGGCCGACGGAGACTATACTTTCTCCGCGCCCGAGGGCAAAAAGAAGATTTACGACTATTTCACCGACAAACTTCTTTCCGACGACGGAAAATTCGTCTTCCCGATGAAATTGGGCGACACAAAAATCTTTCGTTTAGAATAAAAACAACCAACGTTCCGACCAATAATTTACTTCACAAGGCTTCACAACAATGAAAACTTCAATAATTCTCGCGTTCGTCGCAGTCACGCTTGTCGCGTTCTCTCACGCGACAAGCGTCGCGCAGGAAATCAAGCATGAACGTTTCCTTCCGGAGCTCGTCAAAATCGCCAACGACGACGGAAAAAAAATCTACAACATCTGCGAAATCTGCGACGGCGTTTCAGAAACCGCGGTGATTCGCGACGAAATACGCTGTCATAACACTTACTCCGTCGCCAAGCTCTTTACCTGCACGGCGATCGGTATTTTGCAAGATCAGGGCAAACTTGACGTCGACGATCTTGTCTATCCAATATTCGAAAAGAAATTTCCTGAAAACTTCGATCCCAACTGGAAGAAAGTAACGATCGCCGACGTGATCAGACATCGAGCGGGGTTCGCGACAGACGCGTTGGATATCGACACAAACGAAGCCGCCGAATGGAAAGATCGAAATTTCCTCAACATCGTTTTATCCCAGCCTCTTCCCAACGAACCGGGAACGAAGTACGTCTATACCGACGCGACGTTCTACCTTGCCTCGAGAATCGTTTCCGAAAAAACGGGAGAACCGCTCAATCAGTTTATGATCAGAGAATTACTCGAACCGCTCGAATTCGACGAATACGCCTTCTCCACCGATCCCGAAGGATATCCTATCGGAGCGACGGGCATGTATATTTCGACCGAAGACATGGCAAAACTCGGTCAACTCTACGTTCAAGACGGCGTTTACAACGGCAAGAGAATTCTGTCGAAGGAATTTGTCGACGAAGCGTTTGAAAGAACCTTTGAGCTCTACCCGCTCGACGAAGAAGGAAACGCTTTTGGAAAAGGCGGAATGAACGGACAGTTCCTTTACATGAACCGCAAAACGAAACGCGTCGTCTCGCTGCATTCGTTCCGAGCCGACGTCGACGCGATCGTTCGTTATCTTGTCGAACACGACAAATAACAAGCGCGTTCGGATAAGAAACAGAAAACGCCCTGCGACAAAAACAATCGCAAGGCGTTTTCAATGGGCGACAGCAGACTCGAACTGCTGACCTCCGCCGTGTGAAAGCGGCGCTCTAACCAGCTGAGCTAGTCGCCCATACATAAAAAAACCGGTCAAAAAAACTTTAACCGGTCAAGTGGAGAGTAAGGGAGTCGAACCCTCGACCTCGACATTGCGAACGTCGCGCTCTCCCAACTGAGCTAACTCCCCGAAAGTAGTTATTCTGCCAAATTACAAATCTCGCGTCTTCGACGCAAGTTCCTCAACCTGACATGCGAACATTCTAGCGGAGTTTTCCGTTTCGTCAATCGACTTTTTCCAATTTTTTCACATTTACTCCACTTTTGTTCCCTTGTTGCGTCACCTGCGTTTTGGACAAACACAATTAGGACGCGCGTCACAAAAACGCGCGTCCTTTCCTGGATCCGCAAAACGTCTATGCGTACGTCTCGAGCCTTAAGCCCGACCGGCGTCAGGTAATCCCGCCGTGCGTACGATACGGGGTCATGTGGCTGGGCTGATCAATCATCCAGACGCGTTCCCACGTTTCTTCCGACTGACGCAAGTCTTCAGACGTATTATAGAGCTGTTGCGTTCTTTTGGCGGGATCGCCGGAATACGCCGGCAAGACACAACCGACGGAGCTCAGCGTCAGCGCCCCCAACAACAGCGACAGTAGCAATTTACGCATCGCGTTTCTCCTCCGTGATATGAAACGTTCTTCGAATTCTTAGTCGTCGGCAATCCTAAAAACGTTTCGGTTTAACCGATATGCAACGCGTCCGCGGCGAGTCGCCCCCACGCTTCTGCGTTATTATTTGTTCGTTTGGGAAAGTATCGGCGATTCACCCAGCAATCCTGTAATGAATCTGCCGTTTTTATGGAAAAACCTCCGCAACTCCCAAAACAAGCTTCTCTTCAAGGCCCTTGCGCCGCCGTTTGCCGACGCAAATCGCCCGTTTCGACGCTCGTTTTAGAGAAACGAGAGTTTTCCGTTCCAAGTATCGGTTAGCTAAAACGAGAAGATGAATAAAAGAACGCGTTTTTCTCAGAAATAGTCGCATGAAAAAAAACGCCGAACGGTGATAAACCGATCGGCGTATAGGGCCCGCGAACAACGCGCGTTGACGATCAACGTTGCGCGTTCGCCTGAATCGCTTTTTCCACTTCCGCGACGTCCGCCTGGGTGTTGACCCCAAGACACTCGATTTCTTTCAGGACGGGAAGAGCCAGGATTTTCTTGCCCGCGTCGAGTAAAATCTTCGGAACGTCGGTTATGTAATATTCTTTCTGCGCGTTGTTGTTGCGAATACTGTCCAACGACGCCAAAAGATCAGGCGTGTTGAAAATGTAATAGCTGATATTGATCTCTTTAATCTTGCGTTGTTCGTCCGTCGCGTCTTTTTCTTCGACGACTCCGATAAAATTACCTTGTTCGTCGCGAAGAACGCGCCCCATGCCGAACGGATTCTCCTTGTAAACAGTGCCCAAAACGCACGACGCGCCGCTCTTTTCAAATTCTTCAAAGAGGCGGTCCACCGAAGAACTCTGCAACATCGGATTGTCGCCCGCGATAATAAAAACGGGCCCGTCGAAACCTTCGAGATAGTCGCGACACGACATAACGGCGTGTCCGGTTCCCAGAAGTTCTTTTTGCTCGGCAAATTTCACGTTTTTACGCGATTCGATTTCCGAACGAACAAGATCCTTCTGATAACCGACGACGACCAAAATCTCGTCGATCTTCGCGGCGTCGAGAGCGTCGAGCACATAATTGATCATCGGCTTCCCGCAGACGGGAAAGAGAACTTTGGGAAGATCGGACTTCATGCGCGTTCCCTTGCCTGCGGCAAGAACAATCGCTTTTCTAACAGTAGAACCCATTTTCCTGTGACGCCTTTGAGTGTAAAAGAATCAACTCTCTACTAAAAAGGTCTAAACGGACGCAAAGACGCCGTTCGTTCAGACTATCCAACGATCAATACTGATTTTGACGATCCATTCTTGTGAAAAAATCTTCGTTTGTATCGTACGACGAAAGATTGGAGGTTAAACGCTCCATCGCTTCGATCGAATCCATCGAGGCCAAACCGCGACGGATCAAATTCGCAGCATGAAGGTTCTTCTGAGGCAAAAGAAGCTCTTCGCGACGCGTTCCCGACTTTGTAATGTCGATGGCGGGCCAAATGCGACGATCGGCAAGACGACGATCCAGCACAAGTTCCATGTTGCCCGTGCCTTTGAATTCCTGGAAGATAAGTTCGTCCATGCGGCTTCCGGTGTCGATAAGAGCCGTTCCGACGATCGTCAACGAACCGCCTTTTTTCGCGCCGGCGCCTTCGACGGAACGCGCGGAAGAGAAGATCTTCTTAGGAATGTCCATCGCTTTGATGTCGACGCCGCCGGTCATCGTGCGACCGGTGTTCCCCACCCATTTGTTAAACGCGCGAGCGAGACGGGTAATCGAGTCCAGGAGCAAGAATACGTCTTTGCCCATCTCGGTAAGCCGTTTGCAACGTTGGGTGACAAACTGAGCGAGCCGAATATGGCTTTCCAATTCGCAGTCGAGACTGCTTGCGACGACTTCCGCGTTGACGGCGCGTTGGAAATCGGTTACCTCTTCCGGACGCTCGTCGATCAGAAGAACGATCACGACGACCTCGGGATGGTTAATCGTAACCGCCTGGCAAATCTGCTGAAGAAGAACCGTTTTACCGGAACGAGGCGGAGCGACGATAAGCGCGCGCTGACCTTTGCCAAGGGGCGCAAGCAAGTCGATAACACGGGTGGAAAGGGGTTCCTTGCCCGTTTCAAGCTGGAGCCAATCGGTCGGCGTAACGGGCGTTAATTCGTCAAACGGAACGATCTTCGAATAAGCTTCCGGATCTTTGGCGGGATCGATTCCGTCGATATCGTGAATCTCGCGCACGCGAGGTCCCTGATTTCCGCGAGCGGGCTGAACAAGCCCGCTAATCTTGACGCCTTCTCGCAGTCCAAGCTTCTCGATGACGTTGCCGGGAACAAAAGGATCGGAAGTCTGACGAACGTAGCTCTCTTTCGGATCGCGAAGGAAGCCGTATCCGTTAGGATGGAGTTCTAAAACGCCGGTAACTTCGTAGAACGATTCGGGATCCAACGGATTGACGTCGCCGGAAGGAATATTTGCGGTAGATTTCGGGCGGCGCGGAGCCAACGGACTATTTTTTCCGGTTCTTCTCGGATATCGGCTCTGATTGCCGTAATTGCTTTGGGAACCGTATCCCTGATTGCCGTAACCGTTTTGTGATCCGTATCCGCCGTAACTGTTGCTGCGATAACCTCCTTGATTACGATAAGACCCGCTGCGATAACCGCTGCGTTCGTTATAGGCGCGATCGCCGAAGTTTCGATCGTTATAGACGCGATCGTTATAACCGCTTTGAGCGTCAGAATACCTGGAATCGTACTCGGAGTTCCCGTAAGAAGAGGAAGATCCCATTTCGTTTTCTATTTCGTTGTTAGAACCATACGCCCGACCGTGCGCGCGCGAGCTCTGCGCGCCATAGTTGTTCCTAGAATCCATCTTTCCTTTTTTCTAATTGTTTCGCCTGCAAAGAAACTGCGGCGACGAGGTTGTAAAGCGCTCCTCTTTTTCGAATGACACGTCCGATTTTCATAAACGCAAATGAAAAACACAAGAATTAAGACTAAACTTCAAACGAACAGACGAAGCATGCTCCCTAATATGACGCCTTTCCACGCGACAGCCGTCGGCAAGAATAAAACACTAACGTTCCGCCCGACGTTTCGCCGTCCCGCCACAATCAAACCGAAACCGCAAGAAAGCGCCCCAAAAACGCATAGGTTCGGCTCCATCGAACGCTGCCCGCCCATAAAGGACGTAGACGGCAGCGAATTGGATCGACTTGATCGCAAAGAACTAATTTTGCGAAAATTGAAGCGATCTCAAAAAACAAGACCCCTCAACCTCCTCAAAAACAAAGCGAATTCTAGCCTGTTTTCCAAAAGCCGCAAGGGGTTTATTATTTTTTTTCAAAAAAAATATTACTTCGACGGACGTCCCCGCAAAACGCGTCGCCAAAAAACTGTCGCATTAGGGTCAGAGTCGACTAGCCGACGTCCCCAAGATCAAGTTCTCGACCGTATTTAACGAGAACCTGCCGACGAAGCGCCTGGTGTTCCGGATCGGCGAGTCCCGGATCCGCGCCGACTAACGCGCGCGCGTCCTCGCACGCGTCGTCTAGAATCGCGCGATCGCGCGTAAGATCGGCGATGCGGAAAGAAGCCGCTCCATGTTGACGAGCCCCGAAAAGTTCGCCGGGACCGCGAAGAGAAAAGTCTTTTTCCGCAAGTTCAAAACCGTCGGTCGTTTGAGCGAAAAACTCCAAACGGGCAAGACTCTCGGCGCGGCGTTTATTCTCCGCGCGCGCCTCTTCCGACTCGTTCTCGTTTTTACTTTTAGCGTTCTTTCTCTTTTTACGTCGAGGCGCGTCGGCGGGTTCGTTTGCGACAGGCGTCTCCGTTTCAAATTCCGTTGGAGCGACGGCGCAAAAGCCGGGGTGTTTTCCGCGAGAGACGCGCCCACGAAGTTGATGCAATTGCGCTAATCCAAAACGCTCGGCGTTTTCAATCGTCATGATCGTCGCGTTGGGAACGTCGACTCCGACTTCCACTACCGACGTCGCGATAAGAACCTGGATAGCCCCGCTGCGAAAATCGAGCATGATCTCTTCTTTTTCGGACGCCGTCATTCGACCGTGAACCAACCCAAGCCGATATCCCTTGAGTTCTCCTTCGGAAAGCTCTTTATAAACGGACCAGACCGTCTTCAGCTTCGAGACGTTTTCATCTGTATTTTTCTCTTGATCGTCAGACGGCGCGTCGCTGTCACGACGAAGAGTCCGATTTAAATCGCGTTCTTTTTCAGGCCCGGCCCAATTGTTCCAAAAATCAAAGTCGCTCGAAAACGTTCCGTCGTTTTCTAATTTATTAAGTTCTCGTCCTTCCCAAATAAATTGTTCGTCGGAACCGGAACCGTCGTCGACGCGCGCGGTAATGACGTACGCCTGACGCCCTTCGTTGAGTCTGTCTCGCACGAACTGCCACCAACTGGCGCGATTCTCCGGGGTCAAGACGGAAGTCGTCGTCTTACGTCGTCCGGGAGGAAGACTCCTCATAACCGACACGTCGAGATCGCCAAACAGAGTCATCGTCAGACTTCTCGGAATCGGCGTCGCCGTCATCACGAGATAATGCGGCTCCAGATCAGGGGACGATTTGAGCGTCGCTCTCTGTTTGACTCCAAATTTATGTTGCTCGTCGATAACGACAAGACCAAGACGGTTAAACTCGATCTCGTTGCACACAAGAGCTTGCGTGCCGACAATTATCTGAGCGGATCCGTCGCGTATTTCTTCTAGTATCTGCGCGCGTTCCGACGCTTTTTGGCCTCCAAACAGAGGAACAATTTTCACAGAGCTGTTGCGCAAGTAATTCTGAAGCGTGCGCAAGTGTTGACGAGCCAATACTTCGGTAGGAGCCATCAACACGGCTTGCGCGCCGTTGGCGACCGCTTGAAGAGCCGCGTAAATAGCGACGACCGTCTTTCCCGACCCGACGTCGCCTTGAAGCAAACGATTCATCGGCGTCGATTTGCCTAAATCTTCCGAAATCTCTCGAATTGCGTTTATTTGAGACTCGGTCAATTCAAAAGGAAAGAGACTGCGAATGCGAGAGTCTATTTTCGCCGAACGAGGCAGAACAAGAGCCTTCATATTGACGCGGCGACGCGTTCTGCAAATCGCAAGAGCCAGTTGCAAGACCAGCAACTCCTGATAAACAAATCGTTTACGAGCATATTGCGCTTCGTCCAACGTCTTGGGAAAATGAATCTTTCGAATCGCGTCGGCAATAGGAGCAAGATCGCGTTTTTCAATCAGTTCTTTGGGAAGCGCTTCCGGAATAAGGTCGGGCAAATGGACAAGCGCGTTTTTGATGAAAAGCCGCATTCGATAAGACGTGATTCCGTCGGTTAGACGATAGATCGGCGCGACGCGCAAATCGTCCAATTCAAGATCGACAGTCTCCGGATTATTTTGTTCTTCAGGAGATGAAGGATCGTCAAAATAATTCAAACTCGGGTGGTGAAACTCCCACAGTCCGTCCTTTTTCCGAGGACTTCCGGTCAACATCAGGCGACGACCGACTCGAAAATTCCTCGTCATATAGTCGACTTTAAACCATATGGCTTTAACGCGCGAAGTTCCCACGGCAAGAAACAGCGTCGTCAGCAATCCGACGCGCGTGCGCCTCGTGCCGTAATCTTCAATCGTTCCGACTACAGATTGAACTTCTCCCTCGACAAGCTCGTCGACCGTTCTTTTTAGAAAGATTTCCTCGTAATCGCGCGGAAAGAAAAAAAGAAGATCAAACGCGCGAAAAATCCCAAGTCGAGCGAGTCCGTCGGCAAAGCTTTTTCCAACGCCTTTAACGCAGGCGACGGGGGCGCGCAGCGGATCAAATTTCGGTCTCTCGCTCATAAATTTTCTCTTTGCTCGATTGTCGACGACTAACGCGAACCGCCCATAAAACCGGGATCTAATTCGTTGACCTTATCGAGATCCGCTTGATATTCGGCGTCCTTGTTCTGCTGCCGATAAACGCCGGCGCGTTCAAAGTAAGTTCCGGGATCGTCAGGATTAATCTCCAACGCGCGCGTTAAATCCTTCAAAGAGTCGTCCCATTCGCCCAATTGCTTGAAATAAACCCCGCGATATTTATAGGCGGCGAAACAGTTGGGATCGATTTCAAGCGCTTTATTGAAATCGGCTAGAGCTTCGTCCCACGAGCCGGCCTCTTCGTATATTTTACCTCGAATCGCGTAATTCATGGGATTCGTCGGTTCAAGAGAGATCGCCTTGTCTAAGTCTTGAATTCCGGAGTTGAATTCCTGGCGCTTTTGAAAGAGTATGCCGCGATTGACGTAATAACTGGGTTCCGTTGGAGCGGCGGCGACGCATTCGTTGAGATCGGCCATCGCTTCGTCGAATTTTCCCAGACAGACGTACGCGTATCCGCGATTGCTTAGAACCGTCGTTTGCGTAGGATCGACCTCAAGCGCGACGTTAAAATCTTCGACCGCTTTGTCAAACAGACGACGACCTAGATACGACTCTCCGCGTCCGCGCCGGGCGGCGACAAGATCGGCGTCGATTTCAAGAGCCTTCTCGAAATTCGATTGCGCTTCGTCAAAACGCCGAGTACGAAGACCGCACTCGCCAAGTCCGACGTAAGCGGCCGCTAATCGAGGATTTAGTTCAATCGACTTATTAAAGCAATCGGCGGCGCTCTTGAAGTCGCCTTCATTCAGGCGTTCCATACCGGATCGGCAAAACTCCTCCGATTGGCGTAAATTTCCGTTGGAACAGCCGACGATCGAAGCGTTCAACGCGAAAACGGCGACTAAGCCTAACGCGATTCGCCAAACGTTATTAGTCGTTTTCATCAAATCCATTTCTCCATAACGATCAGTTTTGCAACGTTTGTTAACCGACGCCATTCCGTTTTTCTCAATCGTCCCGACGTTCAAACAATTCGACAAGGCCGGGAATTCTCTCCATAAGCGTCAGGGCCACGACCGTGTCTCCGGCGTGAAATTCGCATTCCGCGTTAGGTATAATCACGTTGTTTTCGCGTATAACGGCGGCGATAAGAGTCGGTTTCGGAATGCCCAAATCTTTCAGCGGCGCCTGCGTCATGCGCGAACCTTCGTCAACTTCAAGTTCCACCACTTCGATAGGTCCGCTCAACAACGTCGAGTTTTGAAAAACAAGAGGACCTTGATGCATGAGCCCTTCAACTTGTCTGCCGACGACCTCGAAAGGGCTGATCACTTCGGTAATTCCGAGTTTTCCAACAACGTTTGCGTAATCCTGGTGGTTGACGACGGCCAGCAACGTCGTAACGCCCAATTCCATCGCTTCGACGCACGCCATAATGTTGTATTCGTCGTCGCCGGCGCACGAGATAAAAATATCTCCTTTGCCGACGCGGCGCTCTTCCAAAACGCTGCAACGCCGCCCGTCCCCGCACACAATGACGGTGTTCGAAAGGCGACGAGCCAGATACTCGCAACGCGTGCGGCTTCGTTCAAAGAGCGTTACGTTGTAATTACGCTTCTCCAACACGGACGCGACAAAAAAACCCGTTTCGCCGCCGCCGACAATCACTGCGTCGCGTTTGTTAACCGAATGCGTCAGAAACGCTTTTTTCGTCGCCTCGACGCTGGGGCGCGCGCCCATGAGCGTTACGCGATCGCCAACTTCGATTTTGTCCGAAGCGGTCGCGATTGAGACGACGGAATCGCGCGTAATCGCGCCGATACGAACTTCCGGCGGCAACTTCAATTCCGACAACGGCTTGCCCGTCAACGAAGATTCGCGGGAAATAACGACGTCTTGCATCTCCAGTTCGCCGCAGGCGAAATGCTCGATCAGCATGGCGCCGGGCTCGCGAATTCGACGCGCAATTTCCATCGCCGTAAGATATTCGAGACTTAGAAATCGATCGATTTTAAAAAAACGTCGATAATCAAAAGAACTCACGTCGCGAAACTCTTGCGCGTAGACGCGCGACGCCACACGACGAGCGCCCATCTCTTTCGCGACGCTGCCGGCAAGAATATTGACTTCGTCGGATCCGGTGAGCGCAAAACAGACGTCGGAATTCATGACGCGCGCTTGAAAGAGCAGACTCGCCTTCATCGCGTCCCCGGCGAGGACGCGGGCGTCAAGATTCTCGTCAAGAAGAGCGGCGCGATCGGCGTTTTTTTCGACGATCGTTACCTCCTGCTTTCGGTCGCAAAGCCTCCGTGCGACGGACGCCCCTACAGTTCCGCCGCCCAAAATTGTCACGCGCATAATACCAAACGCTCAACGGCGCCCCATAACGTTGTTAAAAACGCAACGATTATAAGGTTTCAGATACTTTGCGTCAATACCCGCGAAGAAGCGCAAACAGTTCCGGAGCGTCCAAACGTTCGACGACGAGGCGGGCTCGAGAGAAGTCGACGCTGACGTTATGATACGCGCGAAGCATGCAACAAGGACAACCTGCGGCGAGCGCGGACGCGCAACCGGCGGCGCTGTCTTCGAGAACCAACGTCGATTCAGGGGCGACGCCAAAACGTTCCGCCGCTTTTAAATAGACTTCCGGATCTGGTTTGCCGTTGACGACGTCTTCGCTGGTAAGAACGAAGTCGAGTCTTTTGTTCACGCCGTCCTTTTTTAAGACCTCGCCGGCGACGAACCGCTTGCTGCTGGTGCAGACGCATCGGGGAATGTCGAGCCGATCCAATTCGTCAAAAAGTTCCAATAACCCTGGGGTTGTCGCGTATCCGCCCTTCAACTGTTCGATAAATATTTCCTCGTTCTCCCTGGCGATCTCTTGCCAGGATTCTTTCAGCGAACAGGACTCGACCATTCGACGAAAACAATACTCGGGCGGGCGCCCCATAATCTCGTTGCGCAATTCGTCGGTATATTCGCAACCTCGTCGCCCCAACAAGATAGACGCCGTCTTGTCGTAGACGGCCTCGGTGTCGAACATCAAGCCGTCCATGTCGAAAGCTACGGCGGCAACGCGAAAAGGAGTCGCGTCAGGGGACGACGACTCCAAATTTTTAATGTCAGTCATACGTTCGTTCTTTAATTCGTCAAATCTTCCCCAGAACCTGTTCCAAATTGAAACGTCTTCATAAAAAAGACCAACTCGTCGACTTCTTCCGGCGAATGTTTTTCAGTAAACGCAAAGAGCAGTCCGGACTCAATTTCAAATCCGCCGACGACGCCCCAACGACGCAAATACTCGTTCATACCGCGGGGATCGTCGACCTTGACGGCAAACTCTCGCAAAAACGGCGCGTCGTGACAAAATTGGAATCCCGCTTTGGCCAGTTGATCGCGCGCGTATTTCGCGGCGCGGTGCGACGCTTTTGCCGCTTGTTGCAGTTCTTCCGGACTTATAAACGCAAAGAACATCAGTGCAAGCGTCGCGTCTAAAATTTCGCGAGAAGGAGCAAGCTTGCTTTTCCAATCGTCGGAATTGTCTTCTCGTCGTAATAAAAACGAGCGTTCGGAAACGTCGCTCGACGCGTCGACTTCGCGGAGCAGACGCCGGGGCAAACGACGCTCAAACGCCTTTGAAGTCGCAATAAATCCTAAACGAGGACGATTAAAATTCAAGGGACTCGCATGCGGTAAAGAGTCGCCGACCACTAAATCCGCGCCCCACTCTCCCGGCGACTTTAACATCGATAAAGAGATTAATTCCACCGACATGACGACAAGCGCGCCCGCGTTTTGACTCAATGAAACGATTTGAGAAACGCGTTCTAAGTTGCCGTAAAAATTAGGGTATTGGACGACGACGGCGGCGACTCTTTCGCCCTCTTCGTCAAGAAAGCGCTCGAGTTCCGCCAAATCGACTAGCCCGTTCTTTTCTGGGACGACGCGCAACTCCAAAAGCCCGGCGTCCGCGTAGATTTGCACAATTTGTCGCTGGTCGGAATTCAACGTCTCAGGAATCAAAACGACTTTGCGTTCCAGCGTTTTTGACGCGAGCAAACACGCGCGAGCAAGAGGACTTCCGCCGCAATAAACGGAAACGTCGACCAGGTCGGCGTCCGTCAATATAGCGACGCGCTCCTGATACTTGACGAGAGCCGACAAAATCGTTCTCGCTCCCTCGGGTCGTTTCGCTCGAAACGCCGAATAAAAATCGGCGCGATTCGTCATATTCTCAATTGCGATCGGAACGTAATGATCGTAGCAACCGGCCCCGACAAAAATTGGCGCGTCGGCTCCAACGTCGCTCCGATCGGTCAATTCCCTCAAACGACGACTTACGTCAAACCCCGAATCGGGCGTCGCGTTGGAAACGCCCAAACGAAGCGCCTCTTCCGGAGCGTCGAGAAAAATCTCCTCAAATGCGGAAAGCCCTAATTTCTCTAACGATTCCTCAGATGAATCCATTTTGAATCGTTCAACAATATGCGTTTGTCGTAAGCGGCTATTCAATTAAGATAGAAATTTATAGGCGATAAAAGCAGCCAACGCAACCAAAATCAACCAGACGATTCGAGACCCCCACCGCGGAGATTTCCGCGCTCCGTTGGTAACGTACGGTTCGATCGCGTTTACAAAAAAACCGGCTTGTTTTAGTTCGTCGGCGCTCAACTTTTCGCCGGCTTGCGCGCGTTCAAACAGACCCGCCAGATAATTCAATTTTTCGACGATTCCTTTCGGCATTTGATTCGCCGTCGTCACAATTTTATCGCGAAAATTCGATCCGGTCGCGTTGAAAGTATCGTCAAGAATCGACTCGATTCGTTTTACCGCGTCGATAAGTTGTTTAGTGTTCATTGTAGTTCCCTTCCGGTTTGTTTTCGTCGTCGGCGAAGAAGCGTCAAGACGCAAATATCGAAACGTACGCAAATTACGTCAATAACGACTTGCGTCAATTGACGTTCGGACTATTGATTGCGTTCAAATTTAAAAACGCGGAACGTCGTCGGTTCAGGAGGATCGCCCGGAATAGGACGGTCGCGATTGGCGTCGGGTCGCTCCCACCGAAAAACCCAACGTTCGCCGTTGACCTCCGACGTCGCCGAAGCGGCGTGAAGTCTTTCGTCGTTCGTTTCGACGTCGTTCAACGCTTTCGCGTCTTCAGGACTGTAATCCGGGCGACGTTTAACGTCCGATTTCGGCGGAGCTTCGCACGGCTCGAGCGTGTCGGCGTCGAGAAAGACGACGCCGGATTTATTTTGAGGAACCTGCGTCCAGGAAAGCGCCAGCTTGTCGGGCGACGCGACTCTCACGCCGCTCATGCCAAGTTCGTTGAACAACGAACCGCCCCCGGAAAAGTTCCACGTAAAATCCCAGTTGGTCGCGGCGACTTTATGCCAACCGTCATTTTCAAGACGCGCGTTCCAAATCTGAAGTCGTCCTTTTTCGTCGTACTTGGTGTAGGTCAGCACGACGCGATTCTCCTGATCGAACGACAGGGCGACGTGCGAATTCAGAATTCCCCCTTTCGCGGGAACCGGATCCACAATTTCGCCAGTTTCTATGGTGATAGGTAATTCGCAAGGCTCGCCGTTCGATTTCTCCCAATGAATCAAATCGGGAGAACGAACGTAGGACAAGTCGTGATTCGTCGCGGCGTCAGGCGTGTCGCGCCAAACCCAACAAACGTGAAAAAAACCGTCGGCGCCAAGCGTAGGGCCTCGAAAATACGCGTTCATCTGTCCCTGACCGTCAAACAACGGCTTGTCGAGAAGACGACTCCATGTTTTCGACGCTTCGTCGTAGACGTTCCAAATCTGATTGCCGTTGCCGCTCGAACCGTCTCGATATGTGAAAATCAACCTGCCCCCTTTGTCGCGTAAGAACGTCGGATAGGTGCAGCGATTTTCGAGATCGCCGACCATTGATTTCACTTGCTCAAGCGATTCGATATCGTTCGGTTTTTTCGCGCGGAAATAAATCAGCGGGCTCGCGTGCATATTGCCCGAGACGTGAAGAACGTCGTCGGAATCAAACGTCATCGCAATATAGTTATGCGAATCGGAAGAAATCTTGGTCGGCAGTTTTTTCAACTCCCATCGCTCCGCGTCGTACGCGCGTCTTCCGATCGTCATTGTATGGTCGTAAGAATAGAACCCTACGTACATTGCGTCTTGACGCGGCACAAACGTAAAACCAATGGCGACGTTGTTGCACGCGTCGGAAATCTCCTCGCGTTCGCGAAGCTTCCAGGTTGGCGAACCGTCGTCGGCAAAAACGACGACGGTCCCGACAACGACAAACAGCGCGTAAAAAAACGTCGCAGCTCTTCGCAACATACTTCTGCCTCAGGCGTAAGTTGAAAAATTACTTCGCTTGCGGAATAAAACCGCCGGCGATAACCCACGCGATACGAGTGGGTTCCTCGTTCGTAAGCGTCAACAGTCCGCTCTCGGGATCGATCGAATAAACGAAAACGGAACCCGACTTCTTGTTGCTGACGATAATAAATTTGTTCGTGGGATCAAGCGTCATATAGCGCGGAAAAGTTCCGTTCGACGAAATACGCTGTAAAAGAGGAAATTCCGTCGACGTTCCGTTAATCAATCCGGTCGCGTCAAAGGCGACGATCGTATTCTGACCGCGATTCGTCGCGTACACGACAGTTTTGCCGTTCGCCAACGTCAGCGCTTCGATCGCGGCGGTTTTGTTCCCGTAAAGATATTCGTCTCCGTTGACAAGAGTCTCTTCGTCGGTTAAACCTTTGCGATACTCGTCTTCGATTGTCGTCCATGTTCCCAGTCGTTCGCTTTTGCCCGCCGCAAAGTCGACGCAAAACGCGGACAAAGTTGAGTCAAGTTCGTTAATTGAAAAAACGAACAGTTTTCCGGAATCGTCTTTTACAAAAGCGAGGTGACGCGGGCCCGCTCCAGCGGGAGTCGCAAGATACGGAATCGCAGGATCTTCGGTAAGTTCTCCGGTTTCGTCGTTAAGCTGAGCGATATAAATTCTATCGGAGCCAAGATCGCTCATAAAGACGCGACACACTCCGTCAGATTCGACAAAATAGGACGAATGACCGTAAGGATGATCCTGTCGTCTCTTCAACGGTCCGGAACCGTCGCGTCGATATTTCGCCGTAACTTTATCGATGGAACCGTCCGGATTCAAACTCAATACGGAGAAATCGCCGCTCGAATAATTGGCGGCGTTTAAGAATTTACCGTCCGCGCGAACCGACGTATGGCACACGCCTTCGCCGGTTGTCGGAACGCTGTTGATGAACTCAAGATCGCCGGTTTTAGGATCGACCTTGCAAGCGCAGGCGTTCGCCCAACCGTCTCTGGGGTTAACGCCGCCGACAAAATAAAGAAGGTCTTTATCTGGAAGCGTCGCGATATACCCCGACGAAGCGGCCTTTAACGCCAGTCGAACGTCGGAGATTTTACCCGTCGACGCGTCGAATTTACCGACGTAAATCCCTTCGGATCGAGGAATACCCGCTTCGTCCTGCTCGGGAGTCGTCGGACCTGTCGACGTGCCAAAGTAAATCCAGTAGTCGTTTGTTTCCGCAGCCGACGCGGTTAGGGCAAAAGCGCATACGACGACAAAAGCGCTCAATACGCGCAAAATCATTCTGAATGTTGATTTCATCTAATTCTCCTGCACATGAGAAAGACTGATTAAATTCGCGACAAAAGCTCAAAGTGTTCTACCGCGTTAATGTCAATATCTGAGGAACGGACGTAATCGTCAGACTGGGAATGGTAACGAGTCCGTTTTTATCCGCTTGAACTTCTCCGGAACGATCGCCAAACGTCCACGCGACCGTCTCGCCGGGGGAAACGCCAAACTTCTGCAATCGACGCAACGACACGTCCGCGCTCGATTCTGTCGGAATCTCAAAAATAGTCGATTTCAATTCGTCGTTGGTCGCCAGACGAAGCTCTATCTCAAATCGATCCGGCGAATCGACTTTATTCGTCCAGCGGAAATAAGCGCCGCGCTGTCCGGGAGGAGCGTCGGACGATTTCTCCGGCCACGGACAGGGATCGTCGGTCGACGCTGAAGTAAAGACTGGATACGCTTCGTCTTTTCGAACGGAAAGCCAATCAAACGTGTTAAAAAGGTCGTTGACGGCGGCGACTTTTTCGTCGCGATTCTCGTGTCCGAAATTACCCCAATAGGCGATATACGAATATTTGCGCTTTTCAACGCCGTCAAATAAAAACTCGTGGTAATCGGACCACTGATCGTTGGGCGCGGAATAATCAAGGCATACAGGCGGGTCGGGCATGCCTTTCGGCGCGTCCTCTTCTCCAAGTTGAAGTCGATCGTACGCGTGCCAGATTCCCGCCGGAACGTTCGCTTTAATCGCCGCAAAAACGTCGCCGTTGCGCATGCCGATTCCCAACGTTCCGCTCCCTCCCATCGAATTGCCGCAAAGGTAAACGCGATTGGGGTCGATTTTATAAGTGTCCACAACCCACGCAATCTCGGCGAGAATCCGTTTTTCAACGGGAAGAAGTTCCGACGTCGCCTTTTCGGCGTATTCCGGGGTTATCTCTTTGTCTGGCGCGGGCCGCCCTCCGTACCACCAATCGGTTTCCCGATTGCCGCCGCAGTCGGGAAACATGCCGTAAAATCCCTCGGGGATCGCGTAAATATTATGAACGTCGGGATTCGCCTTGCGCCATTCGAATTCCTCTTCGCCCGATCCTCCCGCCGAATGAAGCGCGACGTACAGCGGACGTCCTTCCGCAGGGCCGTCCTTGGGTTCGGCGACGTAGAAGTAGTCGACCTGCTCCGGGTTTTTCGCGCCCCAATCAGGAAGCGTCTTATGTTCAAATCGTTCGACCTTAATGCCTCGATACTCGTAGTCGGCGACTTTCTTCGGCTCCAATTTCTCTTGAGCCAAAGACGCGCAACTTGTCAAAAAAGCCAACGCGACGCCAAGGAACAATCGATAAACGGTCGCGTCAAAAAATTTCTGTCGTTTCACAAACTGTTCTCCCTTCTTATTGGAAAGTTACGTCCAGTATACCAAGTCTTTGGCCAATATTCAACTAAAAAGACAAAAGCGGGAGTCTTTTTTCCTTAATCGTTGACTTCCCTTCCTGTCTATGTTACTTTTGATTCCGTTATGTTGAAACGTTTCCAGTTCCGGGTACTCTTCGGAGCGTCAGAGAGGACAATCATGAAAACAAAACTAGCGTCAATCGTCGCCGCTCTTTTTCTCGTATCGTCTATGTTCGTCCCGTCCGTTCGCGCCGACGACGGCGCCTCGTACGACGTCGTTATTTACGGCGGAACAAGCGCGGCGGTTATTTCCGCCGTTCAAGTCAAAAAAATGGGAAAGACGGTCGTTCTCGTCTCCCCGGACAAACACTTGGGCGGTCTTTCCAGCGGAGGTCTGGGAATGACCGATTCCGGCAACCGAGCTGTCGTCGGCGGTCTTTCCCGCGAATTCTATCATCGACTCTGGCTCCATTACCAACAGAAAGAAAACTGGACGCGTCAACCAATGCCCAATGAAGACGGTATTCCTGGTCAGGGCGGGCGCGGGTTCGACAACGCGACCCAAACAATGTGGGTCTTTGAGCCGGGCGTCGCTGAAAAAACGTTTGAAGGGTTTATTTCCGAATTTGATATTCCGGTTTATAAATCAGAACGACTCGATCGGGAAAAAGGAGTCGTCAAGGACGGAGCGACTATTCGTTCGATCGCAACTCTTTCCGGAAAAGTCTTTACAGGAAAAACGTTTATCGACGCCACCTATGAAGGCGACTTAATGGCGGCCGCAGGCGTGACGTTCCGAACGGGTCGCGAGGGGAATTCCGAGTACGGCGAAACGCTTGACGGCGTCCAGGTCCAACACGCTATCTATCACCAGTTCCAGGGATTCGTCGATCCTTACGTCGAACGAGGCAATCCCGATAGCGGGCTTCTACCGTTTATCCACGAAAAGATCAACGGAAAGGACGGCGAAGGCGACGACTTCATTCAGGCGTACAACATTCGCATGTGCCTGACAAACGATCCGGACAATATGGTCGCGATCGAAAAGCCCGAAAACTATAACGAACTCGAGTACGAACTCCTGCTCCGTTCCATCGAAGCGGGTCAGCGCGTCTTTATGTCGTTCTCGGCGATGCCTAATTATAAGACGGACACCAATAACGACCTGGCGGTCTCCACAGACTACATAGGAGGCAATTACGATTATCCAAACGGCTCTTACGAACTTCGCGACGAACTCTACGAGAAACACAGACTCTGGCAACAGGGACTCATGTGGACGTTGCGACATAACCCGCGCGTTCCGGAAGAGATCAGAAACGAACATCTTAAATGGGGTCTGGCCAAAGACGAATTTGTCGACAACGGCAATTGGTCGCCGCAACTCTACGTTCGCGAAGCGCGTCGTATGAAAAGCGATTT